>Ga0137415_10001111_pt1 | contig 26553 bp, 25 predicted proteins | sample CZODoug3_1_1_16f_FD_183082 | JGI IMG/M metagenome (GOLD analysis project Ga0137415, IMG submission 183082) | Vadose zone soil fungal communities from Angelo Coast Range Reserve, California, USA - CZODoug3_1_1_16fungal (Hybrid Assembly) | ecosystem: Environmental > Terrestrial > Soil > Vadose...
ACCATGTTCAAGCGGATTGCGGCGATCGCATTCATTTTTGGATGCGCGGCGGTGGCGTGGGCCATTCTGGGGTCCACCATTTTCTACAGAACGTATAACGCGGAGTCGAGATTGTCCGGGCGAGTGGCTTCGACGTGGGGAGCGCCGCAAGCGCAGGCGCCGCCGGCGATCGCGCGGGAATGGCATGAGCAAAAAACTGTGGAGGTGGAAGAAAAGGGAAAGAAAACCACGCGGACGGAGAGCTATCTTCGCTCGGAGCCGGTGAAGATTGACGCGAGCCGTGTTGCGGCGAGCTTGCATATCGATTACCGGCAAAAAGGGCTGCTGTGGTTCAGCACGTACAAAGTGGATTTCGACGGGGCTTACACGTTTCAGAATCCTACTGCGCGGGAGGAAGAGTTTGTGATTCAACTGCCCTTTCCGGCGCAGCAGGCGGTTTACGACAACGTGCAACTGCTTCTGGACGACAAGCCGCTGGCGGTGACGTTCAGCGGGTCGCAGGCCGTGGCGCGGACTCGGATGGCGGCGGGCGCGAAGTCCGTGCTGCATGCGGCGTATCGTTCGCAGGGGCTGGACAGCTGGCGGTACACGTTTTCACGCGCGAACGCCGAGGGGTCGACTGCGCGCGACAACGCGGACGGAAGCGGGAAAGAAATTTCGCAGGCGCGCGACTTCCACCTGCTCGTGAAAACGGATTTCCCCGGTTTCGATTTCCCGGACAATTCGCTTTCGCCGACGGAAAAACGGCAGACAGCGAACGGCTGGGAGCTGGAGTGGAATTATCAGAATCTGGTGTCCGGATTCGATATCGCGTTGAAGATGCCGCAGAAGCTGCAACCCGGACCGCTGGCGGGAAGAATCAGCTATTTCGCGCCCGTGTCGCTGTTCTTCTTTTTCTTTTTGGTGTTTATCCTGTCCACGCTGCGCGGCAACGATCTGCATCCGATGAACTATTTTTTCTTGGCGTGCGCGTTCTTTGCGTTTCACCTGCTGCTGGCGTATCTGGCGGACCATATTTCGATTCATGCGGCGTTCCTAATTTCGTCGATTGTTTCGGTCGTACTCGTGGTCAGCTACTTGCGCCTGGTGGTGGATTTGCGATTCGCCATGGTGGAGGCGGGGCTGACGCAACTGATCTACCTGGTGTTGTTTTCGTACGCGTTTTTCTTTGAAGGGTTCACGGGATTAGCGGTGACGATTGGCACAATCATCACGCTGTTCGTAGTGATGCAAATGACGGGCCGAATCCGCTGGGAAGAGAAGTTCGGCGAATCCTTGTCGCGCAAAGGTGCTCTACCCGCGTAAAGATTGGTGATACGGAGACCTGGTCCTCAAGAGTTCCAGGTGACGCGGGATAGCTGTTTCTTGCGGGACTCCCATTCGGCGCCGGAAAGGATACGCGGGGCAACTTCGATGAGACGCGGAGTGAGTTTGAAGACGGCAGCGGCGTTCCACGGGTGGCCGTCGCGGGTGCGATATTCGCGGACATTCAGCGCGTCGGCCATGCTGGTGAAAGAAATGTCCTGGACAATCATTTCGGCGAGGAAGCGAAGGGTCTGCATTTCGAGCGGGTCATCTTCCAGGTGAAGGCAATCGGAGCCGATGCGCAGGCCGAAGGGGATTTCCTCGGAGGCGGCGGGAGGCTGCTCTGGCTCGGGCGCCGACGAAGTTTCCACTTCACGCTCCCATTCGAGGGCGACTAGGGTCCAGCCAGCGTCGTGCATTTTCGAAAGATAGGTGGAGGTGGGGAGGATGGTAACCCTCTCACGCATGCGGTCTATCTTTTTCATGGAAGACTCCCAGCGCGACGTTTTCAGACGCAGACGACGCAATATCCCGGAGATGGTGCCGGCAATCCACATGCCGTAAGCCGGGAGAGCGGAAATTACAGAATCAAAAAGACTTGCAGTCGGAGGGAAAGACTCGCGCGGGCTGCCAACGTCCGATGGCGGGATGAAGGTGTCGCGTTGCCGGACACTCGGGAAACCGCGTGGCAGTTTGAGCGAACCCGGAAACGCTGTCGAGGCATACGTAACCAACGCATGGAAATAGCGAGGAAGGACAGAAATCGGAAGCGCCGGGTCGCGCGAGCAATGTAAAATCGAGGCGCCTTAACTCCTTGGAGGAAGTGATGCCCAGAAAACCAACAATAGATGATGCCCGGCTGATACTAGAACTTTACGACCTGAGGCGCGAAGCGGAAATGCGCAAGGCACGCCACTGGTGGGTGGCGACGTTTTGGCCGAAGAATGCGGACGACTTCGTGAAAGTGGCGTCGGCCATGGGATCGGAAGAGAACAACTGGCTGAGACAGGTGGGCGGCTACTGGGGAATCGCCGTATCGTTCGTCCTGAATGGGGTGCTGAGTGAAAAGCTTTTCTTTCAGGTGTCGTTTTGCGGAGAGATGTACTTTATTTTTGCAAAAGTGCGGCCGTTCCTGAAGGAACTTCGCGAGAAGATGAATAATCCCGAACTGTTTCTAAACATTGAAAAAACGATCATGGGATCAAAAATCGCGCGCGAGCAATTCGCAAAAGTTGAGGCGCGCGTGGCGGCGATGCGGCAGCAGAAATGACCTTGCAAGACTGGACGATGGTTCGAAAGAGGCGGATGGCGTTCGGCCTAGTGATTTTGGCGGCAGGCGCCGCGCTGTTTTTGCCCGGAGCGATGGCGAAAGATGTGCGAGCTTGTGGCGCCGAAACGACGTTGCGCCTGAGCGCGCCGGAAGCAAGCCAGGGAAGTTTGCTGCTGATCGAATTGAAAAGCGCAAAGCCGCTGGCGGAAGTCCAAGGGGAGTGGGACGAGAAGAGTGTCCCGCTGTGGCGGGAGGGCGCAAATGAGGGCCAGCGAAGAGGTCTGTTGGGAGTTGACCTCGAAAAGGCGCCCGGCGAATACGAGTTGAAGGTAACCGGGCAAACGGCAGGTGGCGGCAAGATTAGCTGCAACGTGATGGTGGCAGTGAGGAAAGGCCAGTTTGCCACGGAGAAATTGCAGGTCGAGAAACAGTTCGTCGAGCCCAGCCCGGAACAAGTCAAGCGCGCGAATGAGGAGCGGCAGAAGTTACGCGATATTTTCGACCGAGTGACGCCGGAGCGCCTGTGGGATGGACCATTTCGAATACCGCTGGATGGGGTGACGACAGGCTCGAATTTTGGGAAGAGGCGGATTCTGAACGGGAATCCCGGATCGCCGCATGGCGGCATGGATTTGCCGGGTGTGACCGGAACCCCCGTGCATGCCGCGCAACGCGGGCGCGTCGCGCTGGCGGGGGAGTTGTTTTTTTCTGGAAATACGGTGGTCGTGGATCATGGTCTCGGAATCTACACGTTCTACGGACACCTTTCCGAGATCGACGTAAAGGCCGGAGACTCTCTGGAGACTGGAGCGGTGCTGGGAAAAGTCGGGGCCACGGGACGCGTTACGGGGCCCCATCTCCACTGGGGGCTGACAGTGGAACGGGCGCGGGTGAATCCGCTGCTCTTCGTGAAGTTATTGGGAACGTCCCCGGAAGCCCCGGCGAGGAGAAAGGCCGCCAAGCGGCGAACAAGATGAAACGATTACGTTAGCCTGAACACTAGACGACGACAGGCTGGCGCTTGCGAACTGCGCGGGCGGGCAGAGAGCCGCTGTTCGAGGAGGCAAATGGGCGACCCGAACCTGTTGACGGCCCCTAGGCAAAAAGCGAAACCTGTCTGAGGCGCTGGAAGGGGCGGAACGGGGCAAAGAGATATGTCCCCGCAGATGTATAAGATAAAGCAAGAGTTAGCGGATCACGGCCGTGCGGCGCTGGAGGTCGAGTGGGTCGGACCGTTGGCTGTTCCCTTTGGATCCATTCCGGCTGGGGGTGAGATGAAGGCTTTTCCATGCGGTGTTTCTGGAGTTCCGAGAAGGGAAGATTATCAGGCAGCGGAATTACGATTGTTTCGAGGCTTGGCAGCAAACAGAGATCGGAAAATAGGGGGAAGTACCGCAGTACTGTTTTAGAATGCGTTTTTGTGGTACCGTTCTGCCATTGTTTTCAAGGAAGTATGCGGGCAGTATGGGGCTGTGTGGGCAAGGTTCGTGCTAGTCACTTCCGTTCTTTTGTTCTTTCGCTTTAGCACCCTGCTGACACGAACACGGTGGCGGATACCCCTCGATTGAAGTTAGTCGAAGCGCCGTGCATTCCTAAATTAGATTTGAGGTCTTGGCCGAAATGTCCCTGCTTCACTTTCGTTGCAAAGAGCGCCGGCGAACTCTGCGAGTGGCGCTAACGGTGCCACTAACCGTCCAGGGGAAAACGGATTCAGGCGAAAAGTTCAGCGCGCAAACGCATTCGCAGTCGGTGAACCGGCACGGCGCCTTATTTCATCTGGAAGTGATCGTATTGGTGGGACAAACGCTGATCCTGTTGAATGATAACACCGCTCAGTCGATGGAATGCCGGGTCGTCTCCATTCATCGTGCTCGTGACGGCAAGCAATATGTGGGAATAGAGTTTAACTCACCCGAAACGAATTTCTGGCACATGCAGTTTCCGATCCCTGGCGCCAAGCCGCTGCGCCGGATGCTTCCAAACAAAGTCTCCGCCTGAAACTGGGCGCGTCGCGTCGATATACGGCTCCTGAAGTTCCTCTTGAGCCTGTCGGTCCGCTCCAGCCTACGCGAATCCATTCGTTCCGCGGTACGATCTGCCGATGACAAATGAAGTAAAACGGATTGGCCTGATTTCGGACACCCATGGCCTGCTGCGTAAAGAAGCAGTGAAAGCCTTGCGTGAGTCGGACCTGATCCTACATGCCGGGGACGTTGGTAAGCCGGAGATATTGAAACAATTACGGGAGATCGCGCCGGTGGTAGCGGTGCGCGGAAATGTGGACACGGAGCCGTGGGCCCAGGCGCTGCCGGAGACGGCTGTAGCAGAGGCAGGCGCGATCCAGATTTATGTTCTGCACGATGTGAACGCGTTGGATTTGAATCCGACCGCAGCTGGGTTTCACATCGTCGTTAGCGGCCATTCCCACAAACCGGGAAAGCTGGAACGCGATGGAGTCCTGTACATCAATCCTGGAAGCGCCGGACCGCGAAGATTTCGGCTGCCCATCACGGTGGCAAGGCTGAAATTGGGGCCGGTACCCTACGAGGTGGAATTCGTGGACCTTGAGGAGTCCCGGTAACCCGGAGAACGCCCGGTGCGTTTGCCTACTATTACTGCGGTGCTGAAGCCCAGGCCAGGCCATCCACGCCGGGAGTGAGGTCGATCGGCGACTGCATTTTCCAGGCGCGCAGATCGAGGACCGCGATCTTGCCAGCGCCGGTCCCGCTGACATAGGCGATATCCCCGCCCGGGCGAATCAGGATTTCTGACGATCTCTCCGGAATCTCGAGCGAACGAACTACCTTCAGTGTTTGCAAATCGACGACGTGAAGGCGGTTACCAACCATGCTGGCCGCCAGCAACCAACGCCCATCGGGAGTCGGCTCCGAAGCATAGGCCACGTCCGGCAATGCAATCCAACTTGTGATTTTGTTCGTGGCCGTGTCGATGACGGCGACGCGGGGCGCGTCCTGATCGTGAGTAAAGACGCGGAAGCCATCGGGCGAAATGGAAATGCGCTGGACGGTCTTTGTCACGGGAATCGTGGTGATGAGACTGCGCTTGGCCAAATCCAGCACGCTCACGCTTCCCGCGCCGACGTTGGCTGTGTAACCGCGCCGGCCATCGCTTGAAAGAACCAGCATGTGGGATTGCGGCTCACCCGTGGGAATTTCCGCGAGGACTTTGCGCGTCGAAGGATCGATGACGTCGACGGCGTTCGCAAGCTCGGCGGTGACGTAAAGCAGGCCGTCGGGCCCGAATTCGGCGCCGTGCGGGCGGAGCGGTTTGCCGAGATCGATGGTGGCGGCGAGTTTACGCTCCCGAAGATCGATGACGTCAATCGTTTTGCCGTCCGTTCCGGGCCTTCCCACGCCGGAGTTTCCGTAGATAGGAACGTAAGCGAAGCGGCTGTCTTTCGACACGATGACTTCATGGCCGTTTACTCCCACAGAAATTTTGGCCAGTTCGCGGCGATTGTCGGGATCGATCAGGAGCAGCGTGTGCTCTTTCTGGTTTGCCACGATGAGCAGACCGCCCGCGGGCGGCGCCGGCTTCGCGACCCGGAGCAGCGCTGAAGTGAGAAACATCACGGAAACAAGGAGAAACGATAGACGTACGAGCATGGAACACCTCGACGGAATGCTTTTCTTATTCGTGCACGCGAAGACTCAGCGCAGTATAACTTTTCCCAAGGTCAGCGGCTACGCCCGCGTTTCTTCTTCGCCGGCTTCTTGCTTCGGGCTGGGCGCGCCGCGGGTTTTGGGCTGGAGATGGCATCGCGCATTTTCTTCGGAAGCTTTGCGAAAACCATGTCATAGGATTGGCGCAGCAAACGCGCGAGCTCGTCCGCCGGCAAAGCATCCCTGGTTTGGAGCGCGACCCATTGAGCGCGAGCCAGATAAGGCGCAGGAATAATATCCACGCGCTCCGTGAGTTCGGCAAAATTTTCCGGCGACGTTTTGAAAGAGAGACAGACCGGAGCCGGCTCCAACGGTGTTACCGCGAACATCTTCCCGCCGACTTTGAAGAGCAGGTCGTTGCCCCACTGAATCTGTTCCGTGGCGCCCGGAAACGCTAGACAAATCTTGCGCAGCCATTCGACATCCATGAACAGGATTCTAAGACAAAGGGAGCGGTGGCCTCAATGAAGGAAACGATGCGTTCGGCGCCTCCATTAGCGGGTCACGCTTCCCAAGCGATCTCCTTCACTGGGCCGATCACATAGAAGTAAGAAAGAGCGGCCAGCAATGCGACGACGGCCATAATCACGAAGGCGGCGAAGAAATGTCCCGTGTAATCGACGACGAATCCGGTCACTGCCGGAGCGATGATGCCAGCCAGGTTTCCGAGGAAATTCTGCAAGCCCGTCCAGCGGCCGGCCATCCGCGGTCCGGCCAGTGTTTGCGTAATCGCCCAGATATTGGACCCGCACATTCCGCCAGCTGCGAACGCCAGAAGCAGCAGAATCACTGAAATCGTCGGGCCGGCAAGAGCGCAGCCCAGGAGGAGCAGCCCGGCGGTCCCTGCTCCTACGCCGGCAAACGTCTTGCGAACCAGCGTGGGTGTTCCACCAGCGGCGATCCACCGGTCGGAAATCCAGCCGAAGATCGCCGCGCCCGCCGAATAGCACAAATATCCGACCCCACTAATTTTCGCCATCGTACCTATGGAAAAGTGCCGCTCGCGCTGCAGGTAGTACGGCAGCCAGGTGATCTCAAAGTAGAGCACGTAGTTTGCGCCAAAGAGGCCCCCGCACGTCCCCCACACCGAGCGGTTCTTCAACAGTTCGAGAAATCCCGGGCCGCCCTTCTCCACGGGCGAAATCGCGGTCTCTCCTCGGGGAATCCACGCCAGCCAGGGAATCAGCCAGGCCATGCTGACAAGACCGAGAATGATGAAGAAAGGGCGCCATCCGTATCGCGCCATCAGCGCGCCGCCGAAAAACGTACCCAAGGCTGGGCCGCATCCGACTCCGGCGGCGATGAGCGCGTTTGCGAACCCTCGGCCTACTTCCGGCACGTGCCGGAGCAGCGTCCGCGCGTAACAGGGATACGCGACCGATTCCCCGATTCCTAGCATGAGGCGCGCGGCAAGCAAGGCCGCGAATGTGTGCAAGCCGCCAGTAGCCGCGGTGGCCCCGGACCAAAGAAAAAAACCGAAAGCCAACACCCACTTAGCGTCAAAGCGATCCGCCAGCCAACCGGCAACCGGTTGGAAGAACGCGTAGGTCCAGAAAAAGGAGGACAACAAGACGCCGAGTTGCGACGCGGAGAGATTCAGTTCGTCTTTCAGCAACGACGCTGCGATGGAGAGATTGCCGCGATCGATGTAATTGATCAGGGCGGCCAGGGCTAGCAGGACCACCACGCGTTTTGTGGTGGGCGAACCTGTGCGGCTCTCGTTGTCCATTGGGGAGGGCAAGTGTCGTTGGTGGGACATTCTCCATGCCGGCTCGGATTGTTGCAAGTGGCTTCTTCGGGACTAAACTCAGTTTTGCTGACATTGGCAAGCGACGTGGCCTTCCCCGCTGTCCATTAAGTCTTAGAAGTGTGCTGGAAGTTGTGAACCCCGGGAGGCGCGGAAGGGAGATCAATGGTGAAAGACAAGGCGAGGGCTCCGCCTTTAAAGGCGGAGCCCTGCCTGAGCCTGGAAGTTATCGGCCGCCGAAACGGAAAACGATGCCGGCCTGGAGGCGGAAGTCATTCTCGCTCGTGCCATTGGACCTGGTGTAAAGATAGTCAGCCTGGATGAACCGGATGGCCACGCTTGGCTTCCACTTGTAATCGGCTCCGCCGCCAAGGGCCACAGCAAAGGCGTTATCACTGGCGGTGATGCCACCACCACTTAGGGAGGCATGTGCCCCGCCAAACAAAGCCTCACCAAAGGGTTCGAGGCGGCCATAGGCGCGGTAGGTCAATCGCGGCCCGAAGAGGTACGTAAAGGTATGGCCGCTGACGCCAGATGGGAGTCCTGTCACCTTGCACCCGCTAAATTCACCAACGACGCCGAGGTAGTGATTCAGACTGTAGGCGGCGGATCCGCCGCCGCCGTGACAGTCGAAATGGGGCACCCCACCGCCCGGATTGATACGGATGTAGGTGTAATTTCCGGCTACTTCGCCCTTAGGATAGTCCTGGGCGACGGCTGAACCAGCAACAGCAAAAAACAAAACCCCCACCATGAGTAAGCTCCTCATATCCCCTCCTTGAGTTCTGTAGGTACTGCTACCTGGTACGATCATCTGGGGCTATCCCCTGGATTTCAAACGTATTTAGCTAATATGTACTCTATCGAGTACTACGGAGTTCCGGTGCAGAGTCTTCAAGGGCAGGGGCCGGAAAGAAGGTTCCTTAAGTTGGAAGGCGCGATAAGCTGAAATGAAAGCTGGACGGAGCGTCAGCGGCGGTACACGGGCAAGCCTTTGTTCGAACTAGGCTTACCCAAGCGCCCTGTCCCCAGCTAGCGCATCCGTCCAATCAACAAGGGGATTTTGATGGCTAAATAATATATTGCCACCGGGTTAGGGCCAGACCGTAAGGATCACAGCCATAACGAGATAACAAACGAGTTGGTAGCCGGTGTTGATGGCGAAGAGCTTCATACTCTGCTTCGCGAACAGCGCGCCAGTGAATTGCACTGTGGCCACGAATCCAAGCCAAACGTGGAACCCAAGCATCAGACCGGTATGGAGGTCTTCCGCCCGCAGCCCATGGAGGATCAGAGCCAAGGTGAAGGCGGAAAGCAGGCTGGCAAGGAAGGAGCCTCCGTAGGCCGGGCCAGCGCTTTTCTTCATTTCCTCCATGCGGGCCTTGTCGTTCGGATCGTAGCCCATCTCGCGCATCCACGCTTTCGCAAAGAGCAAGGGCGAGTACCACAAAAATCCGACAACCATCGTGGATATGCCAGCTACCAGGATCGCCAGCCAATTCAAGCTATGCATGTGCATGAAGGATTTCCTCCGGTCGGCAGTGAGGGAAACAGTGGGCGCCATCCTATGACGTGCCCGGCCTGGTTGCAAAGCAAATTAGGGGCAAGCCGCCGGTCAGGATTGGATGCCGCTCGTGGTTCCGCCTCTCGCTTCCTCGATCATCTCGGTCAAGCGTTCAAAATTGACATTTCCCGGATGGATATTTGACCTAGTGGGTCCTGTGGAACTCCACGTAATCGCGGCCAGCGTACAGCCGGTAGCTTCCCGCAGTTGCCGAGGGAACCACTTGCAGTGGCACGGGGCGCTTCATTTCCGTGTCTTTCTGAGAGGAGGCTTGCAAAACGTCATTTGCGCCGAGGTCCATTACGACAAACTTCGCGCCGTTGATGAAACCGATGCCGTACGCTCCGGGCTTCAAGGTTTGGCCGCCAATTTCAAGGGTAACTTCGTTGAGCAGATAAGCCTGGTATTTCTCCTTGACGGCCGTGGAATAGCCGGAGCTGTCAACCATTCCCGCGAGAACGTAGAGATCGTCAGCAAAGTGCACCCCGCCGCTGTTGCGGAACTGCACCGGAGCACTCTGTCCGCGGAAGAAAACGCGCTCGGGGAAAATCTTCGGAGTGATATCTGCCGCTTTGAGGACAACTTCCTTCCCTTCGGCGGGAGGACTGCCGGCCATCGCCGTTTGCAGATGCCGGACGGAGAACGCCAGAAGTAACACAGACAGGAGAATAAAGTATTTCGCGAAGCGCGCCATGGAGGCTCCTTTCAGGGTGCGTGCATCGTATAACACTTGGTTTCGTCCGGAAAAGAGAAACGACAGCCATCCGCGCAGCTTGAGTCTCTCGCAGTTTCGGGAACATAAAAAGCCGCAAATAGGTCCGAGGGGCGCTGTGATATCTTACGCGCCAGCGGGATTGCCCAATCGGGAGGATAGAAGATGCTGGATCGGCGAAATTTCATGAAGACCTGTTCGGGAATGGGTCTGGCCGGAACACTCTTTCCGGGAGTGTTATGGGCGCAAGCACAGGCGCAGGCTGCGAAGAAAATCACCCAAGAAATGATTGAAAATGCGGCGGCTATCGCTGACGTACCAATTTCCGAGGAATACAAGGAGATGATGCTTGAAAACCTGAACGACCACGCCAACGGCTACGAAGAAATCTACAAGTTGCACATTCCCAATTCTGTTGATCCGGCGCTGATTTTTGATCCCGTGCTTCCGGGGATGAAATACGAGACCGAACGGAAGCCGATGAGGATTTCCAAAGCCGGAAGTTTCGCAACCGCAGACGCGCCGACGAATCTTGACGATTTGGCATTTGCGAGCGCACGCGAATTGGGTGAGCTTATTCGAACGAAAAAAGTCTCCTCCCTCGCGCTGACCGAAATGTATCTGGGACGGTTGAAGAAGTATGACCCCACGCTTAAGTTTGTCGTGACATTGACGGAAGAACGCGCGCTCGCGCAGGCCAAGAAGGCAGACGCGGAAATTGCCGCAGGAAAATACCGCGGGCCGCTCCACGGCTTGCCTTGGGGCGCCAAGGATTTACTGGCGGTGAAGGGCTATCGAACGACGTGGGGCGCCGGCGGATTCGAAAGCCAGATGATCGATGAGGACGCGACTGTCGTGAAACGGCTGGACGAAGCGGGCGCGGTACTCGTCGCAAAATTAACTCTCGGCGCGCTGGCGCAGGGCGATGTGTGGTTCGGCGGCGTAACTCGCAATCCCTGGAACACAAACCAAGGATCGAGTGGCTCTTCAGCAGGTCCGGCCTCTGCAACTGCCGCGGGATGCGTGGCGTTCAGCATCGGTTCAGAGACACTCGGCTCGATTTCTTCACCATCGACGCGCTGCGGATGCACGGGACTCCGGCCGTCGTTCGGTCTCGTGCCGAGGACCGGCGCGATGGCGCTGTCCTGGAGCATGGACAAGCTGGGGCCGATCTGCCGCACGGTCGAAGATTGCGCGCTTGTCTTGGATGCGATTCACGGCCGGGATGGCAAGGATCGAACGGTCCAACCAGCAGCATTTAATTGGGATGCGAGTCTGGATTGGCGAGATATGCGCGTCGGCTACTTGAAGGCCGAATTTGAACGGAAACCGGACGACCTGCAAGAGGCCGCAAAGGAAGAACCGCCCGCGAATCCCGAAGAACAAAAGAAGCGGGAGGAGCAGAAGAAACGGCGAGAGGCGGTGCGCGCACGAGCAGAGTACGACAGAAAATACAACGACGCAGCCTTGGTGAAATTGCGAGAAATGGGCGTGAATCTTGTGCCCGTCGAGATGCCGAAATTTCCTTACGACGCCATGAGGACGATGCTCACCGCGGAATCGGCGGCGGCGTTTGATGATCTAACTCGTAGTGGCAAAGACAAGCTGCTGACCTCGCAGAAAGACCATGACTGGCCGAATACGTTTCGAACGGCACGCTTCATCCCCGCTGTGGAGTACATCCAGGCCGCGCGAGCGCGCAGGCTGGCGATGGATGCCGTCGCAAAAGTGTTCGACGATTTTGACGTAATCGTCGCGCCAACGAGCGGCGAACAGCTGGTAATTACGAATCTGACGGGCCACCCCGCCGTGATTTTGCCGAACGGGTTGCGCGACAGCGACGCTCCGAAACCGCCGTCGGATGACGTGAGCGATTTCCGTAACGCTGGCGGCCCCGGAACTCCCGCCAGCCTGACCTTTCTCGGGAAATTATATGGCGAGGCGAAGTTGCTCGCGTTTGCGCGCGCCTACCAGGAAGCAACCGGGTTTCATCGGTTGCATCCGAAATTGATGCCGGCGTCGTAGTCGTTTCGCCCGGCTACATGCCTTTCTGAATCGCGTAGCCTTTGTCGGCCCAGTCGGTCGCGAAATTTGTGGGAAGAACGAGGACACGCAATTTCTTGAATCCCATCTTGTCCAGGGCGGTGAACGCCGGGCGAATGTTGGGACATTTCTCGAACGGACAGCACCCGCAGTAAATCACCAGATTCGTCGTTCGCGGCAAAGTATCCGCCCACTTTTTCAAATCGGAAAGACCTTGCTCCGCGGAAGCGGAGCCGTGAAACGTCGCCCCCGGAATATGACCGCCGGCGAAGAGTGTGTGGAAACCGACATAGATAATTGTGGGCGGAGCGCCGTTCTTATCTCCAAGTTCGCGAGCAAGCTCGGCAGGCTGAACGATCTGCGCGGCGGTCCATGGGTCGGATGAATGGTTTTCGTCTCCTCGGATTCCGGGAACGGAGATGAACGCTGCAGACGCAGAAACCAAGAAAAGAATTTGGAAAAGGCTTGTTGCTGGTGCGAAAGGAGCTCTCCTAGAAACCATGCAATACGAGAACGAATGGACCTGTGAATCCAATGAAATTGCCGCCTATTTTTTGAGTTCCGCGCGAGTACGCTGGAGCTTCATAGCTGTGGTGCGGAGAGTTTCGGGAACATTCTTGTTGGTGGTAAGGCGCTTCAGGTCAACGGCATTGAGCATGGGAAGCATGTGTAGGCTGACGTCGAGCGGCGTCTTGGGATTATTGACGAGGTTGCGGACGACAGTATAGTTCTTGCGGAAAGTGCGGTTGCCGGCGATGAGGCGAAGAATCTCGTCCGTGAGGCTGGACATTGCAGCGAAAGCCTCGACTTCCTGGTCAGTGAGGCGTGGCGACTGCAGCACGGCGCGCTGGACGACTTTGTTATTGTCGCGTATCAGCGTGCGGCGCGCTTCGGATCCGCCTTTCATGGCGAACTGCACGCGCTGCGCGACGGTCATTTTTGCCAGGCGCTGAATCAGCGTTTGCCGCCTAGCGAGGTCGGATTCAACCGCGGCGGCGGCTTCTGCGAGTGCGGCTTCGTCGATGAGATTGTCAGGGCCGTGGAGTTCGTGGAGCTGATTTTTTTGATCGATGGTCAGCGAAGTGGAATGTTCGAGAGCGGCGGCCAGCGCGGGAGATTCGCTGATGCGATCGAGTTCTTCCATCAGCGCCTGGATGCCGAGCGCCGAGAGGTGGCGAACAACGGGAACGAGATGTTCGGCAGAACAGTTCTTGTTTTGTACCATGGCGTCGCAGACGCCCGGCTTGTCGGCAAGATTCCTTGCCGCGTAAGAGAAGAGCGCCGGGATAGCGTGCTCCCGTTTCAAAGCTTCGACGAAGGTTTCGAGTGGCTGCGAGAGAATTGCGTCCTGCGCCCGGTTGGCAACCATTTCGTCGGCGTCGCTGGCGAGAACTGCGAGAATCTCCGCGCGATCCGCGGGAGCAAGATGCGCGCCGCCGGTGCACACGGCCATCTTTCGCTCGCGAGTGGCCCGGCCGTGGCGCAGATCTTCGAGAACTTCAGGGCTTAGTGTTTCCACTGGATTACGGCCTCAAGTCCTTCTGGCTAAGTACCATTGTACCGGAGGCGCGGGGTGCGCCAAGGGGTGGCATGGCTTTGCCGTTCAATTCCAGCAACACCGCCGAGGAGTCCCCGGCGGATACCTCGAATTGCTGATTCGCCGAGAAATGGCGGGTCTCGCCCGCAGGCAGCTCGGTATCGAGAAGAAGGTTGTGGTCGTCGAGGATGCGGACGCGCGTGGCGGCAGAAGTGGAAAGGGAGAGGTTGAGAGGCGTCGTTGAAGAGGGCATAGAAGGAGACTGTTCTGCGAGTCCCGGCGAAGCGGAACCAGATTGAGGCTGCGCGGCCGAGGAAGCAGCAGCGGATTTTTTTGCGGCGCGATGTGCAGCGTAGCGATGCCAGGCGTAACGAGCGGTGAAAAAAAGTCCGGCGAGCAGTAGAAGCGCAACAAGAACAGCCGCAGCCGGAAGCCACTTCGGCGGCGAGGGAATGCGCTCCTCTGGTTTGGGAGGAGGCGCGGGTGAATGTTCGGCGCGGGCCGAGTCATACTCGCCGAGGAGCGTTTCTTCATTGAGGCCCAGATAGCGCGCAATGGTGCGCACGAAGCCGTGGCCGAAGACACCGCCGGGCAGCTTCGCCCAATCTTCATTCTCCAGGGCCTCGACAAAACGAGCACTGATGCGCGTGGCTTTGGTCAGTTCCTCCATGGAAACTTCGCGCAGCTCGCGCTCGCGCTTCAGGCGTTCACCAAAATTTCCCCTGGCCATGAACCAGAACCTGTCCTTGATAATCCAAGCGCAACCGCGAAGCGGTCGATTGCCGCGACCGCAAGGCGGTTGACGCGGCGGGCGCTCACGAAAAAACAGCGTGCGATCCCCGAACGGACTATAGGCGGAGGAATCCGGCGGTGTCAAACGGTGAGGAAACTGGAGTGCTGAAAAAGTTCGAGTTCGAGGAAGATCAGAAGTCCAAACCCACGGATCGAGTGGCGGTCAGTCGGCGGGAATTTTGCACACCCGTCCACAGATTTGCACAAGAATTCGCTGAGAATTCGATTGACGGCGCAAAAGGGAAATATTATTTTGCGTGCCAGATTGAACCGGGAAGCTTAAGAACTTTACGGATCAATTTAGAGGGCGCAGCAAGCTTAACCGCGGTTGCGCCGCGAGATTGAATCGCGAAGCTCGAAGCCTTTACGGTTTCGTTTGGAGGGCGGGACTAGCCTAACGGCGGTCACGCCAGCTAGGCTGGTTCGGGAAGGTTTGAAACTCTCCTTTTCCGTTTAGAGGCGCGGCATGCTTAACCGCGGCTGCGTTGCTAGACGGAACGGGGAAGCGTAAAGCCTCTGCGGATCGGCTTAAAGGGCGCGACTAGCCTAACGGCGGTCACGCCGCCGGGTGGAACCGGAAAGGTTAGAAACTTTACGGCTCAGTTAGAGGGCGCAACAAGCTTAACAGCGGTTGCGCCCTCGATTTTTTGGCTTGGCCTTTCCGCAACAAGCGGAGTCACTACAGTAAGGAACTGCCCGTTATTCCCTTCAGTGCAAGGACGATTGTTCTGAGGCGGCGCCGTCTGCAAGCCGTCCGACCGCTTCAGCCCCCAAGCATTTTTGGCGTGCAATACGTTCAAGCAGCAGCGTCACAGGTGCCGCTCAAGGCCCGACCGTCCGTGGATGGTGCCGAGTTTCCATCGCGTTTTGCGGAAGTTGACGACCTACTGCCTCACTATGGTGTGAAGTCGTAAGTGCGCGTACGTGGAGGACTGTATGGGTATCGACATTCGAGGGATGGCGCCGTTGCTGCAAGTGTTCGACATGCCCACCTCCATTGCGTTTTACCGGGATGCGCTGGGGTTCGAGGTGGTGACCACGTCCAAACCCAGGGGAGAGCACTTCGATTGGGCCTTGCTCAGGCTGAATGGCGTGGAACTAATGCTAAACACGGCGTACGAAGAAGACGCGCGGCCGCCGGCGCCGGATCCGGCTCGGATTGCCGCCCACGACGATACGTGTCTCTACTTCGGTTGCCCGGACGTAGATTCTGCGTACGCGTTCCTGCGTGCGCGGGGCGTTGCCGCGAAAGAGCCCAAGGTCGCGCCCTACGGTATGAAGCAGTTGTACGTCAGCGATCCCGACGGGTATAGCTTGTGCTTCCAATGGCCGTCCGCGTAGCGACTTCTGGTCTCCTGTCGAGTGTCAACCTGGAATTCGTTATGTCGGAACCCCCTCCGAGGCGGTGAGACTGGGCAGGCGGGTGGATCGTGTTCCATACCGCCTACCAAGTCAGGTCAGGATGGCGAGATAGCCACGCCTGTACCACGAGCGGGTTGCATGGCTTTTTAGGAGGGGCCTATACTGGCTGAGATTCGCGGATGTTCGTGAGAATCGTGCGAATTCGTGTTTCTTGGCTATCGTATGATAGCCGGGAGCCGGCGCGTGCATTGCCAGGCTTTGAATTGACATCGGAGAGGAACGAGCGCGAGTGGAAGATGTGAACCAGTTTCCGGCCGTGGATCGCCGCCGCAATCCCGCGGTGCCGTCCGAACAACGGGAAAAGGGAGAAGTCGCGGTCTTCCAGGAGTTGGGAAAGGCGCTGACCTCTTCGTTGCAACTGGATCAAGTTCTCCGCACCATCATGGAGAAGATTGATGAATTTCTGCGGCCGGATAACTGGTCGCTGCTCCTGCTGGATGAAGCCAAGCAGGAACTGTACTTTGAACTGGCGGTGGGGAAAGCTTCGCAAGCGCTGAAGGACGTGCGGATCAAGATGGGACAGGGAATCGCGGGCTGGGTCGCGCAACATGGCGAGACCGTGGTGGTCCCGGACACGACGAAGGACACTCGCTTTTTCTCGAAGGTAGACGAGAAGACCAAGACCGAGACGCAGTCGATTGTCGCCGTGCCAGTAAGATTCCGCGACACTTGCCTGGGCGTCATCGAGCTGATTAATTGCATGGGCCCGGAGGGATTCGATCCCCGGGACCTGAAGCTGCTCGAAGCCCTTTCGGATTTTGCGGCCATCGCGCTGGAAAACGCTCGGCACGTCAAGAAAATCCACGAACTGACCATCACCGACGACTGCACGTCGCTCTATAACGCGCGGCATATGGGCTTCATCCTGGAGACAGAGATTTACCGCTCGCAGCGCTACAACTATGAATTTTCAATTGTGTTCATCGACCTGGACCATTTCAAGCAGGTGAACGACACGCACGGGCACCTGGTGGGCTCGCGGCTGCTGGCGGAGATCGGAAACGCGCTGAAGGAGCATTGCCGGCTGATTGATTTCGCGTTCCGTTATGGAGGGGATGAGTTTGTCATTCTGCTGCCGCAGACTTCAAAGGAGAATGCGTTAAACGTGGCGCGGCGCTTGCACAAATTGGTGCGCGAGCGCACCTGGCTGCAGCCGGAGGCATTGAACATCAAGCTCACGCCTAGCGTGGGCGTGGCGTCCTATCCCGTGGATTCGCGAACCAAGGAAGGTCTGCTGCACCTCGCCGACGAGGCTATGTACCTGGTGAAAAATACCAAGCGCGATAGCGTTGCCGCTGCGAACATCGGAATTTTGCCAAATGCGGCGACTGCTGAATCCGCGGGATAATTCCCGCCTTCTTCCCAGCGAACATCCCCTCTTCTATACACTCCTTCGAAATTTTGCTTAACTGAAGACATGAACAGAAGCGAAGCGGCGAAGTATGCGCGCTGGTCGGCGGCGGCGGCATTGCTGCTGGCGAGCCTGACGGTTGGCGTGTATTTCGAACGCAAGTGGGTCGCTTATCGAGAGCAGCAAAAGGCGCCGCCTCCGGCGCCGAAGGATGTGACGCGGCTTTCCAGCGGGCTCACGTTTTCCAAGGGAGAGGGAACCCAAAAGATCTTCACGGTGGAAGCGTCGAAGGCCACGGACTTCAGGGATAAGGACGCCAGCTTGCTCGAGGACGTGAGAATCACCATCTTTGGAAAGAGAGGTGAGCGTCACGACACGATCCATACGCAAAGCTGCCAGTACGAAAGAGCGGGCGGAAACATGGCCTGCAGCGGCGAAGTGCAGATCGACCTGGAGAGCCGGGCGGACGCCGAGCGGGCGGCAAAAAATCCGGGTGTAAAAACGGCGCAAAAGGTGCACGTGGAGACCCGCGGTGTGGTCTTTAATCGCGCCACCGGGCTAGCACGGACGGACCAGCCGGTGAAGTTTGCCTTTCCGAATGGCACCGGAGAAGCAGTGGGAGTCGAATATCACTCCGAAGAAGGAACGGTGCGGCTGCTGAGAGATGTGCAACTTTCTTTGAAACCTCCCGAAAATGACATCGCGGGGAAAAAGACGGCGAGTGTGAATACGAAAGAACCGATTCGCGTGACGGGAAAGAGCCTGGACTTTGAGCGCGAATCGCGGACGATGCAGTTGGATGGGCCCGTGGAAGCGGAAACTCATGCAACGCACTTGCGAGCAGGGACGCTGACACTGATGCTGGACACAGCGTTTCGCCCGGAGAAGCTTGTCGCCGCGCCAGGGCCGAATGGCAAAAACCCGGAACTCGAATCTCAGAACCCAGATGGCCCGGCAAATCTGACTGCGGAAACTATCACGGCACAATTTGCCAAAGAGGGATGGCTGACAAGAATCGAAGGAGTGGGGGATGTTCGCGGTTCGCGACGTACCGGAAAAGAACAGGACGCCTTCCGTGCGGAGCACAGCGTGATGGAGCTATGGCCCAAGGTGAATCAGCCCAGAAAATTGAGCCTGAAAGGCAACGTGCAACTGAAAACGCAAGCGGACACGTCCGGCGAAACGAGGATGCTGCAGACTGGCGAATTGCTTGTGGAATTTGCCGACGAGAGAAAGACCGAAGGCAACAAACTAAAACGGGCGGAGACCTTGGCGGCGGGAACCGTCGAATGGACGGACGCGGCCGTGCAAAGCGCGACGGGGGGAGTTCCCGCGAACAACGAGCCCGCGCGCACAAAACTGCAAGCCGATAAACTCGAAATGGAATTCGGGAAGGAAGGCAAGGCGAAACAGTTGGTCGCAACTGGCAACGTCATAACGGAACGGACGGTGAGCGGCAAACCCACGCAGACAGCGACAGCGCAAAGCGGAACGGCCCAACTGATGGCCAGCGGCGGATGGTCGCAGATGGATCTCCAAGGAAATGTGCGATTGAAGGAAGGCGATAGGAGCGGGCAAGCCGACCATGCGACGTTTGTCCGGGCAACGCAGACGGCTCTCCTGACGGGAAAAGCGCTGGCACGCGACGCAACCACGGAGACGCAGGCGCCGCGAATCACTTTTGTGCAAACCAGCGGGGAGGTCCGCGCCGAGGGAGGCGTTCGGTCGACGGATTTCTCGACCAAAGGGAGCGGCGCGCAACTCGCCGGTGTACCGGCAAACATTTCGGCGGACACCATGCTGGGAAATTCGAAGGCGGGAAGAGCCCTGTACGCCGGGCATGCTCGATTTTGGCAGGGCGATTCGGTGATGGAAGCGGATTCCATCGAACTGCTGCGCGAGGCGCGGATCATGAATGCCGCAGGCAATGTTCGCGCCGTATTTCCGCAAGCCGCGGGGCAATCGTCAGCGCAGATTGTGGCTGTACAAGCCGGGCCGAAGAAGCCGAGACTGTGGCACGTGACGGCGGGGACGCTGACGTACCGTGACGCAGAGAGCCGCGCGCATCTGGAAAAAAACGTGGTGGCGCAATCGGCGGAGCAAAAGATGCGCGCTGCGGCGGTGGACTTATATTTTACCAGGGCTGAGAAGCCCAATTCGAATGCCGAGAATGTCCTCGCTTCGCCGAATCCAACGGCTGGGGCCCAGCAAATCAGCCGGGCGGTCGGCACGGGCGGCGTGATTGTGGAACAAGGGACGAGAAAAGCCACGGCAGAGCGCGGCGAGTACAACGCGACGGATGGAAAATTCATAATGAGTGGCGGAAATCCCACGATTTTTGACGCCGCTGAAGGCACCACGACCGGCCGTCAATTGACCTTCTTTTTAGCGGATGATACGATCATCGTCGACTCAGAAACTGGTTCGCGGACGTTGACGAAGCACCGAGTCGACTGACGCCACTGCTCCGCGGCCGCCCGTGAAGAGGTATGCTGAAGCTCCAGGCCGTCGATTTAAGCAAGACGTATCGTGGTCGCAAGGTCGTTGACGACGTTGAACTGGAGATTGGACAGGGTGAAGTCGTCGGGCTGCTCGGCCCCAATGGCGCAGGCAAGACGACGACGTTTTATATCCTCGTAGGTCTCGCCCGGCCCGACTCCGGCCGCGTCCTTCTGAACGACAGCGAAATCACGGACCTCCCCATGTACCTCCGGGCCCGCAGCGGAATCAGTTACCTGCCTCAGGAACCCTCGGTTTTTCGCCAACTGACCAGCGAAGAGAATCTGCTCGCGGTGCTGGAAACACTTCCGTTGACTCCGGAACAGCAGCGCGACCGTTTGGAGGAACTCCTGGTGCAAATGGGGCTGGAAACGGTGAGGACCAGCAAGGCGTATACGCTTTCCGGGGGAGAACGCCGCCGATTGGAGATTGCGCGCTCTCTTACTTTGCAGCCTTCTTTTGTTCTTCTCGACGAACCTTTTTCGGGAATCGACCCTCTAACCGTCAAGGATCTCCAGGAAATTATCCGCGATCTTGCGAAATCGGGAATTGGCGTGCTAATTACGGATCATAACGTAAGGGAAACTCTCAGCGTTACGGATCGCGCATACATCCTGAAAAGTGGCAAGATATTCCGGAAGGGGCGGCCGGACGAATTGAGCAGCGATCCCGAAGTCCGGCGCGTCTATTTGGGCGACCATTTCCGGTTGAACTAAGATAGAGAAGGAAACACGGGACCATCCATGGCCTGGCAGGGACTCAAACTCAACCTCCGCGTGTCGCAGAAGCAGATTCTGACGCCTGGCCTTGTGCAAATGGTGAGCGTCCTCGCGCTGAACCGCCTCGAGCTGCGCGAAATGATCAACCAGGAGATGATTGCCAATCCCGTCCTCGAAGAGCAGAGCGAAGAACCCACGCAAACAGACAACTATAGCGACGAGACTTTCCTGAAAGCAGAAACCGAGAAAGTTCCGGAGAAGCCCGAGGCCAATCCGTTTGACGAGTTCGACGTGGGCACGTTCTTCAACCAGTACCTGGACACCGGCGGCGACGGCGGGCAATCGCAGGAGCGTGAAGTCTCCGAGCGGCCCTCGTTCGAAAAGTTCCTCTCTTCGCCAAGCGGCTTGAGCGACCATCTCCAGTGGCAACTGAGCGTTACGATTTGTTCCGACGCGGTGAAAGAGATTGCGGACAGCATCATCGGCAATCTGGATGAGAATGGCTATCTGACGGCTTCCACGGAAGAGCTCACGCAGAACGGAAAGTATTCGCAGGATGACCTTGAAGATGCGCTGGCCGTGGTGCAGGACTTCGACCCCATCGGAGTGGGCACGCGGGATTTGCGCGAATGCCTGCTGCGGCAATTGAAGGCGTTTGATCCGCAGAACAGCCTGGCGCAGCAAATCGTTTCCGAACATCTAAAGCAAGTGCAATCGAACCAGTTGAAAGAGGTCGCACGGGCGCTGAACCGGCCCCTTGAGATCGTCAAGCACGCCCTGGAAGTGATTAAGAAGCTCGATCCCCGGCCCGGTCTGCGCTACAACAAAACTGAGCCGCGCCTCGTCGAGCCCGACGTCTACTTCCGCAAAGTGGATGACCAGTGGCAAGCCTTCCTGAATGAAGATGACATGCCGCAACTGCGGCTGAGCCCCACCTACCGCCGTCTGCTGGTGAAAGATGCTGCCGACCGCGACGTGCGCAATTACGTGAAGGAACGGTTTACGGCCGCTGTCCAGTTAATGAAGAACATCGAGCAGAGAAAGCACACCATCCTGCGCGTTTGCCAATCCATCATCGCGCGCCAGGGCGAATTCCTCGACCACGGCCAGGATGCGCTGAAGCCCATGATGATCAAGGAAGTAGCCGAAGAGGTCGGCGTACATCCTTCGACGGTGAGCCGCGCGGTGGCCAGCAAATACGCGCACACGTCCCAGGGCGTGCTGGAGTTACGGTCGTTCTTCAGCGAGTCCGTGAACGGGCCGGAGGGCGGTGGGATGTCGCTGCTGACGCTCAAGCGGCTCGTCAAGAAAATGATTGAAGAAGAAGATTCCGCGAAGCCGCTGACCGACGAACAGATTGCGAAGAAACTGGATGACGCCGGCATTCACGTTACCCGGCGCACAGTCGCGAAGTACCGCGAAGATATGAGAATTCCCAGCACCCACCAACGCCGGGAAAAGAGCTGAGCGGCAGCGCCCGTGAAGCCGCTGACGCGACACGATGCCCGGCAACTCGTTATCCTCACTGGACTCTCCGGTTCCGGCAAAAGCACCGTCTTGCACGCCTTCGAGGACATGGGCTTCTACTGCGTGGACAACCTTCCCATAGAGCTGATCCCCATTTTTGCGGAGCTGCACGCGGCGGGCGAAGGCGACTTTGCGCGCGCGGCGCTGCTGGTGGACGCGCGCGAGGGCGCGCAGCTGGAAAAATTGCCCCCGCTCCTGAAACACCTGAAAAAAGATCATCCCATTACGCTTGTTTTCATCGAAGCCAACGAGGATGCCCTTCTGAGGCGTTACAGCGAGACGCGGCGCCCGCATCCCCTGGGAAGGAATTTCTCCGTCCGGGAAAGCTTGTTGCACGAGCGCGCGCTGATGGAGCCGATCCGCAAGCTTGCGGACGTGGTCATTGAAACCACGCAATTCAACGTGCATGAATTGCGGCACTTCGTCACCGAGCGGTTCAAGAATCCGGACAAACGTCCGATGCTGGTCTCGGTCGTGAGCTTCGGGTATCGCTATGGAGTGCCGTCGGACGCGGACCTGGTTCTCGACGTGCGATTTCTTCCGAACCCCCACTTCGTGCCGCGCTTGCGGCCCTTCACGGGCAAAGACCCGAAAGTTCGGAAGTATATCCGGTCGTTCCCCCAAACCGGCGAATTCCTGCGGCGCATGGAAGGCTTGCTCACCTATTTGATTCCGCATTACATTCGTGAGGGGAAAAGCTATCTGACCATTGCGTTCGGCTGCACGGGCGGGAGGCATCGCTCGGTGATGCTCGCGGAGTCGGTGCAGAAGTCACTTGCAAAACGGGGATTCTCCGCGAAAGTCATTCATCGCGATATTGAAAAGTAAGCGAACCGGGAAGGCTGCATCAGTCCGCCTTTAGCGGGCCGCGGAAACTTGACACGCCGCGACGCGGCGAATAGCGTACCAAGTGGACAAGTCAGGGGAGCCTGCAGCGTGGCCTCGTTGTTATCACCACCATGGAAGCGATTGCTGAGTTATGTGCGGCCGTACTCGTTTCGGCTGGCAGTGGGCATAGTGTTGGTGGCGTTCACGGCGCTGGCGGACGGCATCGTGGCGTTGATGATCCGGCCCGGATTTGACTACGTCCTGAATCCTTCTGTTTCTGGTTCGACCCTGCCGCTGGTCACTTTCCCCAACGGTTATACCGTTTACCTCAACCGGTTTTTTCCGCCCAGTATCCACAACGTCTGGACTATTTTCGCGCTAACGGTGGTCTTTCTTTATGTGGCGAAAGGCGTCTCCGAGTATCTTGGCGTGACACAGATTCAGTACGTTGGACAGGCCGCGGTGACTCGATTGCGGAACCAGGTGTACGCCAAGATCATTCGCCAGCCGATTGGCTTTTTTCAAACGAATCCGACGGGACGCTTGCTCTCGACCACAATCAACGACGTGGAGCGGACGCGCATCGCACTTTCGGAATATCTTGCCGACCTGTTCCAAAAAGGCTTCACGCTGATTGTGTTCTTAGTGGTTGTCGTTGTGCTCAACTGGAAGATGGCGCTGGGAACGGCCATTCTGCTGCCGCTGGTTGTCGTTCCTGTCGGAAAGCTGGGAAAAAAAATTCGCCGCTCTTCCGAAAATAGCCAGAGCCGTCTTGGGGACCTCAGCCAGATATTGCAGGAGACGGTGAGCGGAAACCGTGTCGTGAAAGCTTTCGGAATGGAAGATTTTGAAATCGCCAAGTTCAAATTCACGGCGCAACGGCTGCTGCGTGAAAATATGCGTTGGGTTCGCGCAGCCGTGGCCACCGGGCCAATGATGGATTTACTGGGCGCATTGGTCATTCCGCTGCTCATTTTGTACGCTCGCGATCAGATCAAGCACGGTCTGATGACGCCGGGGATTTTCATGGCCTTTCTTTTTGCCATGTTTAATGCTTACATGCCCCTGAAGCGCATCGGCCAGGTGTATCAGCAATTTCAGCTTGCCCAGGGTGCAAGCACGCAGGTCTTTGCCTATCTCGATCGGCAGGAAGAGCAGAGCGAACAGCCGGGCGCGAAACCTCTGGCGCCGTTTACACGGGAAATCGTTTTTGAAAACGTGGGCTTCTCCTATGACGACGATTCGAGCCGCGTGCTGGAGCAGGTTTATTTCCGCGCGCGCCGCGGAGAAGTGATTGCTCTCGTAGGCTCAAGCGGTGCGGGCAAAACGACGCTGGTGAATTTGCTGCCGCGATTTTATGAGCCCACTTCCGGAGTCATTCGAATCGACGAACAGGACATCAGCGAAGTGACCATCAAATCGCTGCGCGAACAGATCGCCATGGTCGCCCAGGAGAATATCCTGTTTCATGACACGGTGTGGAACAACATTTCTTACGGCTTGTCGAATATCCCCAGGGAAAAAGTCACCGCCGCCGCGCAAGCCGCACTCGCTCATGATTTCATCATGGAGCTCCCTCAAGGGTACGACACCGTGATCGGCGAGCGAGGCACGCGCTTGAGCGGCGGCCAGCGGCAACGCATCGCTATCGCGCGCGCCATCTTGAAGGATTCGCCCATTCTTATTCTGGACGAAGCGACTTCGGAGCTGGACGCCGAGTCCGAAATGTACGTGCAAAAAGCGCTCGCCAACCTCATGGTGGGACGAACAACTTTCGTGATTGCCCATCGCCTCGCCACCATTCGCCGCGCGGACAAAATCCTCGTCCTGGAAGACGGCCAAATCCGCGAAAGCGGCACGCACACGGAACTAATAGCCCGTGGCGGAACGTATGCCCGGCTTTACGATCTGCAGTTTGCGGACGACGACATGCTGGCGCAGGCCGCACCGGCAAAGTTGAACGATGCATCGAATTCTATATGAGCCAAACAACTCCAGCACAAACGAAGAAAATCGAATGCTTCTCGATGACCGGCTACGCGCAAGCGCGGGCCGAACAGGACGGCTGGGCGGTGCGCGTCAGCGTGAAAAGTGTCAACCACCGGTTTCTGGACCTCAAGCTGCGCATGCCCGAGGGATTTGATCTGTACGATATCCGCCTGCGGCAAATCGTGCGCGAAAAAATTCATCGCGGGCATGTGGAAGTGACCGTGGGCGTGGAACCGGGCAAAGCCGCGCCGGTGCAGGTGAATCGCGAGTTGGTGCAATCGTATTTGAAAGCCGCCGAAGCGCTGCGCCAGGAAACCAGGGCGGCGACGGACATGGACGTGGTCGCGCTCTTGCGCCTGCCGGGAGTGATCACCGGCGTCACCACCGCCGTGCCGGAGTCGGAAGAAGAACAGGAGCGGCTTGGAAAATTGCTGGACAGCGGCTTGCGCGACGCGCTGGCAAGACTCGATGATATGCGGCGGACGGAAGGCCGTCATCTGGTGGAAGAGTTGCGCGATCGACTGGCGCGCATCGGTGGTCACGTCGAACAAGTGCGCGGGCTTGCGGCGACATTGCGCCCGGCTTTCGCGCGGCGACTGGAAACCAGGTTGAAAGAACTTCTCGGCGGAATCGGCATCGAGCCGGCGCGGCTCGCTCAAGAGGCGGCGCTGCTTGCGGAACGCAGCGATATCAGTGAAGAATTAGACCGCCTGCGAAGTCACCTCCAGCAATTCACCAAGCTGCTGGACGGAGCCGGCGAGTTGGGTAAGAAGCTGGATTTTCTTCTGCAGGAGATGCATCGCGAGGCCAACACCATGCTTTCCAAGACGCCCGGTGTGGAGAGTGAAGCGCTGGCGATCACTGGAGTAGCGCTTGAAATCAAGTCGGAGATCGAAAAACTGCGCGAGCAGGTGCAGAACATCGAATGACCACGCAGACTGAGATCGCGCCGCTGGTGTTGATCGTGTCGGGGCCGTCGGGATCGGGAAAATCGACTCTGGTGCAGCGCATCCTGGAACTTCCCGGCACCATGCCTTCGATCTCATGTACTACACGGGCGCGCCGCGCGACCGAGGCCAGCGGGAAATGCTATGATTTCGTTACGGAAGCGGAATTCGACGCCATGATCACGCGCGGCGAATTTCTGGAGTATGCCCGGGTTTTCGGGAAACATTCTTACGGTACGCCTTTGAAGTGGCTGGAGGAATCGCGGAGGAAGGGCCTCGATCTGGTGCTGGAGATCGATGTCCAAGGCGCGGCGCAGGTGAAGGAAAAGCTTCCGGAGTCCGTCGCAATTTTTATTTTGCCGCCGTCGCGCGCGGAACTGGAGCGTAGGCTGCGCGACCGCGGGCAGGATTCGGAGGAAGAAATTGCGCGGCGGCTGGCGAAGGCGCGTGATGAGATCGCGCAGTTCGGCAAGTATTACGATTTTTGCGTTGTGAATGAGGATGTGGAAAGCGCGGGACGCGAAGCGCAGGCGATTGTGATCGCCCTGCGCTGCACGAGCGCGCGGCGGAGGGCGAGAGTGGAACAACTTCTGGCATCGTTTGGGAGGGAATGACTGA
>Ga0137415_10001112_pt1 | contig 26542 bp, 24 predicted proteins | sample CZODoug3_1_1_16f_FD_183082 | JGI IMG/M metagenome (GOLD analysis project Ga0137415, IMG submission 183082) | Vadose zone soil fungal communities from Angelo Coast Range Reserve, California, USA - CZODoug3_1_1_16fungal (Hybrid Assembly) | ecosystem: Environmental > Terrestrial > Soil > Vadose...
CAACAGCGAGCCAAGAACCGAGCGTCGCTGGACGCGACCGGGCGGATGATGTTCGGCGCCGACCTGTGGCAGTGGGTCGACCCGTTCGCTGTGTCGTACGCCGATCGGAACCAGCCTGCCCCGGGGCGCGCGGCATTGGACGCGATTCTGCAACGATTGCTCCGACTGTGACCCTCCCGCTTACTGTGACCACCGAGCGCGCCGAGGCGGTACTCACCGAAATCGGGCGAGTCGTCGTGGGCAGACGAGATGCCTTGCGGCTGATCCTGCTGACAATCCTCGCTGGCGGACACGTGCTCATCGAGGACCTGCCCGGGCTGGGCAAGACCCTGATGGCCCGGTCGTTCGCCGCCGCGCTGGGCCTGCGCTTCACCCGGGTGCAGTTCACTCCTGACCTGTTACCGGCGGATCTGCTTGGCTCGACGATCTACGACATGTCCTCGGCGAAGTTCGAGTTCCACTCCGGGCCCATCTTCACCCACCTGCTGCTCGCTGATGAGATCAACCGCACGCCGCCCAAAACGCAGGCCGCGCTGCTGGAAGCGATGGCCGAGGGACAGGTGAGCATCGACGGAGTAACCCGCGCGCTGCCCGAGCCGTTCATCGTGCTGGCTACCGACAATCCGATCGAGTACGAGGGCACCTATCCGCTGCCGGAGGCGCAGCTGGACAGGTTCGCGGCGCGGCTGCGATTGGGCTACCTCGCCGAAACCGGTGAGGTCGAGATGTTGCAGCGCCGCCTCGACCGCGGCTCGGCGCGTCCGGCAGTCACGCGGGTTATCGACCCGGGTGAACTGGTGGCAATGCGGGAATCGGTCGAGCAGGTGAGCGTCCACCCGGACATGCTGCACTACGCCGTCGCTATCGCCACCGCGACGCGAAACCACCCCCAGGTGGAAGTCGGTGCCAGCCCACGCGCCGAGCTTGACCTCGTGCAGATGTCGCGCGCACGCGCGATGCTGCTGGGACGCGACTTCGTGACCCCGGAAGACATCAAGGCGCTGGCTATTCCGGCGATGGCACACCGCATCAGCTTGCGCCCGGAAATGTGGGTACACCGCATTCACGGCGACGACGTGATCGAGGAACTGCTGCGCCGCGTCCCAGTACCGCGGACGCCATCGTGAGTGAGCCGACCGAGATCCGGTGGCGCCCCTCGGCCCTGGCGCTCAGTTTTGCCACGTCCACAGCAGCCTCGTTGGCGTTGGCGGTGATCGCCGGGCGCTGGCAACTGATCAGCTTCGCCGCGCCCCTACTGGGCGTGCTGGCGGTGCTGCAATGGCAGCGACCACACTCGCGGGTGCAGGTTCAAGCGACGCCGCCGCTGGTCCGTTGTTTCGAATCCGAGGATGCACGGTTCAACGTGGCGGTGGAGCCCACGGCATCGGACGCCGTTCTGGAATTGCGGGCGCCCGTGGCGCCGGGGCTGCGAGTTGATCTCCGCCCGGGCGACTCCGACCGGGCGACGCTGTGCGTGAGCGCTCAGCGTTGGGGACGCTACCGGGTCCCGGTCGAGGTGGCAGCGGTCAGCCGGTCGGGGTTCTTCATCGGCACGGCAACAGTCCCAGTGGGAGAGTTGTTCGTCTATCCGATCGCCGATCCGCAGCCCACGCGGCTGCCGAGGGCCCAGCTGCCGAACCGGATCGGCACCCACCTCACCCGCCATCGCGGCCCGGGCGTCGAGTACGCCGACATCCGCGCCTACGTGCCGGGTGACCAACTACGCACGGTGAATTGGCGGGTGAGCGCCCGCCGGGGCCGCCTGCACGTGACCGACCGGCTCACCGACCGCGCCGCGGAGGTGGTCGTCCTCATCGACACCTTCCAACAACCGCTCGGCCCCGCGACCGACGCGACACAGCGCTGCGCCCGGGGCGCCACGCAGGTCGTGCAGTCCGCGCTGCGGTCCGGCGACAGGGCGGGAATCGTCGCGCTGGGCGGCCACCCGCGCTGGCTCGGGCCCGATATCGGCCGACGCCAGTTCTACCGCGTCCTGGACACCATCCTCGACGCCAGCGCCGGGCACCCGACAAGCGGGACGCTCGCACCTCGGGCCGCGTTACCGCCGCACGCGATCGTCGTCGCTTTCTCGACCTTGCTGGAGACCCAGTTCGTCCTCGCCCTCAACGATCTGCGCACCCGCGGGCACCCGGTCGTGGTCGTCGACGTGCTCGCGGGCTCTCCATTCACCGACGAACTCGACCCGATCATTGCGCAGTGGTGGCGACTCGCGCGCGCCGGCATGTACCGCGACATGGCATCCCTCGGGGTCGACGTGGTCAATTGGAGCGAACAAATCAGCCTCGAGCATGCAATGCACCTCCTAGCGCAGCGCGCACGGCGGCGATGATGCCGCCACAATCGGCCATCGCCGCAGCCTCTGGCCTGTTCATGGCCGCCGCCGCACTGCCCGGCGCACCGACGCTTGCGTTACCACTCGTCGAGGCCGCGGCCCTTCTCGCGCTCGCCGGGCTGCGATTTCGCCACGCGGCGTCCGCGGCCGTGCTGACGATCATCGGCGCGCTCACCCTCAGCAACCCCACGGCGCTGCTCGCTGTGGCGGCCGGCATCGCAGCGGCGGTCTACCTGCTCAGTGTGCACGCCATCGGCCAGCCACCTGGTGTCGTCCCCTTAACCCGGTCGGCGCTCGGTGGCACATTGGGATTCGGCGCCGCGGCACTGCTCGTGGCCATCGTGCCGGGTGGGTACCCCTGGTGGCCGGTCATCGCGCCGGTCACCGTTGTGATCCTCTACCTGCTCGCGGTGCGCCCGCTGCGCCGACACTGAAGCACGTGGCCCCGGTCCAGGAAGCGAGTCGGTCTAGCCGCGGTCCGCGAGAGCCGCCGCGGTAGCGGTAGCGGTCCTGGCCGGGGTCGCCGCGGGTCAGGACGCCGTCGCGGCCCGCTTGATCAGGTCGACCACCGCTGTCGGTTGCGACTCATAGATCGCGTGGCTGCCCGCGATCTCCGCCAGAGTGGCCCCGGCGCGCTCGGCCATGGCGCGCTGGGCGGGCGGGGGAATCATCCGGTCCTCGGTCGCGACCAGATACCAGCTCGGCTTGGTCCGCCAGGCCGGTTCGGTGATCACACCGGCCAGCGCATCGACGCCCCACGGCACCTGCGAGTCGGCCAGGAACTCCGCGCGCGCGGCGCTGACGTCGCCGGCGAAGGACTCGTGGAACTTCTCCTTGTCGAGGAACAGGTAGCCATCCCGAGGCGGCAGGATCGGCGGAACCGGGGCGCCCGGGGGTGGGTCCGCGATAAGGGTATTCACCGACTCTCCCTTGTCGGGCGCGAAGGCGGTGATGTAGACGAGCGCGGCGACCTTGTCGTGGGTGCCCGCCTCGCTGATCACCGCTCCGCCGTAGGAGTGGCCAACGAGGACGGTGGGTCCGTCCTGCAGGTCGAGGATCTGTCGGGTGGCGGCGGCGTCGCCCGCGAGCGACAGCGTCGGATTCTGGACGATCGAGACGCTGTACCCGTCCTGTTTGAGCAGGTTGTAGACGTCCTGCCAGCCGGATCCGTCGACGAATCCGCCGTGCACGAGGACGACATTCTGTGGGCTGGTGCTCATCTCGTAGCTACTCATGCTGAAATTATGGCTGTCGTCACTGCAACTGCACAAGGGTGCCGGTCCCGGTTGCCACGACCGGACCAGTCGCTTCCACCGATTGGCGGGTTCCGTGTGTCGTGATCGTTCACGCCGCCCTAGCCACTTCACCAGCGGCTCCGCCGTCGCTGGCGTGATCAAAGCCACGGAGTCGGCGCTCGGGCCACGCCGACCTCGAGGAGATCACCAGCGCGGCCACGATGATTCCTTATTGTATCGTCCTTGTCTCGACCGGCATAATGTCGCTACTTAGAGCCCAGGCTCGTTGGCGTCGGTTCAGGGCAGAGCGCTCACAGCCAGCTCTTCCGCGCCATCAGCGGAGACACCCGTCGGCGGGTCTGTCCGACCCTGGCTACGCGACTACTTCCTCGCCGGCACGATCCCCTCATCACCACCCTCGCGGAAGTACTCATCCCCGCCCTGAGTCGCGCCTGAACTCCGATGCGCCAACGTGCGCAGGGCGTAACCGGCGGGGTCGAGTTCGCGCAGGCGGGCGCGGTGGCGGTCGGGGGTCCATGGCCAGAGTTCGGGGTTGCCGTCCTGGCCGAGGTACCAGCTGGTGCAGCCGGTGGTCCAGACGGTGTCCGGCATCGCGGCGCGCATCTCGGCGTTGAAGCCGTCGGTGGCCTCCCGGGTGGGGGCGACGGTGTCGAACTCCCCGGCGCGCCAGCGCTGGATCCACTCCGCGATGTGGCTGGCCTGGGTCTCCGCGATCGCGGTCAGCGAGTAGTTGCCGACCGGGCTGTGCGGGCCCATCAGCATGAAGAAGTTGGGGAACCCGGGCAGCGACACGGTCAGGTGGGCCCGGGGTCCGTCGCGCCACGCCTCGTCCAGGGTGCGGCCGCCCTCGCCGACCAGCGTCATCGGGCGGAGGAAGGCGTGGGCGTCGAAGCCGGTGGCCAGCGCGATTACGTCGACCTCGTGCAGCCGGCCGTCGGCGGTGACGATGCCTTCTGGCACCACGCGGTCGATGCCTTCGGTGACGAGTTCGACGTCGGGGCGTTGGATGGCCCGGTAGAACCGTCCGGAGATGATCAGGCGCTTGCACATCGGCTGGTAGTCCGGGGTGAGTGCCCTGCGCAGCTCGGGGTCGCGGACCGTGCGCAGGTTCGCCCGGCAGATCTCGCTGATCAGCTGGCGTCGCCAGCCGGGCTTGACCAGGGCCTTGGCGAAGAACTCGAACGCCGCCCGGTAGCCGTGGTAGGTCAGCCCGGCCAGTCTCGGCACGACCCGCTGCAGCGCCTTGGTCAGCCGGGAGTAGGCGGGGTTGGGCAGCGGGAAGATCCACTGTGCGCTGCGCTGGAACAGCTCGACCCGCCCGGCGGTGCCGGCGAGCCCGCAGACGATCTGCGCCCCGGTCGACCCGGTGCCGATCACCGCGACCCGTTTGCCGGCCACCGCCACGCCGTGGTCCCAGCGGGCGGAGTGGAACACCGCGCCCGCGAAGTCGTCCAGTCCCTCGATCGACGCGTAGCGGGGGTGGTGCAGGATCCCGGTCGCGGAGATCAGGAAGTCCACATCCTGGGTGTGGCCCGCCGAGGTGCGCAGCCGCCACCGGCCGTCGGCGAACTCGGCGTGCGTGACCTCGGTGCCGAACCGGATGCACCCGGCCAGCCCGAAGTCGCGGGCCACCTGGGTGAAGTACTCGTTGATCTCCGCGCCGGGAGAGAACAGGTGGCTCCAGTCCGGTTTCGGGGCGAAGGTGAACTGGTAGAACCGCGAAGGCACGTCGCAGCTCAGGCCCGGGTAGGTGTTGTCGCGCCAGGTACCACCGACCGACTCGGCCTTCTCGTAGATCGTGATGTCGCTGATCCCGGCGCGACGCAGCGTGATCGCCATGCACAGCCCGGACATCCCGGCACCGATGATCCCGACCCGGGGGGATCGGGGCGGCACGGTCATCGCGTGTCCGCCAGCATGCGCGTCATCGTCTTCATGCGGCCGAGGAGACGGTCCGACAGTGGCGCGAGCCCGCGCAGGGCGATCAGTGCGGGCACCCACCGCGGCGCGTACACGATCGCGGCGCGCCGGTTGATCCCGCGCACGATGGCCGCGCCGGCCTCGGGCAGCGGGGTGGGGGCGCCCAACTTGCCGGGCAGGGCCGCAATCAGTTGATCTAGAGCCGGGATGGTGAGTATGTCGCGCGCCATGTCGGTGTTGATTACGCCGAAGTAGGCCACGCCGACGTCGGTGCCACTGGGTGCGAGCTCGATCCGCAATGACCGCCCGAACGATTCCACGCCCGCCTTCGACATGCCGTATGCCGCGACGGTCGGGGTCGGGATCATGGCGGCGACCGAGGCGATCACAAGCACGTAGCCCCGGCGTGCGACCACGTGCGGCAACGCCGCCCGCACGGTGCGCCACACTCCGAGAAGGTTGATCTCCAGGACCTGCTCGAACGCGGCCGGATCCACACTGGCGACCAACGCGGCCGGGCCGGCGATCCCCGCATTCGCGACCACCACGTCGATACCGCCGAACCGGTCCACTGTGGCAGTGACCGCGTCGGCCAGGCTGGCGGTGTCGGTGACATCGGCCTCGAACCCGACCGCTCGCTCACCGAGCGCGGCGGCGGTCGCCTTCACCCCGGGCCCGTCCCGGTCCAACAGCGCCACCCGCGCGCCGCCCTCGACCAGCTGACGCGCCGTCTCCGCACCGATGCCGCGCGCGCCACCAGTGATCAAAACAACCCTGTCCCGCACTGAAGTAGCCATGCGACAACGCTAGAAACGGCGGGCCAGAGACAGAATGCTCACATCAGACAGATTTTTTGATAGTTTCAGACAGTGTCGGTTGAACACCGTCCAGCATGGGACTTCCCGAGGAGCCCGACCGCGACCCGGATGATTGTCGAGGTCGCTGTGGCCAACGAGGTGAGCGAACGCGATTGCCTTCGCGGCACTGGGCTCTCGCCGGCCGACCTCATCGATTCCGACCGCACGGTCGAGGCGAGCCAGGAGCTGGCCGTCGCCCGCAACCTCATCGGCCTCCTCGGCCCGGTTCCCGGACTCGGCATGCAGACCGGTCGCCGCTACACCCTCGGCAGCGCCGGCATCCTCGGCTTCGCGCTGCTCTCCAGCCCGACCATGCGCGATGCGATCACGGTCGCGCTGCGCTACGTGGCACTGACCTCAGCCTTTGTGCACCTCACCGTTGAGGAGACCGGTGAACGATCCGTCATCGTGTTGGACGACCGTGACATCCCGGCCGACGTGCGAACCTTCCTCGTCGAGCGCGACCTCGCGGCCGTCGGGCAAATCGTCCCGGTGCTGGTCGGGACGGATTTCCCGTTCGCCGAGGTCACCGTGGAGCTACGGCTTGACGCTATGCACTGCCGGGCGCTGTCCGGGATGTTCCTGGGCGTCGACGTCGTGCCGGGACAACCACGCAATGCCTTCAGCCTGCCCCGGGAGCTTTTCGACCGGGCGTTGCCGCAGGCCGACCCGCACACCGCATCCCTGTGCGAACAACAGTGCCACGACCTGCTGGACCGCCGACAACGCCGTCACGGCACCGCGGCGACGGTGCGGTCGCTGTTGCTGCGCGACCCGTCGAACATGCCCTCGATGGACACCGCCGCGCAACAGCTGCGGATCGATACCCGGACCCTGCACCGCCACCTCGCGCGGGAGCGCACCTCCTACCGGGCGCTCACCAACGAGACCCGCGAGGCGCTCGCCACCGAGCTGCTCGCCGACACCGGCCTCACCGTCGCCGAGGTCGCCGACCGCCTCGGCTACTCCGAGGTTGCCGCGTTCAGCCGTGCCTTCAAGCTCTGGACCGGGGCATCCCCCAACACCTTTCGCCGGCGCTGACCGGGGCTTCAGGGCCGCACCCTGATAAAGATCTACATCGGACCTACGCGTCGCGGCGTATCTGTCGAGTTTTTAAGTCGTTAGCCCCATCACAATCCTGGCCTGCCCTCAGCTCCCCACTGAATCCCTTGGCCGGTCGGTAGCGGAAGGACATCGATGTCTAACCACCGTGCACTGACGCGTCGACGCGGCCCGGCGCACCGCGACACTGGCGGTGCCGAGAGCGGCACGCACAACCGGCGGAAGTTCCTCGGGTACCTGGTCGCGGCACCGACCCTGGTGGTAGCCGCGGAACTCGGGCGCAGCGAGATCTTCGGCAGTCGCCCGGTATGGGCGGCGGAGCTGCCGGTGCTGCCCTCACTGCCGCAGACGCCCGACTACTACGACCTGCTGGACGCGATCCGGGACGCCGCCCGCCCGACCGCGAACCTGATCCGGGTCGAGGTGCACCGGGACAACACGGTCTCGTTCGCGCTGCCCCGCTCGGACAACGGCCAGGGCATCATCACCTCGACGCAGATGATCATCGCGGAGGAGCTGGACCTGGACGTTGACCAGGTGCGGGTGACCCTGGCCGACGCCCGACCGGAGCTGAACTTCAACCAGCTGACCGGCGGGTCGAGCAGCACGTTCTCCACCTACACCCCGATCCGGGTGGCCGCCGCCCTGGCCAAGGGCCGGCTGCTCGCGGCGGCGGCGGCGATCCTGGAGCAGGACCAGAACACGCTGACCAGCCGGGCCGCCCTGATCACCGGCCGCAACGGCCACGCGCTGTCCTTTGGCGACCTCACCGAGAAGGCGGCCTCGTCCCAGCACAAGGCCGTCGAGGTCGTGCTCAAGAAACGCGAGCACTTCCGGGTCATCGGCAAGCCGCAGACCAAGACCGACGCGCGCGACATCGTCACCGGCAAGAAGGTGTTCACCACCGACCTGCAGATCCACGACGCGCTGCCCACCGTCATCTGCCGGGCCCCGGAGCACAACGGGTTCCCGCGCGGCGCCGACAACCTCGATGAGGTCCGGCGGATGCCCGGGGTCACCGACGTGGCCAAGGTGAGCACCGGATACGCGGTGCGCGCGGAGACCTTCGGCCAGGCCATCGACGGGGTGAACGCGCTGAAGGTCAACTGGAAGAACGGCACCGTGCACGGCAAGGACGACGACTCGGTGCTGGCCGAGCTGCGCAAGGCCGAGCTGCCGCTGGCCGTGCCGAAGGTCGGCGGCAAGACCGTCGAGGGCGAGTTCACCTTCTACTTCCGCAGCGGCAGCCCGCTGGAGACGAACTGCGCGATCGCCGACGTGCGCCGGGACCGGGCGACCATCTGGTCGGCGAGCAAGAGCCCGATCGCGGCCCAGCACCAGATCGCCAAGGACCTGGGGCTGCCGCAGAACGCGGTGACGTTCCACGTGATGCAGGGCGGCGGGTCGTTCGGCCGCAAGCTGTTCTTCGACGCCGCGCAGGAGGCGGCGGAGTGCTCGAAGGTGTTCGGCAAGCCGGTCAAGCTGATGTGGACGCGCGCCGACGACTCCCGGCAGGGTCGGGTGCACCCGATGGCCACCTCGCGGATCCGCGCCGTGGTCACCGACGGCCAGGTGCTCAGCTTCGAGCAGCGGCACACCAGCGTGTCCACCGAGATCAACCCCGGTTTCTCCGAGGGGATCACCGCCACGGCGCAGAAGTTCCCGGGCGGCAACCTGACCGTCTCGGAGATCATCTGGGAGCTGAGCCAGCTCAACCCGTACGAGTTCGGGGCGTCCACCCGGTTCCTCAACGAGGTGGAGATGGGCTTCAACACCTCGGCGACGCGCAACATCTACTCGCCGGACACCGCCACCGCGCGGGAGCTCATCGTCGACCAGCTGGCCGAGAAGATGGACCAGGACCCGTACAAGTTCCGGCGCAGGTTCCTCAAGCTGCAGCGCTGGCGCAAGGTGCTCGACCGGGCGGCCAAGGAGGCCGACTGGGGTAAGTCCATGGACGACTGCACCGCGCAGGGGATCGGCTTCCACAGCGAGTACAAGGGCGCGGCGGCCTGCGTGGTCGAGATCGACTGCCGGCCGGAGACGATCAACCGGAAGATCCGCCAGGCCCGGACCGGCCCCCGCGTCACCAAGGTGACCTACGTGGTCGACTGCGGCCTGGTGATCAACCCGCGCGGGGTCGAGGCCCAGATGATGGGCGGCATCAACGACGCACTGGCCATGACGTTGACCTCCAGCCTGCACCTGCGCGACGGGCACTTCGTCGAGGCCAGCTGGGACAACTACTTCTTCACCCGGCAGTGGAACACCCCGCCGGAGATGAACATCATCGTGATCGACGACTCGGAGAGCCAGGAGCCTGGCGGGATCGGCGAGTTCGGCGTGGCCGCCTCCTGCGGCGCGATCGCCTGCGCCTATGCCAGGGCGACCGGCAGCGTGCCCGGCTACTTCCCGATCGACCACCGGGACCCGCTGCCGTTCGACCCGTACCCGACGGTGCCGCCGATTCCGAAGTCGCCCACCAACGGCCTCGAGTCCACGTTCTGAGGAGCTGACATGCCCACACAGAGTTTCAAGCTCAACGGCGAGCACGTGTCGGTCGACGTCGAGGACGACGTTCGTCTGCTCTGGGTCATCCGGGACCTGCTCGGGGTAACCGGTCCCAAGTACGGCTGCGGGATCAACGTCTGCAAGGCATGCACCAGCCACATCAACGGCAAGGCGTTCAACCCGTGCTCCGTGCCGGTCGGCGAGATCTCCGGCTCCGACGAGATCACCACCATCGAGGGGCTCGCCGACACCTGGGACGGGGACGAGCTGCACCCCATGCAGGAGGCGTGGATCGACCACGACGTGGCGCAGTGCGGCTACTGCCAGCCGGGCCAGATCATGGCCGCCGTGGCGAAGGTGCGGCAGTGCAAGAAGGAAGGCCGCGACATCGACGACGACGCGATCGAGGAGCTGCGCAACATGTGCCGCTGCGGCACCTACAACCGGATCCGCGAAGCCATCAAGGCCGGCGCCGAAAAGATGTGACGGCCGGGCCCCTCCCCGAGGCGCCCCCAACAAAGGAAGCTCAGATGAACAAACGCAGGATTGCCGGGCTCGGCCTGGTGGCGGCCACCGCGCTGCTGCTGATCGGCGCAGGCATCGCCCAGGCCGCCGACGACAGCGAGGGCGACGGCGACCGCTACGGCTACCCCAGCACCCAGAGCCCGACCCAGGGCGCGGACGCCGGCCAGGCCACTGTGGACGACCACGGCCACGAGTTCGGCGACGCCACCGGCGCGGCCCAGGGCAACGGGCGCCCACACGGCGCGGACGGCACCGAGTCCCGGTTCGGCGACGCCGATCCACGCCTGGTCGAGGGCCCGGCCGGCGGCCTGCTCAAGAACGGTCCGCTCGGCTAGCTCGACCGAGGGGCTCGGGTTGGCGGGCCGCTGGCCAGCTCGAGCCGCCGGTCGTGTCCGAGGCGGGTCAGTTCGACGGCTTGGGTCCGAACGAGGGACGCGGCAGGTTGGACGGCAGCGGGCAGTGCGTGGTGTACCACTTGGCCAGCCGTGCGGCTGAGCCTGACTTGTCCTCGAGGGCGGTCTTGACGTCGAACGTGCCGTCGGCCAGCTGGCGCAGCCGGGTCGTGGCTTCCTGCGCATCCGCCCGGATCTCCTGGGGGGCCGCATCGGCGACCTTGGCCCAGTCGTCGGCCGCCTGTCGCATGGCCGCCTTGTAGGCTGCGTCGTCGGACTTGCCGGTCGCGCCCGGTGTTTGCATGAACGTGCGACCGAGCCCGATCCACGCCGCGCAGAACTGCTCCGCCGACATCTCTGGGGCCAGCACGTTCGGGATGAGCCCGCCACCGCCACCGCCCGGCCCGGCGGCCGAGCAACCGCCAACCGCCAGGCCGAGCACCACCGTCAGCCCCGCGACGCGCACTGCCGTCCTGGTGTCCACGCCGTCACCTCCCCTCGTGCGGTGCCGAGCGAGTTGTGGGCACCTGGGGAGACGATGACGGCCCGGGCTTGCGGCGCACTTGCAATGGGCTGTTGACGGACGACGGCGCCGGTGGGTTGGCTCGGACGCCACGGTGGCGGCTGAGCGTTCGATGTGCCCGGTGGTCCACAAATCATGCCGGGCCGCGCCGTCCGCTGCTGCAGCATGTCGGCATGCCCGAAACCCAGAGCGCGCCCGCCACTCCGCCACCCGCACCGGACTGGGGCGTCGGTCGGTACGAGTCGACGGCCGCGCGGCTGTTGCCGGTGGCGCGCGAGGTGGTCCGGCGCGCGGCGATCGGCGCCGGCGAGCGGGTCCTCGACCTCGGCTGCGGGACCGGCAACGCCGCACTGCTGGCCGCCGAGCACACCGCCGACGTCGTGGGAGTGGACCCGGCGGAGCGGCTGCTAGAGGTGGCCCGCAAGCGGGCGGCGGAGCTGGGGTCGAGCGCCGGCTTCCGGGCCGGGTCGGCCGCCGCGATCCCGTGCGCCGAGGCGAGCGCCGACGTCCTGCTGTCCGTGTTCGCCGTCATCTTCGCCCCGGACCCGTCGGCGGCGGCCGCCGAGATGGCGCGTGTGCTGGCCCCTGGCGGGCGGATCCTGCTCAGCGCGTGGCCACCGCGCGGCGTGCTGCAGGATGTCAACGGCGCCGCGGCCGGCATGGTCAAGGCCGCGCTCGGTGCGCCCGACGGGCCGCCGCCGTTCGGTTGGCACGACCTCGATGCGCTGTCCGCCCTGTTCGCGCCGCACGGCCTGCGGGTCCAGCTGGCCGAGGTGAGCGTCGAGTTCACCGCACCGTCGGTGGACGACTACCTGGACGAGCAGGCCAGCACGCACCCCCTGGCGGTCAGCGGGTTCGCGGTGCTGCAGCGGCACGGGCGGGCGGAGGAGCTGCGCGAGCGGCTGCGACAGATCCTCGAAGCCGCCAACGAGGACCCCGGGGCGTTCCGGCTCACCTGCCCCTACGTCGTGGCGACTGTGCGCGGCACCGGCTGACGTCGGCTTTCATACCCGGCGCACAGCTGACCCATAAAGTCCGCTGCTAATCACGGGTGCCCGCTCCAGCGAGTGACGTGGTTCACACGAGACCGGGGGCCCGATGACCCTGCACGAGTCCTTCGTGGCGGCGCTGCGCAGCCTGCGGGGCAACCGACTGCGTTCCCTGCTGACCACGCTCGGCATCATCATCGGCGTCGCGGCGGTGATCATCCTGGTCGCGCTGGGCAACGGGGTCAAGGCCGGTTTCGACGCCCAGTTCAGCCGGCTGGCCAACCAGATCACCATCAGCAAGGCCACCGGCTCGGTGCCGGCCGGCGGCGAGGCCAGGGACCTGACCGACCAGGACGTCACCGCGCTGCAGGACCGGGTGCAGGCGCCGGACATTGCCACGGTGACGCCGAGCATGACCGGCAGCGTGGCACTCACCGCCGGCCAGAAGAACGAGAAGGCCAGCCTGGTCGGCGCCACGTTCAACTACCTCGACGTCAGCGCCCGCACGATCGCCGTCGGCAACTGGTTCAGCCCGGCCGAGGTGGGGAGCAACACCAAGCTCGTGGTGCTCGGCCAGCAGGCCGTGGCCTACCTCTGGGGCCCCACCACCAACCTCGGCGACGTGCTCGGCAAGACGATCCGACTGAACCGGACCTCGTTCAAGGTGATCGGGGTGCTGGCCAGTGACGGCGAGAACGACAACGTGGCGATGGTGCCGTTCGGGGCCGCCCGCGCCTATCTGGTCGGAAATGCCAACCAGGTCAGCCAGATCATTGTGAAGTCGTCCGATGCGACCAAGGTGAACTCGGCCCAGGACCAGCTGACCAAGATTCTGGACATCCGGCACTACATCAAGGCGCCGACCGACCGCGACTACAACGTGCGCGCATTCCAGAACCTGATCCAGCGGCGGACCGAGTTCATCACATTCCTGACCGTGTTCACCGCGGCCGTCGCGGCGATCTCGCTGGTCGTCGGTGGGATCGGGGTCGCCAACATCATGCTCGTCGCGGTCACCGAACGGACCAGGGAAATCGGCATTCGAAAGGCGATCGGCGCACCCCGCAGCGCCATCCTGAAACAGTTCCTGATCGAGGCTATCGTGCTCACCGGGCTTGGCGGCCTGCTTGGTGTGGCGATCGGGGTTTCCATTGCGTTCGGCGGCGCGCTGATTCTGCCGAAGTTCGTGGACTCGTTCCCACCGCCCATTGTCACGACCGGCCCGGTGCTGGTCGCATTCCTGGTCAGCCTGGTGATCGGGCTGATGGCCGGGGTCTATCCGGCGCACCGGGCCGCGAGTCTCCTACCGATCGTGGCGCTGCGTTTCGAGTAGTCCACCCGCCCGGCCCAGCGCCACCCGCCCGACTGGCCTAGCGCCCGGCGCCGCGCAGCTCGTCCAGCACCTTGGCGATCCGCCGCTGCCGGGTGGCCTCCGCCTTCGCCGACTCGACCTGTCGGGCGTGCTCCTTGCGCCGGCTGTAGGACAGCGCGTCGAAGGCGAGCCGGTCCGCCGGGTCCCGCTCCAGCGCCGCCGCCAGCTCGGCCGGCACCGTCACCTCGCGGGGCGCGGTATCCAGCTCGATGTCCACGTCGACCTCGTCACCGGCGGAAACGCCGGCCAGGTTGCGGTTCTCCGCGCTCAGCGGCACGTAGTACGACCCGCCCATGGGCGCCACGGTGGTCCGGTAGGTGTGCGCGCCGACGGTGATCTGGACGGCCGGTCGGCGGTGTGAGCCGAGGCCCAGTACGACCTCCTCGGGTACCTGGATGCCGGTCGCGGTCTTGCCGCCAAGCTCGACGGTGGCCCGGAAGTGCATGGGCCGCAGTATCCACGCTCACCCGGGCGAGGTACCCCCAGGTTCACCCCTCCGTGCCACGGAACATGATCCACACGCAACCCTGTTTGCCCAGCGCAACCAGGGGGTAACTCTTGGTCTGCATTCCTGTCTCGGGCACTGTGGCGCGCGGCTGCGCTGTGGTAGAGATCCGTTACCCGGGCCAGTGTCCGTCCCGGCAAGTGCCAGGAGGTACGACCGTGGAAATCAACGGTCGGGTCACTCGGTACCAGACCCGTGCGCGGTGTCGCACGGGCCCGGGGCCGGCGGCCGCGGCCGTGCGCCACCGCTGCACGGGAAGGGCGTCGAGCGCGGAGTCGGCCGCAATCGTCACCCTTTCGTTGCTCTCCGCCGCCGAGAGCCAGCCGGGCCGCCCTGACCAGCGCTCCGGCCGGGTAACTCTTTGTCCTGTATTTCGGTTCTCAGGTGGTGCAACCGAACTGATCTTGTGATAGCCAATGCAGCCAACGGGCTGTGGCAGGGCGGCCCGCGGAAATTCAGAGATACGGAGAGATCACATGATCGGCGCCATCGTCTCCTCAATCATCATCGGCCTTATCCTCGGCGTGCTCGCCCGGTTCATCCTGCCGGGCAAGCAGAACATTCCGCTCTGGCTCACCATCGTGGTCGGAATCGTGGCCGCCTTTGTCGGGAACTACCTGGCCACGCTGCTCGGCGTACGCGTCACGCCCGGGTTTGACTGGATTCGGCACATCATCCAGCTGGTCCTCGCCGTGATCGGCGTCGGTGTGGTCGCCGGCATGTACGGCAAGAAGGGCGTCAAGAGCTGACGCCCTGACCCGCAGCTAGAGCGCGAATTTCCTGGCGGCCGCCAGGAATGTGTCGTTCTCGTCCACGCCGGCGACGGTGACCCGAACACCGTCGCCGGCGAACGGACGCAGAATCACTTTCTCCCGTTCGCAATGCGCGGCGAACTCGGTGGCCCGCTCGCCGAGCGGCAGCCAGACAAAGTTCGCCTGGCTGTCGGCCACGGTGAAGCCCAGCTCGGCGAGCTCGGCGCGGACCCTGACCCGTTCGACGGCGACCTCCTTACAGGTCGCCAAGAGCTCCGGAATGCAGTCCAGCGAGGCCAGCGCGGCGGCCTGGGCCAGCGAGCTCACGCTGAACGCCGGGTACACCTTGCGCAGCGCGCCGATCACCGACGGATCCCCGACCGCGTAGCCCACCCGCAGCCCGGCCAGCCGGTAGGCCTTGGAGAACGTGCGCAGCACCACCAGGTTCGGCCGGCCCGCCAGCAGCGTCAGCCCGTCCGGCACGTCCGGGTCGGTGACGAACTCCCGGTAGGCCTCGTCCAGCACCACCAGCACGTCACGCGGCACCTCGTCCAGGAACGCGCACAGCTCGTCGCGGCGCAGCGCCGTCCCGGTCGGGTTGTTCGGCGAGCACAGGAACACCATCCGGGTGCGCGGGGTGATCGCCGCCGCCATCGCCTTCAGGTCGTGCCGGTACTCGGTGTCCAGCGGGACGGGCACGTTGCGTGCGTTGCTGACCCGCACGACGATCGGGTACGCCTCGAACGAGCGCCAGGCGTAGATCACCTCGTCCTCGGGGTCATCGCAGACGATCTGCACCAACTGCTGGCACAGCAGCACCGAGCCGCAGCCGACGGCGATCCGGTCGGTGGCCAGGTCGTGCCGCTCGGCCAGCCGCGCCGTGAGTCGGATCACCCCGGGATCGGGGTAGCGGTTGCCGTTCGCGGCGGCCTCGGCGATCGCGGCGAGCACTGCCGGCGGCGGCGGCAGCGAGATCTCGTTGCTGGCCAGCTTCAGGGAACCCGGGACGGTGCGTCCCGCGGCGTAGGCCGGGATAGCGTCGAGGTCAGCCCGGATCGTGGGGTCCATGAGAACGCACGGTAGTCGAACCGGGCGGCGGGGTACGCACGCATCTCGCCTTGCATTCGGCATACACGTCAGCGGCATGCAAGGCTGGCACCATGACCGATGTCCGCATCGAGACCGTGCCCCTGGATGACGGCAGTCAGCTGCGGCTGACCGTCGCCGTGCCGGACAGTGCGGTGCGCGGCGGGATCGTGGTGCTGCACGAGTCCCGGGGGGTCACCGACGGCGTGCGGTGGCTGGTGCACAGCCTGGCCATGGAGGGCTGGCAGGTCGTCGCGCCGCACCTGTACCACCGGGACGGAGCCGACGAGCTGGGCGCCGAGGAGTCCGACGAGCAGGTCCGCGACCAGGTCAACCGGTTGACCGGGCCCAGCGTGATGGCGGATACCGACACGGCGTTCGGCTGGCTGGCCGACCGGGGTGTCACCGCCGACCGGATGGGCGTGATCGGGTTCGACATGGGTGGTTCGGTGGCGCTGGTGGTGGCCGCGCAGCGCTCGCTGGGCGCGGCGGTCACGGTGGCCGGCAACCACATCGCCGAGCCGCTGTCCACCGACCTGCCCTCGCCGCTGGAGGCCGCCCCCGAGCTGACCTGCCCGTGGCTCGGGCTGTTCGGCGAACGCTCGGTGGACCCGTCGCTGCACGACGTGGAGAAGCTGCGCGCCGCGGTGGCCAGCGCCGAGATCGCCAGCAACGTGGTGATCTACCCCGACGTGGACCACCGCTTCGACGCCGACCCGCACGCCTCGGCGGACGCCTGGCAGCGCACCCTGAACTGGTTCGACTCGCACCTGCGCTGAACCACGGTTGTCGGCTGGCCGACTCCGCATCCAGCGGCCATGCTGGGCGACATGACGGACAGTGCCACCGATGCCCCCGCCGACGATTCCTCCGCCGGTCTGCCCGAGCTGATCTGGACGCCTGACCCGGAGCGGGCGCAGGCCAGCGGTATGGCGGAGTTCGCCCGATGGGTGGCGGAGCATCGCGGGGTGCACACGAACGACTACGCCGAGCTACACGAGTGGTCGGTGCGGGACATCGGCGGATTCTGGTCGGCGCTGGCCGAGTTCTCCGGCGTGCACTTCCACGACCAGCCCCGCGCCGCGCTGGGCTCCCGGGCGATGCCGGGCGCCGAGTGGTTCCCCGGGGCCACGCTGAACTACGCCGAGCACGCGCTGGTCGACGGCGCCGGCCGGGCCGACGGCGACCTCGCGGTGATCTTCGCCAGGGAGGACGGCGTCGAGCGCACGGTCGACTACGGCGAGCTGCGCGACCAGGTGGCCAGGGCGCGGGCCGGGCTGGTGGCGCTCGGGGTCGGCCGGGGCGACCGGGTGGTGGCGCTCGCCCCCAACTGCGTCGAGACGCTGGTGGCGTTCCTCGCGGCGGCCAGCCTGGGGGCGATCTGGTCGTCCTGCTCCCCGGACTTCGGCTCCCGCGCGGTGCATGACCGGTTCGCCCAGATCGAGCCGACCGTGCTGATCGCGGTGGACGGCTACGTCTACGGCGGCAAGAGCTACGACATCCGGCCCACGGTGGACGCGCTGCGCGGCCAGCTGCCGACCCTGCGTGGCACGGTGCTGGTGCCGTACGTGAACCTCGAGGCGACGCTGGACGGCACCATCCCGTGGTCCGAGTTCACCGCGGCCAGCGGACCCCTGAGCTTCGACCCGGTGCCGTTCGACCACCCGCTCTGGGTGCTCTACTCGTCGGGCACCACCGGGCTGCCCAAGGGCATCGTGCATGGCCACGGCGGCATCGTGCTCGAGCACCTCAAGGCGATCCGGCTGCACTTCGACGTCGGCCCCGGTGACCGGCTGTTCTGGTTCACCACCACCGGCTGGATGATGTGGAACCTGATCATCTCGACGCTGCTGGTCGGCGGCACCGTGGTGCTCTACGACGGCAGCCCGGGACACCCCGACATGGGTGCGCTGTGGGCGCTCGCGCAGCGGCACCGGGTCAACCTGTTCGGGGTGTCCGCCGGCTACGTGCAGGCCTGCCTCAAGCGGGGGCTGCGGCCGCGCGACAACTACGACGTGAGCTCGATCCGGGCCATCGGGTCCACCGGCTCGCCGCTGTCCACGGAGGGCTTCCGGTGGATCGCCGACGCCGTGGACGAGCGGATCCAGATCGTCAGCTGCTCCGGTGGCACCGACCTGTGCGCGGCGTTTGTCGGCGGCGCGCCCACGGTGCCGGTCTGGCTGGGCGAGATCTCCTGCCCGGCGCTCGGGGCGGCGGTGAAGGCGTACGACGAGGCCGGCAAGGAGCTGGTCGAGGAGGTCGGCGAGCTCGTCGTCACCGAGCCGATGCCGTCCATGCCGGTGTACTTCTGGAACGACCCGGACGGCAGTCGGCTGCGCGAGGCGTACTTCGAGGACTACCCCGGGGTCTGGCGGCACGGGGACTGGATCAAGATCACCTCGCGCGGCACGTCGATCATCTACGGGCGCAGCGACTCCACGCTGAACCGGGGCGGCGTGCGGATGGGCACCGCCGACTTCTACGCGGTGGTCGAGGCGCGCGACGAAGTACTGGACTCGCTGGTGATCGACACGACCCGGCTGACCGGCCCCGGCCCCGGCGACGGCGAGCTGCTGTGCTTCCTGGTGCTGGCCGACGGGGTGGCGCTGGCGGACGTCGAGCCGGCGCTGCGGGCCGAGCTGCGCACCGGGCTGTCCCCCCGGCACGTGCCGGACCGGTTCATCGTGATCGACGAGGTGCCCCGGACGCTGAACGGCAAGAAGTGCGAGGTGCCGGTGAAGAAGATCCTCTCCGGGATCGAGGTGGATCGCGCGGTCAGCCGAGGCGCGCTGGCCAACCCACAGGCCCTAGACCCGTTCGTGGCGCTGGCGGCGGCCCACTGACCAGCCGTTCTGATCCCGCTCGGCCGACTCGGGGTACCACTTTGATTCGCCCCGGAGCGGCTGTGTAACCTATCCACCTGGAGGCCGAACGGCTTCGGGAGGCTTCGCCTAGTCTGGTCTATGGCGCCGCACTGCTAATGCGGTTTGGGGTCACCCCCCATCCCGGGTTCAAATCCCGGAGCCTCCGCGCAACACCCAGCCCACCGGCTGGTATACAAGTGAACATGCGCTCGTAGCTCAACGGATAGAGCACTTGACTACGGATCAAGAGGTTGCAGGTTCGAATCCTGCCGAGCGCGCCAAGTTATGCCAGGTCACGGGCCCTGAATCCTAATCGGATCGGGGTCTTTTTCTATGTCTGGGTGACTAGCTGGGTGACTATGGGTCCCCCAACGACTCGATGACCCTCCGGCCGCCCGCCTCGGCCCTTGTCGACTGCTCCCCGCACAACTGAGGCAACCATGAACAACAACGGAATCCCAGTCGACGTCATCAGCTTCGCGGGTGGTGCAGGGCCGGTACCTAGGTGATGTCGGTCCAGGATCCGCCGTGAGTGGTTAGTGCCCTGAGCGGTCGCCCGCCACAAGGGAGCGGTGGCACGCGGATCCCATCCAATTGACCCGCACATACAAGCACCCGCGCTGGCGGCTGTCGCACACTTGAGCACCCACCGTTGAAGTCCATCGGAGCCGATCCTCGTGAGTACTCTCGAATCCGCCACAGTCGACGAGCTAGCAACTCGCCGGGAGCTCGTCTCCACCGCTGACCGACTGGTGCCGGTGCTGGCCGAATATGCCGACGAGGGCGAGCGCCTGCGCCGGCTCCCCGACCCGACGGTATCCGCGCTGCGCGACAGCGGAATGTTCAGCCTCGCGGTCCCTCGGCGGTATGGCGGGCATGGCGCGGGGCTGCGCACTACCCTGGAGGTCACCGAGCGGCTGGCTCACGGAGACGCATCGGCCGCCTGGGTGGCCATGGTGCTCACCGGCGGTGCCTACATGGCCGGGATGCTGGACGAGCAGGGCCGCGAGGAGATCTGGGGCGTCGATGCCCACTCCGTCGTCGTCGGCTCGCTGAGCCCCGGAGGGTCCGGATACCGGACCGCCGAGGGTGGCCTGCTGATTTCGGGCCAGTGGCCGTGGGCCTCCGGCGCTCACGCCGCCGACTGGGCAGCCGTGGCCGTCAACGTGGTCGACGAGGAGCGGAACCTGGTCGAGCCAGTGGTCGCCCTGGTGCCGGCCCACCAGCTGACCATCCAGGACACCTGGCACACCGCCGGCATGGCAGCCACCGGAAGCAACACCCTGTGCGGCGAGCAGGTCGCGGTACCCGCGCACCGCGTGCTGTCCATTGCGGGTGTCCTGGCGGGTAGCTACGCCGACGCCCGGCCGGACGAGCCGTACCTGCGCACCCCGCTGTCCACACTGGCCGCGCTCCCGCTGGTCGGGCCGATGATCGGCATGGCCAGCCGGGCGCTGGAGCTGACCCTGGAGACCGCGAAGCACAAGCCGATGTCCCTCTCGGTCTACGAGACGCTCGCTGCCTCCCCGAGTGCCCAGCTGGCCGTGGCCGAGGCCGCCACGCACATCGACAGCGCCCAGCTGCACGCACACCGCGCGGCGGACGACGTCGACACGAGGGTTGCTGAGCACCGCGACTTGACGATCTTGGATCGAGCCCGGGTACGGATGGACACCGGGATCGCCGCGATCCGTTGCCGACAGGCGGTCGAGCTGTTGCTCTCGGTCACCGGCGCGGGGGCGTTCGCGCTGAGCAACCCGGTGCAGCGGATCTGGCGCGATCTCGGCGCTGCCTCCCGGCACGCCGCCTGCAACCCGAGTCTGTCCAAGGAGATCTACGGGCGGGCGCTGCTGGGCATCGAGGAGCAGCCGACCTTCCTGGTCTGACGGATCAGCGCGACGCCTCACCGGACTTGGCCGCGCTGGGCAGCAGTCCGAAGTGGCTCTTGAACGAGCGGCTGAAATGGCTGGGGTCGGCAAAGTGCCACCGCGCGGCTATCTCGGTGACCGAGCGGCGGCCGCCGTCCAAGAAGAGCAGGTCATCCCGGGCCCGCTCCAGGCGGCGGCGCCGCGCGTACGAGGTCAAGGACTCTCCGGAGCCCGCGAATGCCCGATGCAGCGTCCGTACCGAAACCCCGACGCCCTTGGCCACCAGAGCCGGGCTCAGGTCGCCGGTGGGCAGCTGGGACTCCACCAACCGCTGGGCCGCCAGGCACAGCGAGGAGGCGAAGGCCGGGTCCGTCGAGGCGGCTCGCCCCACCAGAACTCCGGCGACCAACTCCGCCGCCGCCTGGCGGCTCGCGTGGACTCCCGCCGCGGTCATCCCAGCCAGGTTCTCTTGTGCGAGTTTGAGGTGGGCGGTCAGCAGCCGGGCCTCGGGCAAGGACTGGGGCACCACGGTCAACGCGGGGATTTCCCGAAGGCCACCCACGCCGACCAGCGCCCGCCTCGGAATCAGCACCACCTGCATTCGAGAGCCCGCGCCATAGGAGAACTCCCAGGGCAGGAGCGCATCGCGAATGCATAAGGTGCCCGGTGTGACGGATACTCGTCGATCCTGCTTCAGGATCATCTCACCGCATCGCATGACGTGAACCACCACGTTGCCGTCTTCGGACGAGCCGAGATCGGTCGGTGCGCGGGAAATCCCCTCCAGTGCATCGCTGTATTGCTCGGTGACGAGGATGTCGTCGAGAGTCGATACTTCCGCCCAGCCTCGGTAATAGCCGGCGCGGGCGCGCCTCGGTAGGCGCAGCCACTCCGGCCGCACATGCGAGTGGTGCCGAGAATTGAACCCTTGCCATTGGCTACGAAACAGGCGATTCGGGTCGCGGTGAGTGAGCGGCACCTTGATGCAAATTCGCGAGCTCCCGACGGCGACGCCGGTTCTGGCGCGGTCGGAGCTCGTCACTGAGCCAGCATACTGGCGACGCTACGCATTTACGGGTCAGCGCAGGGCCCGGGTGATCGCCTCGGCGGTCTCACCGCGGCCGGATCGGTCCCGCCGTTGACCTACCCGAAGTATCGGCCTCCGGTTGACACCACCCTGGCCGGGGAGCCGAACTTGTCGTAATCCTAGGTCAGAGGCCCTGAATTCTAACGGATCAGGGTTTTTCATGGCCTGCATGACTAACTCCATGACTAAGGGGCGTCAACTCTGCGGTGGGAGGCGTTGCCGGAGTCGCCCGCCACGGCCTCCATCGCCTGGGTGTACCTGGACGAGCGGCCCCGGCGCACATTCCGTCGGTGGGTCCAGCCGGCGCGGCCGGTGTACCGGGCCCAGGTGTACGTGATGGCCGGGTTCCTGGAGCAGTCGCGGATCGACGGCATCGCCGAAGCGGTCGCGAGCCGGCTGCGCGTCGACGTCCCGGCCTGACAGGGCCACGGCGACGGTACGGTCAGGGGGAGCGTCGAAATAGCAGTCGAGTGACGGCTAGGTCACCCCGAACGACCCAAATCGGATGTGTCAGAAAGTCCCTGAAGGCACGGACGAGGTTTCGGTCGACAATGTGTCCGATGCTGGCGACGCCAAGACCGGCAAGCAGAATCCGCACCCCGACGAGCCGATGTCCCGCTCGCACTATGGCTATCAACGCCCCGGCCACCATACCGGTGTCGCCGATGAACAGGCACCACTGGTTGAACGTTGATCGGTGTTCGCTGATGTGCTCGGCGATGAATTCCTCGGCTGTTGATGCCAACGTTCTCATCCTTCCAGATATGCGGGTCTGTCCGGCAGTATTACGAGCTGGCGGTCTACCGCACGAGGCACGCAACCGGCACACTGGCGGCTGTGCCGGTCGGGATTGGGCCATTCGGGATGACGCTGCGCCGGCTGCGTGAGCAGGCGGGTCTGACCCAGGAGCAGTTGGCTCACGCTGCTGGGCTCAGTCCCAGAGCCGTCCGAGCTCTTGAACGGAGCGAGCGGCGGCAGCCCTACCGGCATACGGTTGAGGCCCTGGCCAAGGCGCTCAGTCTGACCAGCATGGAGCGCACCGAACTGCTGGCCGCAGTGCCGACTCGTAGTGTGCGGCATGAGTTGCCGGTTGCGCCCACTCGGCTCATCGGGCGCGGAGCAGAACTGCGGGCGATCGTCGACAGTTTCGGCGCCAGCCGGACCAGACTGGTCACGTTGACCGGACCCGGTGGGGCGGGAAAGACACGGCTTGCGCTGGACGCCGCACAGGAGCTTGCCCCGTATCTGCGCGATGGGGCGGTGTTTGTCTCGCTGGCGGAGCTGCGCGAGCCGGCCCTGGTCCTGCCCGCGATCGCGCACAGCCTCGGCCTCCGCGAGGGTGGCACACGTCCGCTTCGGGAGGTTCTGCACGACTACCTGGCTCATCGCCAGATGTTGATCGTGCTCGACAACCTTGAACACCTACTGCCCGCCGCAGCGGCGCTGGCCAGCCTGTTGGCCTCGGCTCCGAGGCTCGGTGTGCTGGCCACCAGCCGATCACCCCTGCGGATTCGCGGAGAGCAGGTACATCCGGTCCTGCCGTTGGATCTGGGCGCGGCGGTCGAGCTGTTTGCCGAGCGGACCAGGCAATCGGCAACTGACCTCTCCGCCGCGGAAATGCCCGTGGTCGCCGAGATCTGTCGGCGCCTCGACGGCCTACCGTTGGCGATCGAACTGGCTGCCGCCCGGATGCGTGTGCTGCCCGCCTCGGCGTTGCTGGCGCGGCTCGAGCAGACCCTTGCTGATGCGGGTGAGGGCGCGCGAGACCTGCCCGAACGTCAGCAATCGCTGCGTGACACGCTCGACTGGAGCCACAAACTACTGGGCCCGGCCGAGCAAACGATGTTTCGCCGGCTGGGCATTTTCTCCGGCGGCTGGACACTGGAGGCCGCCGCCGCGGTGGCCCAGATGGATGATGCCACCACTCTCACCTTGCACGAGCGATTGCTCGGCAGCAGTTTGATCAATCGGGAGGCGGACGACGGGGGGGTTCGATTCAGCGTCCTGGGAACCATTCGCTCGTATGCGCGTGAGAAGTTGGAGGCGAGCGGCGAAATGCACGATGTCGAATCTTGCCACACGCTTTACTATCGGGATCTTGCACTGGTCGGGATGACCGATCTATACGGGCCCGCTCAACCCCGTTGGCTGGAGCAACTCGAGCGCGAGCACGACAACCTTCGCGCTGCCCTTCGAAGGATGCTTGATCGGGAGCAGTTCGACGAGCTGGCTGACATGTGCGTCGCGCTCTACCTGTTCTGGCTCATCCGCGACCACTTCGTCGAAGGTGAAGGGTGGGCCAACAAGGCGCTGGAGCACGACCACGGATCTCTAGGTGCAGGTGCCAGCGCGAAACTTCTCCTGGTCGGCGCCGGTACGCTTTATGCTCGCGGCAGATATGACGAAGCTGCCGTTAAATACGATCGGGCGGCCAAGCTCGCGCGCGGATCAGGAGATTCCCAGATCCTCGCCTGGGTCATCCTGATGAGAGGTTACATAGCGGTATGGCAAGGTCATCCTGAGGGGGCTGGTGCATTATTGGATGAGGCCGGGAGCTTGGGTCGACAGCTTGAGGATAAATTTGTTCTGGCGCATGTGTGCGTTGTGAGAGCGCAAGCCGCTATCGCTCTGGGACAGGTAATCGAGGGCGACCGGATCCTGACGGAGGGCTTGGTAGGGGATCCGGAGATAGACCCGTGGACCATGGCGGTCAAATTGACTATCAACGGATTTGCCGCTGTCCTGCTCGGCGATTATTCACGAGCTGAGCAGTTACTTCAAGATTCAGCAACCATCCTCGGTCAACTGCAGAATACGTCGGTGCTGCTCTGGGTACTGACGTTGCTTGCCCTTACCTCGGTGGAGCGGTCGGCCCCACAACGCGCCGCCCGGCTCCTGGGTGCGACCGAGGCTGCTGTCGAACGGACGGGTGCGTCCATCCCTCCGATCTTCGATCAACTCTCGGCGCGCGGATATGCACGGACCTTGGACCGGCTCGGACCGGATGCCTTCGGAGAGTTCCGCGAGCAGGGCCGTCAGCTGCCGCTGCACGTAGTCGCTACCCAACCCTGACTCCTCGAACGTCGCGGCCCTGGTGGCTCAGGCCGGACGTGTTCGGGCTTGCGACGACGCCTCACTAGCTCGGGCCAGCTCTCTCGACCGCGCTCCACCTGCGTCTAGTGACGAACCTAGAGAGACCCAGACCACCCGAGCGCATGAACACCACGAGGCCCTGCCCCCTCGGCTCGGTGCGCCGCCTCCTGACCGAGAAGTTCCGTGAGCCGGTCGACCCCCTCGGAGGTGACCGTCGAGGACATCGACCGGGTCGTGGGCGACCTGGCGGTTGCGGGTCGTGCGGCGGCGACCCGGCGCGAGTATGTGCAGATGTTCAAGGAATTCCACCGGTTCCTGCAGGTCCGCAAGGCCGCCGAGATCAAGGCCGCGTTCGGGGTGCGGCTGGTGTGCCCGGTGGACGAGTTCAACGCGTCTCGGCAGGTCGGCGATGACTCGCCGGCATTGCTGCCTCCACCGACGCCGGAACGAGTCGGCGAGTTCTTCGACCGCCTCACGGCGCGGATCGGTTGTTCGGGTGAACCTGTGCTTGGTAGTGCCGAAGTTTCACGAGTTCGGCTGTCGCGGTGGGGGCTTGTCGATCTGTTCGCGGAGGATGTCGCCGTGACCTGCGTGCCTGGCGAACTCTTGGATCATGGCGAGCAGTGTCCATCGCATGCTGACGTTTCCCTCGCGGGGATTGTCCTTGGTGTCGTCGAGGTCGAAGCGGGACACGATCACACGTGATCGTTGGCTTGCGCGCTCGAACTCGGCGATGACGTCTGCCAGCGACTCGTCGTCGGCGACGGCGAAGGTGCCCTCGTCGCGGCGCGAGTATCCATCGCATTCGGATTCGTCTAGTCCCGCCCAGAACCGTTGGAACCAGATCCGTTCCGCGGCAGCGGCATGCTTGATCAATGAGATCGGTGTCGTCAGCGACGCGACGAGTTGTCGGCGGGCATCGGCGTCACGCAGGCCGCGTGCGGTCTCGATGAGTGCTTCGCGGTTGCGGTCGAGCATGTTCTCGATGATCGCTCGCTCGGTGCCGTTGGTAATTCGGTTGGTACTCATGGCTTTCACTCCATTCTGTTATGTGGTTGAGGCCCGTGCGTTTGTATCGATCGGGCTGAATGACACAAGGCGGTGCGGCGATCGATCTCGGGAGAGGGACGAAACGTACGGTGTCAGGGAACGACCGAGAAGAAGGAGGGCATTCGATCCGCTCGTCGCGCGGACTGCGCAAGGAGCGTGGCGAGGCGGGCGACGTCAACACCGCAGCCCAGCCCTGTCAGGAGGCGCTGCTGCCTAGGGTCAACATATCGCAGAGTTTCAATCCGGGCTGCATGTGGCTGTGGAAGCCCTCCGAGCCAGCGTTTGACGACAGCCCGCCTGTCAGGTGGGGTAGCTCATCACCAACAAGGCGCGACCACCGTCCGGCCCCGCTGCGTAGATATGAACCATGTTGCCGTCGAAGAAGGCGGTGTCGCCGCCGGCGAGGACCAGCGGCTGGTCGGGCGGCCCGCACCGGATCTGCCCGTCGAGGCAGTAGACCGCCTCACGAGTGCCCGC
>Ga0137415_10001113_pt1 | contig 26540 bp, 22 predicted proteins | sample CZODoug3_1_1_16f_FD_183082 | JGI IMG/M metagenome (GOLD analysis project Ga0137415, IMG submission 183082) | Vadose zone soil fungal communities from Angelo Coast Range Reserve, California, USA - CZODoug3_1_1_16fungal (Hybrid Assembly) | ecosystem: Environmental > Terrestrial > Soil > Vadose...
GCGCGGCGCCATCGGAACCCTATCCCCAGTTCTTCTCGGACAATCTAGCCAGCTTCAGCGCCGCTCTGGCCGGCGTTTCTTCGCAAACCATTGTGATTCGCGACGCGAGTGATAAAGTCTTGCAGACGGTCACTTACGAATGGTCTCGTTAAGACTAGCTGCAGGGCTCTTCATCGCTGTGCTCGCGACGACAGCTGGTCTTTCCGGCCTTCCTGACATGGCGTCCCAAGCCCAGGATTCCTCCCCACCGGCGAAGTCTCTTTTTAGCCAGTCGGCCGTTCTTGTCCTCGAACGGGAGTTCACCAGTAGTGACATTTCCTATCTCCTCTTGGATGCTCGCTCTGGCGCCCTTTTGTCGTCTCGTTGGGACGACCCAGCAAGGCCCATCCCTCTCGGCTCGCTCGTCAAACCCTTCACGGCAATCGCTTACGGGGAAACACACGAGAATCAATTTCCAAATCATATTTGCCGGGGCGAAGCCAGCGGTTGCTGGCAAGTGCACCCGCACGGAAAACTAGACCTTGTTTCCGCCATTTCGGTCTCGTGCAATTCTTATTTCCGCGCACTGGCAGAAAATCTGACGGGCGAACAGTTGATTCCTATAGCAAAACGCTTTGGTCTGGACCCTCCCGATCCCGCTTTGTCGGGTCCGCCACTGATGGGCCTCGGTGATCGTTGGCCCATTGTTCCTCTCAAAATGGCGCGCGCTTATCTCGAGCTCGTTCACCGCCGCGATCAGCCGGTGGTTCGCGAAATCCTCGCCGGTATGGAGCAGTCGGCTCGCAACGGTACCGGAAAGGGAGTCGGCGAGGCGTTGAAGCATGCGGACGCGCTTGTGAAGACCGGCACTGCCCCCTGTACCCATCCGCACGCCGCTCCCGGCGACGGATTCGTTATCGCCATGCTCCCCGCAAACCAGCCCGAGCTTTTGCTCCTGGTCCGGGTTCATTCTGTGCCCGGAGCCACTGCATCCATCACGGCGGGCCGCGTGCTCCGCCGAATGGAGGAATAGCCACGTGCTGGGCAGAGCGGTCCCTCTTTTGTTGCTCACTCTAGTGTTTAATCCCCTTGTAATCGCTCAGGATGTCCGTATCGGGGTCCTCGGCCTCTTCCATCCTCACGAACTCCAGCTTCAGGCCTCAGGCAACGAAGCGGTCATCATTCATGCCGCAGGCCAGACATTCGTTCTCGAACCAAGTTCGCGTATGGCCACGATTCATATTTCCAGTGACGCGCTGCTCCTCGATTTCGGCGGCCATCTTGTTCAAACCGCGGAACTCCGTGCAACGGCCCGCAACAATGGCGCGGTCTCTTTTATTCTCACTGTTCCCGGAAAGGTCGCGCGCGCTTATCGCGGCACTCTCCATGTGAAGGCCGCGCGTGGAGAAGTGGTTCCCATCGTCACAATGGATCTGGAAACCGCGGTCGCCTCCGCTGTCGCCGCCGAGTCCGGCCCGGATACGCCAGCCGAAGCCTTGAAAGCTCAGGCAGTGGTCGCACGTTCCTACTTCCTGGCAGGAGGAGGGCGTCACCGCGACTTTGATTTTTGCGACCTCACTCATTGTCAATTCCTTCGCGAACCGCCCGCTCCGGACAGCCCCGCAGCCGTTGCCACGCGCGAGACACAGGGAATCGTCCTCACCTTTGAGGAGAAACCTTTTGCGGCTATGTTCTCGCGGAGTTGCGGTGGCCACACGCGTACACCTGCCGAAGTAGGGCTTCCGGGCGGTGCTTATCCTTACTTCTCCGTCTTGTGCGATATTTGCTACAAGAGTCCCTATCGTTGGACTCGCACCTTGTCCTCTCAAGACGCTGCCTTGCTTGGAAAAGGCGAATCCGGAAGACTCGCCGTGGATCGCCGTCTCGGTTGGAATGCTGTCCCAAGCAACAACTTCGCCTCGCGCCCAGAGAGTGGACAAGTGGTCCTCGAAGGCGTAGGCCAGGGACATAGCATCGGCCTCTGTCAGCGCGGTGCAAAGGCCTTAGCCGATGAAGGCAGCAGTTTCCGGCAAATCCTAAACCACTATTTCCCTAACACTCAGCTCTTGCTGCTAGGAGAGCGCGCCGCCCGCTCAACCGATTAAAGGGCATCGAGGCCGCCGTGGCTTGTCTGGATCTCAGCGAAATCGGCGCGCGAAAGGCCGCGGGCGCCGGTGCGAGCTTTCCTTTTCTGTTAAAATCCACAGGCGTTCGAATCACACTTGGCACGGATCGCGGAGGATTTTTCATGAAGTCGCTGAATGCCCTTCAGCCGGTGGGGTTGCTGGTCCTCCGCTTGGCGCTCGGGCTGATTTTTTTCTCGCACGGCTATCCAAAGCTGGCGCACTCCGGCGCGGGCATGCAGGACTTCTTCGTGCAGCATGGCCTGCCCGGCTACTTCGTTTACATTGCCGGCGTATTGGAAGTGTTTGGCGGCATGCTCCTCGTCCTAGGATTGTTTACGCGGGGGGCGGCGCTCCTCCTGGCCATTGAAATGGGCGTAGCCATCTGGAAGGTCCACAGCACTGGCGGCTACCTGGCCCTGCACAATTACGAATTCCCACTCGCGATGCTGGTCGGGAGTTTCGCGCTTGCCACTGTCGGCGCAGGTCAACTATCTCTCGACCATCCGCTATTCGAAGGTAAAGGCAAGTAAGCGTTCCCCAAGATATATGAATTCCGCCCAGCAAGTAGCTGCCATGCGAATCCTGCTCGCGTCACCGATTCCCTTATGCCTTTCAAATGAGTTCGCTTATTCTTCGTCCCCGCCAGGGTAGACGGCTCCCTCGCCGTATCGTACTATTCCGGTCCCCGCACCAATTTAGACTCGGCTGGAGGATGGTAATGAAACGGTTGGTTCCTATTCCTTGCGGGTGTGCAGAACACCTGAAGAACGCGGAAGAGACCGGCATCGGTTATCAGGTCGTTTCTGTGCAGCTCAAGGATGAAAGAGTTTTCGAGCAAGTGGTCATAAGCGAGGGCTGCATTATCGAGGTCCGCGGGTATAAGGAAATTCCATTTATGCCCGATGAAGTTGTATCAGTGAACCTTACGCACAAGCACTGGAATTTCAGGGACCAGTCCGACACGCGCGCCAAAAGCCGAGCTGCGACCGCTTGACCCGCGAAGAATCCGTGCGACGCTCTTTTTATTCCGCCAGGTCCGGCCAGTTATTTTTGATTGAAAACCTAAGAAACCGCGGTCGCTGACGTCCGGGCCATTCCGGTTGCCCCTTCAGGCGCGGCAATCCAGATGACCACGTAGGCAATAATGTTCGGGCCGGGGATTAGGGTCGCAAGAGACCAAAGGATGCGAACCAGAGTCGGATCCATATCGAAATAATCGGCGACACCAGCGCAAACGCCGGCAATTTTTCTGTCATTCGTCGAGCGCACAAATTTCTTGGGCGGAGCATAGGCAGGTGGTGTTGCTGATGCGGCGGTTTCCGGCTGCTTGGCGCCACAGCTGTAGCAAAACTTCGAACCGGCCGCGATGTCTTTTTGGCAGCTTGCGCAAGTCATTGGATCACCCCCACAGAGCGATTTTTACCTTGCTTCCCTACCTCTAACTACGTAAATGGGGTCGAAAAAGTTTCCTTGGCGAAATAGCCTAACTCCAATCGGCTCAATATTCCAGAAGCTGCTTCACAGCCACCGTAATGTGACTCGTCTGAGGCAGGATCACATCCTCAAGCTTGGGCTGGTAAGCGCAGAAGGTATCCATGGCCGCAACGCGACGAACCGGGGCGTCCAGTTCCTCGAAAAGTTCGTCCGCAATGCGCGCCGCGATTTCCGCCCCATAACCCCAGCTCAACGTGTCTTCATAAGCCACAATAACGCGGTGGGTTTTTCGAACCGTGGCCGCAATCGCTTCCCAATCGTAGGGCGATAGCGATCGCAGGTCGATGATCTCCACGGAGACGCCCTCACGTTCGAATTGCGCTGCGGCGACTTCCGCGCGATGCACCAATGCACCATAGGTAATGATGCTGAGGTCAGTGCCCTCTTTCACCGTCCGGGCCTTGCCGAAAGGAATCGTAAAGTCCGGGCCCGGATTCTCCGAGCGGTTGTACGGCTGGCGATAAAGATGTTTGTGTTCGAGGAACATCACAGGGTCGTCGCTGCGGATGGCCGTTCGCAAAAGACCGGCGACGTCTAGGGCCGTCGAAGGCATCACCACGCGCAAGCCCGGGCAGTGCGTGAAAATCGATTCCCCGCTTTGGCTATGATACACGCCGCCGCCGGTGAGGTAGCCGCCAATCGGCACACGCAGAACTACGGGCGCTTTGAACGCCCCATTCGAACGCCAACGCATCACGCACAGTTCATCGCGAATCTGCATCATGGCCGGCCAGATGTAGTCGAAGAATTGGATTTCCGCGACAGGCTTCAATCCGCGGGTGGCCAGGCCGATGGCGCGGCCGACGATGCCGGCTTCCGCGAGCGGCGTATTGAAAACGCGGTCGCCGCCATACTTGCGCTGCAATCCCGAGGTGGCTTTGAAGACGCCGCCCTTCCCCTTCACATGCTTGAGGTGGTCCTCGCGGCTGGCGTCGGCGACGTCTTCGCCGAAAATGGTGATGCGCTCGTCGCGCGCCATTTCGTCGGCCAGCGTCAGCGCGACCATTTCAACCATGGTCTTTGGCGCGCCGTGCAATTTGGGTTCGGCCGCAAACGCGCCAGATGCCGGATCGATGTCTGGCGAATACACATTGATCCGAATGGAATCTATGGACGGCTCTTCGGCGGTCAGGGATTGGTCGGCGGCGTCGCGAACTTCATTGTCAATTTCCGCTTCCAGCGTTTCGATCTGCTTCTGATCCAGGATGCCTTCGCGAACTAGAAAAAGAGCAAACTTGGAAATGGGATCGCGGCGCGCCTCTTCCTCGCGCTCCTCGGCGGACTTATAAAGCTTTTCGTCGTCGGAAAGCGAATGCGAATACGGGCGGGTGACGTGCGCGTGAATCAGCGCGGGACCGCGGCGCTCGCGGCAATAATGCACCGCCTCCTTGCAGACGGAATAGCTTTCGACGGGATCAGTGCCATCGCATTCCGCCACGTGTAGCCCAGGGAAACTTCGCACCAGTTTCGAGATGCTCCCTCCAGCCGTCTGGACTTCCACCGGCACCGAGATGGCGTAGCCGTTGTCCTCGATTAGGTATAGCAAAGGAAGTTTCTTGGCGCACGCGACGTTCAGCGATTCCCAGAATTCGCCTTCGCTGGTCGCTCCGTCTCCCCCAGAGACGTAGACAACTTCGTCGCGCTCGTGATGGACGTGTTCGCCGAGTGGCGCTTTTTTCGCCTGTGCCAGCGCCTTGGGACGTCCTTCGTAGTACAACGTGGCTTCCGCGGCGCCCACGGCCTGCAGGAATTGTGTGCCTGTGCAAGACGACTTGCTGACGATGTTCAGCTTGGGCTGGCCCCAATGCGACGGCATCTGCCGCCCGCCGGAACTGGGGTCGTCCTTCGCTCCCACTGCCGCAAGAAGCGTTTCGAGTGGTGTCACGCCGAGCATGAGGCAAAGCGCGCGATCGCGATAATAAGGATAAATCCAGTCGACCCCCGGGCGCAGGAAGAGGCCCATGACGGCACAAACCGCTTCGTGCCCGGCGCTGGAGATTTGGAAGTAGATTTTGTTCTGGCGTTTGAGCTGAATCTCACGGTCGTCGAGCCGCCGTGAAAGGAACATCGTGCGGTAAATGCGAATCAGCGTTTCATGATCGAGGCCGTGAACCTTGGGGGCGTCAAGCTTTGCCAGTTTGACGCGCGTTTGTAACGCCATTCGTTCTGCCCTCGACTTGGAATTCGGAATTGCGCCTCTGCGGAATTCAATTATACCGGATTTCCACTACCCTCGGTCTGAATTGGTGTTTCCGCCCAAACTCACTGCTCCTCGCCAATACAGCCAATTTGGACTCGTTACACGATTCCGATGACGTCGCCTAAAAAACAGCTCATACCAAGGTCTCAAATTGCTTGTCGGTCGTATCAAATTCCGCGTCGCCGTGATGAATCACTTTCGGTGAAGCGCTCTTGAACGGCTCCTCGGAGGGAATGCGGTCCAGCCAGCGCTGTTCGGAAAGCTTTTCGTGCGAGGAAAAATACAGCCGGACGAGCAGGCTGACTTTCCCATTGACGGCTCCGGTCTTTTTTTCCGCCGGTTGCGCGCTCGACTTGGCGGAAGCCGCCTTGCCCTTGGTCTTTTCCGTGGCTTTTCCTTTTGATTTCTCAGGCGGCGCTGTATTTACGACGGGTTCGGGCTTGGAAGGGGTCTCGGCAGCCGCGCTCTCGGGCCGATCCAACTTGTACTGCAGCTTCTTGTCGAGGCGGAAAGCCTGCCTCCAGCCGTCCAGCTTGTGCCGCGCTTGCTGCGCCTTTTCCTCGTCCATGCCAAAATCAAATCGAATGTAGCTGTGAGCCATAATTCGAGTCTGCGACGCGCCGCATTCTAAGTCAAGATGGCTCCTGCCACAAAAGTCCCGGCTAACTGCCGCCGGATCGACGCGGATACTGCGAAAATGGCAGTATCTGGCGTAAAATGAGTTGCCACAGGTGCAGGCATTTTTTGTCGAGCTTGCAAACTATGGCGTGTCACGCTATAGTGCCTGAGGGCGAATATTGGGTCATGTGCTCCATGCGCACCGCGTGTCAAACTCGGCGCAGTTCGATTTCCGCAAGCATTTGCTTGCTCATGGTTGTTTTGCTTTATGCGCCTTTCGCAGGCGCCGCATGGGCTTCGTATGTCATGGCGTGCTGCACCTCCGGCCAATGTCCGATCGCCGCGCATCATCACCACAAGGCTCCGGCCGCACCTGCCAATCACATGGACTGCGGCCATGATATGCCCGCAATGATGACCTGCGCGATCTCTTGCTGCCATGATTCAGACCGCTCTCTATTCACTTCGATGGCCTTCGTGTTGCCCCCACCGGTGGCAGCGGCAACCATAGCGACCATCAATTCGCCGGTCGAATTAGCGAAACCATTGGATTTTCCCCGTTCCATAGAACCACTCTCCCCTCCTCCTCGATTCGTCTCCGCAGCCATTTAGAGCCGGCGTCTAAACTCACATTCGCTGATCAACTCGACCGCGGCATTGACGCCGCGCGATTCATCCTTTTCAGGAGAAAGAGTTCTCATGCGCAGAGTTTTATTAGTCGTACTTCTTGTTTTGGCGCTTGGTGCCGCTGGCCTTGCGACGGTCTTTGGCACAGTGCGCGGCATTGTTCACGATCCACAGCATCGCCCGGTTTCCGGCATCCAAGTAGTTTTGAAAGCGAGAGCCTCTGAATTCACTCTGACAGCCTCCACGGACGACGCAGGGCAGTTTCATTTTGATGCGGTTCCCCTTGGCGAATATACTGTCGCGGTTGTTGACTCGAACTTCGTGGCGGACCAGCAGGCCATCGCGGTGCTCTCCGGGACGGCACCTATTTTGCATTTTGAGCTGCGTCTCCCTACACAAAACCAGACCGTGGTTGTCTCCGCGGATGCCGCACAAACGGAAACCGTCACGCCGACTACCCTCGTCGACCGGCTGCAAATTCAGCAGACACCCGGCGCGGCGCGGGCCAATAGCCTCGCGATGATCACCGACTACGTCCCCGGTTCGTATGTCGTGCACGACCAGTTGCACGTCCGTGGGGGCCATCAAGTGACTTGGCTGATCGACGGTGTCTCCATACCAAACACCAACATCGCCAGCAACCTCGGGCCCCAGGTCGACCCAAAAGACATTGATACTATGGAAGCGCAACGCGGCAGCTATTCCGCCGACTACGGCGACCGCACCTACGGCATATTCAACGTATCCCCGCGCACCGGATTCGAACGCAACAACGAAGCCGAACTGGTCCTCTCCGCCGGCAATTTCTATCAAACCGATGATCAACTCAACTTCGGAGGCCACACCAATCGCTTTGCCTATTACGCCAGCGTGAACGGAAACCGCACCAATCTCGGCTTGCAGACTCCCACGTCCGCGGTCATCCACGATGCGGCCAACGGCCTCGACGGTTTCACTTCACTCATTTTCAATCTGGACCCGCAGAACCAACTTCGACTCATTGCTCAAGCGCGCCGCGATTTTTATCAGGTGCCGGTAGATCCCGGCGACCCCTCCACCATCCTGCATGACACTAATCGCGAGAACGATTCTTTCGCCGCCTTCTCCTGGGTTCGCACTTTCGGCCCAGGGCTGGTGTTGACGGTCTCGCCTTTCTTTCACTACAACAGCGCCAACTACCGCAGCGCTCCGAACGATATCCCCAGCTCCGCCACGCAAGACCGCTCTTCGAAATATGAAGGCGGGCAGGCAAACATCTCCTGGATCAAAGCACGCAATAACGCGCGCACGGGAATTTACACCTTCGCGCAGCAAGACGATCAATTTTTCCAGGTGATCTTTAGCGATGGGACTGGCCCTGTCATCCAGCAGTCGCAAACTCCCAACGGCAGTCTCATCGCTGCGTTTGCCGAAGACCAGTTCAAGGCCACGTCGTGGCTCACTTTAAACGCCGGCCTCCGCCAGACCCATTTTTCCGGCGCACTCACCGAAAATGCCACCAGCCCGCGCGTAGGCGCTTCCGTGCGAATCCCCAAATTAAACTGGGTGTTCCGCGGCTTTTACGGGCGCTTTTATCAAGCCCCGCCGCTCGGCACGCTTTCCGGCCCGGCTCTGAGCGCCATCCAAGGCCAGCAACTGAATTTCGTGCCCTTGGCAGGCGAGCGCGATGAAGAACACCAGTTCGGGGTCACCATTCCCTTTAAGGGCTGGGTCTTGGACGCCGACAACTTTCTCACTCGCGCCACCAACTTTTTCGACCACAATGCTCTGAATAACTCTAACGTCTTCTTCCCGGTGGACGTGCAGGGCGCGCGAATCAATGGCTGGGAGTTGACGCTCCGCTCGCCACGCATCCGCAATCGCGCCCAGTTCTATCTCACCTACTCGAATCAACTCGCCCTCGGCCGCGGCTGTATCGTGGGCGGTTTGACAGGCGCTTGCCCCGTTCCGCCGCCCGGATATTTTTTCCTTGACCATGACCAGCGCGATACGCTGCACCTCGGCGGCCAGTACACGCTCCCCTGGCGCGCCTACTTCTCAACGGACATCTATTACGCTTCCGGCTTTTCCAATGGCAGTCCACCGCCGAGCCACTTGCGGCCGCACACTACCTTCGACCTCTCGCTCGGCAAGCAGTTCGGCGAGAGATTCTCCCTCAACGTGCAAGCCATCAACGTCGCCAATCGCCGCGTCCTGCTCGACAACAGTTTTACCTTTGGCGGCACCCACTTCCTCAATCCGCGCGAAATCTTCGTGCAATTGCGCTATCGTTTCCACTATTAAGTTTCGCAGGGGATCGTGTGCACCTTGTTCAGGAAACAAAGAATCTTATCCGCCTAACTCGTTTCGGCATGGTCAATTGCTTCCTGGTCAGGGAAGACGATGGTCTCACTCTCGTTGATAGCGGGCTTGCAGGATCGGCGCCCGGCATACTTACTGCGGCTCGAAGTCTTGGGGCGCCAATCTGCCGCATCGTGCTTACGCACGCTCATATCGATCACCTGGGGTCCTTGGACGCGCTCGCCCGTGAATACCGGCAAATAGAATTTGCAGCTGGGCAACGAGAGTCCAGACTCTTGCGCAAAGACTTTTCGCTCGACGCGGGTGAATCAGGGAAAAAGCTGCTCGGTTTCCCGGGCGTAAAACTTCCGCCGACGATCCTCCTCAGGGACGGTGACCGCATCGGCTCCCTTCAATCCATTTTTTCTCCGGGTCACACACCAGGCCACATGTCCTTTCTGGACGTCAGAGACGGCTCTCTCATTGCCGGAGACGCTTTTACCACGCAGACCGGAGTGCTTGCCGCTGGAACATTCAAACTTCTCTTTCCCTTTCCAGCCCTCTTCTCGTGGAACCGGGAAGTCGCAGCGGAAAGCGCTCGGAAACTCCGGGATTCCAAGCCCGCGCGCCTCGCTGTGGGACACGGCAAGACCATCGAGTCTCCGCTTGCCGCCATGGATCAGGCGGTTGAATTAGCCTTCCGCCAATGCCGGAGAAACGCGACACCGACCTAGGACTGATTCTAACGGTTTTTTCCTATTTTTCTCTGTTTCCTCTTGACAGGCTGGCATTTCTATGATACTTTTAGCGATAGATACACCTACCGTTAATCCAGTTGCGCTATTCCTACTCTTAGCAGCCAGAAAGAGCCGTTGCACAATTTTGGTGCATCCTAAGTCCCTTTAAAATGAACGCTTATGAAAAACAGGGGGGAGGGGGGAGGAGTTCCCAAACAGTAATTTTTCGCCTCGATTTGCGTCTTGGTGCTCCTGTTCGTCGCCAGCGGCTACGGCGGCTCGAGCGTCTATCATACGGACAAGCTGCTACGACTCTCGCAGGAATTGCCCATCATTCTCGAAGTCATCGAATCCACCGAGTGCATCGAACAAATTCTTCCCCGCCTCGACGAAATGGTCGACGGCGGCCTCATCACCCTCGAAAAAGTCCGCGTCATCCTCTACCGCCCCGCCAAGAAGTAGTGGCGCCGCTTCGTGCGACAGAATTGCTAACGCCCGCGTTCGCTTTCAGGCCGACTGCTGTAGAATCCTGCTCGCTTTTCATTTACACTCCGCGGGCGAGGTGGGTGTGAATCAATTCGGGGATCGGGCCCGCTACACGCTGGCCATTTTGTTTGCCATCAACCTTCTCAACTTTTACGATCGCCAAATCCCGGGCGCCCTCGTCGAGCCCATTCGCAAGCAGTGGGCCTTGACCGACTCGCAGATCGGTTGGCTGGCGACCGCCTTCACTCTCCTCTACGCGCTGGTCGGCGTTCCGTTCGGTCGACTGTCTGATCGCTGGAAGCGTCCGCGGTTGCTCAGCTTGGGCGTTGCAGCCTGGAGCCTGCTGACGGCCGCTTCGGGACTTGCGTGGGGTTATGGTTCGTTGTTTGCCGCGCGTCTGGGCGTCGGTGTGGGAGAAGCCACTTGCGCTCCGACGGCGAACTCTCTCATCGGCGATCTTTACCCAGCGGCACGGCGCGCCCGGGCCCTTTCGCTCTTCATGCTGGGGCTGCCGATCGGCAATTTCCTGGGCTCGTTTGTGAGCGGCCATGTCGCAGCCGCGTACGGTTGGAGAATGGCGTTTTACGTGGCCTGCCTTCCCGGTTTGCTCCTTGCTGTGCTGGCAATGCGCGTATTCGATCCGCCGCGCGGCGCTTCAGAGAGCGCGCCGCTGGCGGGACGGCCACACCAGGGCTCGCCCTATTGGTCGGTTTTGAAGATTCCCACGATTCGCTGGATCATCATCACGGGGGCCCTGTCTAATTTCAACATGTACGCTATCCCGACTTTTTTGCCCGCGTATCTCAGCCGCATTCACTCCCTCAATCTCAAGGAAGCGAATACACTTGCTGCCATTACTTTCGGTCTTGCGGGCATTCCAGGACTCTTGTTGGGCGGCTGGGCTGGCGACCGCGTTGCTGCGATTCGCTCCAGCGGGCGCCTTTTGCTTTCCTCAGCGTCGCTGTTTCTCGCGGGGATATTCATCTTTTTGGCCTTCAACCGGCTGCCGGGGCAGTTGCTTCTCTTCGGTACATTTATGGGACTGGGCTGCCTGCTCAGTTATCCTTACTATTCCTGTGTTTATGCCACCATCCATGACATCGTTCCGCCCAGCCTTCGTGGCACCGCCATGGCTCTCTACTTTTTTGCGATGTACTTGCTGGGCGGGAGTTTCGGGCCTGTTCTGACGGGAAAACTCAGCGATTATTTTGCCCGACTGGCCATGACTGAAGCCGGCGCCAGCCGCCTGAACGAGCATTTTCGCGCCGTCGGCCTGCACAGCGCCGTGTATGTAATTCCCTTGTGCAGTATTCTCTTGGGGGCCGTTCTTCTGGCCGCCAGCCGCACGGTTTCGCGAGATATTGGTGAGTTACAAATCTGGATGTCGGCACCGGATACGCCGCCACAGCGAGGCCAACTCCGCGAATCGGAGGTTCCCTGATTTTTAAAGCAGCCACTGTTCACGTTAAACTGCTCTGCCGTGCCTCCATCAGCTAATGATACTCCCTGGCTCAACCGCACCGTCCTCGGTGTCGGCCTGACCAGCCTGTTCAGCGATTGGAGCCACGAAACGGCTACTGCGATCCTCCCCGCCTTCCTCGCCGCCATCGGCGCGGGTCCGGTGTGGCTTGGCGCGATCGAAGGTATTGCCGACGGTCTCTCTAGCTTCGCGAAGCTGGCCTCCGGCCATTTCACCGATCGCCTGAAGCGCCGAAAACCTCTCGCCGTCTCTGGCTACGCCTTCACCGCGCTTGCGACAGCGTCGTTCGCTTTCGCCACGCACGCTTATCATGTGCTCTTCGCCCGCGCCGCGGCTTGGCTCGGCCGCGGCGTCCGCTCACCCGCGAAGAAAGCTTTGCTCGCCGCCGACGTGCCACCGGGAGCTTATGGCCGCGCCTTCGGCCTCGAACGCCTCATGGACACGGTCGGCGCCATCGCGGGCCCGCTCACGGCGCTCTGGCTTCTGGAAGCGACCGACCATTCTTTCCGCAGGGTATTTCTCTGGACGCTTGTGCCCGGGCTAATTGCTGTCGCGTCCTTCTGGCTGCTCGTTCGCGAACGCCCCATAGCCGCCCGCTCCCAGCGGTCTTTTCTCCTCGGCCTCAAAGAGCTTCCTGCTACGTTCCGGCGTCTTCTTCTCGCTGTAGGCGTCTTTGGCGCCGGCGATTTTTCTCATTCCCTGCTGATCCTCTACGCCACGCGAATGCTGACGCCCGCTCATGGCTTGCCCCGCGCCGCCAGCATCGCTGTCGGACTCTACACGCTGCACAACACCTTCTCCGCCGGCTCCGCCTACGCTAGCGGCTGGCTCAGCGATCGAGTCCCCAATCGCAAAGCCGTGCTCGCCGCCGGCTACTCCCTCGCGGGAATCACGGCGATTCTCCTTTGCACCGGAACGCATTCTCTCTGGCTGCTCGCGGCAATTTTCGTCCTGGCAGGACTTTATGTCGGAACGGAAGAACCTCTTGAAGACTCTCTCGCCGCCGAGCTCGTCCCCAAGGAACAGCACGGAATGGCCTTTGGCACCCTCGCCGCCGTCAACGCCGTCGGCGATTTTGCCTCCAGCCTTCTGGTCGGCTCCCTGTGGAGCGCCTTCAACGTCCAGATCGCTTTCACCGCCTCAGCCATTCTCTTCTTCGTCGGCGCCTTCCTCATCCTCCGCCTGCGAACCCAGGCCTGATTTGCTCTTGCGCGGTGCCAAGCCGCATGTTAGCGTTAGCGAACAAAAGGCGAATTAAGGAAAGGGCTTTTCATGCCGGAGTCGCTCGCCGTTCGCAGGGCCGAAATGTCGAACGCCATTACCCGCGTCCACGAAGTCCTGGACGCCTTTGCGGCCCGCGACCTCAATGGTGAAACGCTCACTGCGATCCGCTATTTTCCGGCGCGCGAAGCCCAGTGGGCGGAATTTCCCACCTGGGTGAACGCCGATCTTGCTGCCGCGTATGCCGCCAAGGGAATTCGACGCCTTTACACTCATCAAGCGTCCGCCGCTGAAGCAGTCCACGCCGGAAAAAATGTCGTAATTGTCACGCCAACGGCATCCGGAAAAACGCTCTGTTACAACTTGCCGGTGTTAAACGCGACGCTCGAAAATTCCGACACGCGCGCGCTATACCTTTTCCCAACAAAAGCACTGGCGCAAGATCAGCTCGCGGAACTGCACGACCTCAACCAGCGTCTCGACAATCGCTTCGGGGTTTACACTTACGACGGCGATACGCCCGCCGACGCCCGCAGATCCATTCGCGAAAAAGGCCACATTGTCCTGACCAATCCGGACATGCTGCACACCGGCATCCTCCCGCATCACACTCGCTGGACGCGCCTTTTTGAAAATCTCCGCTACATCGTTCTCGACGAATTGCACACTTACCGCGGCGTCTTCGGCAGCCATTTGTGTAACGTTCTCCGCCGCCTTCGCCGGATTGCACGTTTCTACGGCCGCGATCCCCAATTCATCTGCTGCTCCGCGACCATCGCCAATCCCGGCGACCTCGCTGCACGCCTTCTCGAAACGGAGGTCGAAGTCCTCAATGCGAACGGCGCGCCCGCTGCTGAAAAAACTTTTGTTTTTTACAATCCTCCCGTCGTGAATCGCGCGCTGGGCATCCGCCGCAGCTACATCAATGAATCCTCGCGCGTGGCCCAGGAATTTCTGAAACGCGATCTGCAAACCATGGTCTTCGCCAATTCGCGCCTGCAAACGGAAATCCTTCTCACCTACTTGCAGCAGGCGAATCCGCAACTTCCAGGAAAACCCGAAACGATTCGCGGCTACCGCGGAGGTTATTTGCCCAACGAACGCCGCGAAATCGAACGCGGCCTGCGCGATGGAAAAATCCGGGGCGTGGTTTCGACGAGCGCCCTCGAGCTTGGCATCGATGTAGGTTCTCTCGATACCGTCGTCATGGCTGGATACCCGGGCACCATCGCCGCCACTTGGCAGCGCGCCGGCCGTGCCGGCCGCCGCAGCGGAAGCTCCTGCACCGTGCTGGTGGCTTCTTCGTCGCCGCTCGATCAATTCATCGTTCGCCACCCGGACTATTTTTTCGGCAACACCCCGGAGCACGCTTTCATCCAGCCGGACAACCTCGAAATCCTCATCAACCATTTGAAATGCGCTGCGTTTGAATTGCCGATATCTCCCAACGATAAATTCGGCGATGTCGATCTCTCCGATCTTTGCACGCGTCTCGCCGAAGCTGGTTATCTGCATTTGGCGGGAGAAAATTATCACTGGACGCAGGAAGCCTACCCTGCCAACACCGTCAGTCTGCGCTCCGTGACCAGCGATAATTTCGTGATCATCGACATCACCGGCCAGCCCACGGTCATCGGCGAAGTGGATTTCCCCAGCGCGCTGGTTTTCCTCCACGAAAAAGCCATCTACATTCACGGCGGCCAGCAGCATCACGTCGAACATCTCGACTTCAAGGAACGCAAGGCCTACGTCAAACGCGTCGACGTGGATTACTACACCGATGCCGTCCGCTACACCCAGGTCCGTCCCCTCGAAATCGCGGCGCTCGAGCAATCGTCCGCGCATTCTCATTCCCAAGGCGATGTCCTCGTCCGTTCCCAGGTCGTTGGCTTCAAGAAAATAAAATTCTTCACCCATGAAAATATCGGTGATGGCAAACTCGAACTCCCCGAAAACGAAATGCACACAACTTCCTACTGGATTACTCTAGAACGCCCGCTCCTCGAATCACTTTCCTTCACTATCAGCGAGCGCCAAAGCGGCATGTTCGGCCTGCTCCACGCTCTCGAATCCGTCGCCACCCTTCTGCTTATGTGCGACCGCCGCGACCTCGGCACCGCCATCGGTGAGCGCCCTCCCGCTCCCGACTCCACTTCCTCCGCTGCGGGGGCGATCGACGAGTTCACTCCGACGCGGATGCGAGATGCCCTCTCTTCCAACCCTAAGGAATTTTTCGAACCAAATTTATATCTCTTTGACGCCTACCCCGGCGGTATCGGTTTCTCCGAACCTCTCTTTCGAACGCACGCCCTCCTCGTTCAAAAAACCCGGGAACTCATCGCCGCGTGCCCCTGCGAACAAGGCTGCCCCTCCTGTGTTGGCCCCGCCGGCGATCTCGCCCCGCGTGCGAAGGAAGCCGCACTCACCATTCTCGACAGGTTGTGTGCCTAAATGTCTGCCGCCGCTGACAAATTCTCCAGGCTCGCTGCGCTGAAGCCATCCCAGCGAATGCCCACGCGCCCCGCCGCTATTCGACCGCCCGATGAAGAAGATGCCTTGGGCCGCATCCTCGGCGCCGGTATTGCCACAAATCATTTCGGCGATCACCTCGCCATTCGAAATTGGTTCTCCACTCCCGAATTTGCCGAACCCTCCGGCACAACGCTTGAATTACTCTCACGCACACGTGACGAATCCCTCTCCCGCAAGACCCGCGCCGCATTGCAAGATCCGGAAAAATGGCTTTTCCTCGACACGGAAACAACCGGCCTCGCAGGCGGAACCGGGACGTATGCATTCCTGATTGGTTTGGCATGGTGGGATGCGGGCGGATTGCAAATCGAGCAGTTTTTCATGCGCGACTTCGCGGAAGAACATTCGCTGCTGCAGGAACTATCTCAGCGTGTCGCCGATCGGCCCGTGCTCGTTACCTTCAACGGAAAATCGTTCGATTGGCCGCTGCTTGAAAATCGTTTCACCATGACGCGTTCCATCGCCGTACCAAAGCTGTCGGCGCATCTGGATTTGCTGCATCCCGCGCGCGCATTGTGGAAACTCCGCCTCGGTTCGGTGCGGCTCGTGGAACTCGAACGCCACGTCCTTGACGCACCGCGTCTGGGCTGGCATCGCGAGAATGATGTTTCTTCCGCGCTTATCCCGCAATTTTATTTCGACTACCTGCGCGGCGGACCCGCCGAACCGCTTGCCGGAGTCGTGCGCCACAATCAGATGGATTTGCGAGGGCTCGCTGCGCTTTTCTGCAAGATGAACGAACTTCTTTCTGAAGTGCCCAACGCCGCGAATGAAATCGAAAGCCTTGACCTCTTTGGGTTATCGCGATTTCTCCAGCGGCGTGGAGAAGACGATCGCGCGCACTCTGCATGCGCAAAAGCCTTGGCGATTGGACTGCCAGCGGAAATCCGCCCCAAAGCGCGCCGCGAGCTCGCGATGATGGCCAAGCGCCGCGGCCAACACGCGGACGCCGCCGCGATTTGGCTGGAAATTGCTGCCGACCCGCACGATGGAGTTCACGCGTGCGAACAACTGGCGATTTATTATGAGCGTCAAGCCAGAGACATGGTCAAAGCCGTTCAATTCGCCAAATTGGCGATTGCCACTCTGGGGCGACGGCGCGCCGATTCGCGCGACCCTTTTCTCACCGCGCGATTTGCGCGCTTGGAGCACAAGTTCCTTCGCCAGCTCGCGCGGCTGGAGAAAAGAACGCCGCCGTCTTCTCCGGAACGGTCCCAACGTGCGCAGGCGGTTGCGGCGCCAAAGGCCACTCCAGTTCTTTGGTGAAAGCGTCAAGAATTTTGCGCGTGGTACCTTCCATGGTCACGCACTCGGTCCCCAGGCAATCCAGGAACACGCCGCCATCCGGCGTATCAAACGAAAAAAAGTTCGGCCGGCGGAACAAATTTGTGCGTTCCGAATACTTCTTCTCGAGTGCTTCCGAATATTGTCCGAAGAAACGCACGGCATGCTCTTCGCTATCCACGTGCAGGCGGGTCACCAGGACAAGCTTCTTCGTCTTTTTCTCCTCGAAGACGCTGTAACGGTCGCCGTCCCAGGCTGCCGCCAGCATCTTGGCCCGGTCCTCGTCGAGGAACTGCTTCAAGACTTCCTTCCAGCCGTATTCACCCAAGATGTTTTCGTCGAGCTTTGACCAGTTGGTACCGAGCAATTTTTCGAGCCGCGGAAGTGCGACAGTCGCGGGAATCTTCCCGGACCGGTAAAGAGCCGGGTGCAGTATCTGCTGCGTGGAAACCGGCGGCCTTTCAAACACACCCGGCAGCGCGGCCCAACCCTTATTTTTCAAGATGGCAGCCGAGAACGAAAGTCCGCCGATATAGGGAAAGATCAATGTGTCTTTGAGGAACGGCGGCGCTTTTTGCAAAGTGGGAGTGCTGCCCAGATCACCGATCAACATTCCCGGATCGAAGTCTGGCAAGTCTTTGAGAGAGCGGCCCGTGCTAAGCATCAGGTAATCGACCATCGCAGCCATGGCGCTGCCTTCGAGCACCGCGTCGCGCGCCAGCTCGGCATCTTCGTTGGGCCGGGCTGCTTTTATCCATGCTTCGATCTGGAAGTGCTGGTCTTCAAGCGCATGCGTCAATTCATGGGCCATCACCATGCGCTGGTCGGCAAGCGGGCTCCAGTCTGCGATGTAGAATTCGCGCATCTTGGGATCGTAGAGCCCCTCAACCTGCTCCGTGAGCACGTTCACCATGAAGGCATCGAGGTCGAATCCTTTGGGAAGCAGGCCAAAGGCCTCGGCGCTGCGCTGGTCGGCGTAGCGTTCGGCGGGGTTCTTCTCTTCGTTCATCTGCTTGATGACGTAAGTGCGGATTTCGTCGCGCGAACGCAGCGATTTTTTTAACGGCGTCATCAATTTCAGGCCAGTGATTTGGCTCATCTGGCCGAGAACTTCGTCGGCGGCCGCAATGAAATCGGCATCCGTGACCGCCTTGGAATCCGCGGCGGGCGGAGCGACAGCCGCCTCCTGTGCCTGAGCGGCGCCACAAGCGAAAAGGGCAAAGCTCAAAGAGAGAGCGAGAAGCGTACAATAGGCATATTTCGAGCGAGAGATCATATCGTTTTCAGGATAGCAGAATCCAGATTGACGCGTCTGTGGAGGCGCTGGAGCTGGCCAGCACGAGTAACAGGCGAGCCAATTCAGCTTGGAAAGAGTCTTGCCACAGGAGGTGGAACGGTTAGTACAAGCACAAGTGTTCCGAAAACTTAACAGTGTGGTAATTCTGTTGTACCCTGCTCTTGGGGATCCCGCTCAGCTCCCGAGGGATTGATGCTGCCTGGCCTTCGTTTGCGACAAGCCCGCGAACTACTCGGATTAACCTATAGAGATGTGGAGCGCGCCAGTTACGAATTGGCCGCCCGCCGGGGGCGTCCGGAATTTATTCTGCACATCAGCCGGCTGGCCGACATTGAAAACCGCGGAGTGGTGCCCGGTTTACACAAATTGTATACGCTCGCGTCCATCTACCGGTTGAATCCCTTGGAGATTTTCGGCTGGTACGATGTGCCCATCGAGGAGTGCTTTCATGATGGAGCATCGTTCCCGGTGCCGCGGACCCATTTGATGGCGGCGCCGACTTCACTGCGGATACCCATGAAATTTGATCCGGCATTCGACCCCCAGCGAACGGAATTCCTTTCTCGCATGGTAGAGAAGTGGGGCCACTTCGAGGGCGTACTGACGAACGGCCACAGTCAACACTTTTACGGATACATCGGGACGTGCGACCGGCGAATGATGCCTCTGCTGCGTCCCGGGAGCATCGTGCTGGTGGATGGGTCGGTGCGCAAGATTGACGACGGCGAGTGGACGACCGAACATGATCGGCCTATGTACTTCGTGGAAGTGCGTGATGGATACCGTTGCGGGTGGTTTCATCAGCAGGGCTCGCGGCTGGTGATGCAACCGCACCCGCTATCGCATTGCGTGCCGGAGATGTGGCGGGTTCCGGACGAGGCGGAAATCGTGGGACGCGTGACGGGCGTGGTTACGCGTCTGAATGAGCCGGAGCGCGGTCCTTATCGAGAATCTCCAGAAGAGCGCGGAGATTCGAGCAGAAAAGGTCCTTGAGATAATCCGGCGCTGCTTCAGGCAGCAGAACCCGGTAGGCCTCGTTGCGCCGCCAGTGACAAACCGCGCCAGACACTCCACCTTCCATGCCTGCCAGGCAAGCCCGCAAGTCCTCTTCCTGGCTGGAGAGCGGCGATTCCAGTATCCGCTCGAAAATCTGTTCATGACAAAGCTGCAAAGCCTGCTGGATAGCCTCGTGCGGATAAAGCGCGCAAAGGCCCGCGTGTTCATATCGCCCGCTGGAGAGATCCCGCAAGGAAGAAATGTAGGCAAGCCGGGCAAATAGCCCGGGAATGCCCGCAAGAGTCGTCTGCGTAAAGTCTTGAACGACCCTGCGGTTTTGCTGAAGCTGTGTAAGCGTTCGCATGGCGCGAAGTGTTCCGTATTCGGAACATTTTCCAGCGCAGAACCCCGCCAAATCTGCTCCTCCTGATGATGGTCTTCAGGAGGGTCCACCTTTGAAAAAAACAGCAATAGCTGTGGCAGTTCTTGTTCTGGCCGCTTTGATGGTACGGCCTGTTGAGCGGTCCGTCAACCTCTCAGCCGGTAAACCCGTAAGGATCGATCGCGTCCTGAGCGCCGCTGGCTGGCCCATACCACCGTTCCCGCCAAAGCAATCTTCACTTGGCGCAGCCACCCTTGTCGCTGACGGCTCGCCAATACCACCGCTCCCGCCGCCAAAGCCGCCTTCAATTGACGACGTCACGTTTGTGGCCGATGGCTCGCCCATACCACCGTTACCTCCAAAACCGCCGCTGGGGCAAGTTAGCGCATAAGAATGCTCTAATTTTCCAGACTGCGTGCACTTCGCGCAGTACTTCCGGACTATCGGGCGGACGCATCGGATCTATTTTCCTGCAGTTACGAACGTGCTAAGATGCGCCCGTGATACCAGGAATCGCGCAGTTTCAGCAGATAATTTGGGCCGTGAACACCATTATGAGCGTGATGCTCCTGGTGTTACTGGCGGTGCGCAAAAACTACCGGGCGTATCCCGCTTTCACCTTCTACATTGCGATGAACCTGACGCAAGCCGCTCTCTTGTTTGTGGTCTATCGGCGATGGGGCTATTCTTCACTGGCCTCATGGGGCGTGGCTTGGGGATCGCAGGCCGCAACGATCAGTGCCCGGGCGATGGCGGTGGCCGAGCTATGCAGACATTGTCTTTCCCGGTATCCGGGGATTTGGGCACTGGCTAAGCGCATACTGCTGTTGTGCGCCGGACTGGTATTGCTGTATTCGGGCGTAGCGGCGCGGCATCGATGGGAACTGGCGCTCCCCAGTGCAGAGCGAGGGTTGGAACTGTCAATCGCCACTGTGATCGTAGTGCTGTTTCTTTTTGCCAGATATTACGGTGTGCGCATTGAGAGCGCGGACCGATTGCTGTCCACCGGCTTTTGCCTGTACTCCTGCTTCCGCGCGCTGAACGATACCATTGAAGATCGCGTTTTGTATGGTTACTCGGAGCTTTGGAGCCTTCTGGGCATGCTGGCGTTTTTCGCGAGCTTGTCCCTCTGGTCCTGGGCACTTCGGAAACAAGTGACCGTAGCCTCCGCTAAAGAAAGTCTTCTACCCCCCGGCGTCTATCAATCGCTTACACCGGAGATCAACGTGCGATTGCGCGGCCTGAATGAACAGCTAGGCAGACTCTGGAAACCAGAGGTTACTCGACATTGAATTTCAACGTGATCCTATTCTTTGGTTTTGTCGCCATCCTTCTCCTTGCGCTCGGATGGGCGCTGCGGCGGCCTCAGCGTCACAAAAGACTGCAAACTGAGGCAGATTCGCTGGAGGACTGTGGCCAACGCCATATAACGTATCTGCCGCAAATCCGGCAAGCATTCGCGAAGTCAGATTACGAGTTCCTCTCGAAGAATGCGCCGCCAGATGTGTTGCGTAGAGTGCGCCGCGAGCGCCGGCATGTCGCCGTCGCCTATCTGGCAGCGTTGCGCGAGGATTTTCAGAGTCTTTTGCGGATGGCGCGAGTGATTGCGGTACTCTCCCCGGAGTTGGACGCGATACGTGAGTTTGAAAGGCTCCACCTCACGGCAAAGTTTGCGTGGCAATACGAGATGATTCGATGGAAGCTGTTGGCGGGTGTGGCCCCGGTGCCGCAACTTAACGGGCTGAGTGACCTGGTCAGCGGGTTGAGCGTTCGAATGGAAACGGCAATGAAAGAACTCGGAGAGCGTGCCGCGATTGCGGCGGAGTTGGCTTCATCGATGAATCGCCGCGGCTTGGACGTTAGTTAAAAGCAACTCGTCTACTGCCGCGAGGAGATCAGTGGCCTTGAACGGTTTCTGAAGAACCGGGCGGCCCTTCCCGGCGACGTTTTCGCCTGCATCCTCAGAGGGCGCCACAGCACACATCCAGATTAATCTTTTGCTGAGCGCTGGCTTATGCCGAGCCAGCCAATCACTCAATCCGCCGCCGTTCGTCCCGTCAGAAATATGCAGATCCGCAACGATCAGATCGAAATCCTCTTTTTCAATCAGAGCGCCAACTTCATGAATGCTCCTGGCGGCCTGCACGCGATGGCCGCGAGCGCTGAGAATCGTCCCGACTGCTTCCAGTACGGAATCATCGTAATCCACCAGCAGGATTCGCCCATCCTTTGCAGGGATTGCCTTTTGATCTGGCATAGAGAAACTTAGTGACGCCGTTGGTTGATGAGGCAACTGGATGATAAACGACGCACCGCGAGCCGGGACATTTCTCACCTGAATGGTTCCTCCGTGCTCGGTGATGATTCCATAGCAAATACTGAGACCCAGACCGGTTCCTTTGCCCACTGGTTTTGTTGTGTAAAAAGGATCGAAGACGCGAGAAGGATCTTTCACTCCGGGGCCATTGTCGGTGAACTCAATGCTTAGCCGGTCGCCATCGAGCGCTGTGCGCACCCAAAGATCGCCTTCGGTCGAATGCTCCAGGATGGCGTCAACCGCGTTGTTCACCATGTTCAAAAAGACTTGCTGGAGCTGGTGCGGATCGGCGGACGTCACGGGGAGATTCTCCGCCAGGTCCAGATGAACCCGGATGTTGTGCATGCGCAGGTCATAATCACGCAACGCCAAAGTCTCCTCCAGGGCCTGATTGATCTGCACGGGGATGCGCTCAGGCTTGTGCTGGCGGGCAAAGCTAAGGAGGTTCTGCACGATGCGGTGGGTGCGTTGGGCTTGCTTATAAAGTTTGTCGGCGTACTCGATTCCCTGCTGCCCCATCTGTCCGCTGGAGGTCAACAATTGGCTATAGCCGAGGATGGCGGTCAGCGGGTTGTTCAGTTCGTGCGCGACTCCGGAAATCAACTGCCCGACCGCTGCCAGCTTCTCGCTATGGAGCAACTGCTCTTGCGTACGGCGCAGGTTTTCATAAGCCTGGCGAGCCTCTTCATAGAGATTCGAGCGTTCAATGGCGCTGGAAATCTGGCTGCCCACGGCGATGAGCAAGTTGACGTCCGCAGGAGAAAACTCCCGCGCCGTGCGGCTGCCGATGACCAGGCCGCCTATAACCCGGTCCTTGGACCACAAGACCACGACGTAAGCGGCTAGAAGTCCTTCTCGTGTCTGAATGTCGCGAAAAATCTGCGGAAGTGTCAAACCCTGTACGGAAAGGAACGTCGCGTGCGCAGTCTTAATGCTCTGTATCAACTCCGGTTTCACGGGGACGGGCGGAAAATTCTTTGAGAATTCCGAACGATGTCCGACCGCCACAATACGCTGCAACTGGGTGCCTTCCTGTTCGAACAAATAGAGTGATGTAGTATCCAAGCTGAAAAGCTCGGCCATCTGGCTCAGGGTACGATGCAGCGAATCGCGGAGGTCCAGGGATTCCGTCAGCGTCTGGCCGATCGAATTCAATACCAGGAGCTCGCGATTGCGCCGCCGGATTTCGGATTCCGCCTGCTTCCGTTCAGTAATGTCCAGCAAGAACCCTTGATAGGCGGAAACATTGCCTGTGGCATCCTTGATCGCAATGGAAGACTCCAGCATGGTGCGTATCTCGCCGTCCTTGCGCCTCATTTCAAATTCGAAGTCGGCCACCGTGCCGTGCTGCTGCAAAAGTTTCTTGAGCCTTTCGCGGTCCGCCCCATTGGCATAGAACGCGGTGGGAATATCTACCGCCAGCAGGTCATCGCGATTTTCATAGCCGGTCATGCGAAGAAGCGCATCGTTAAAATCCAGGAATCGTCCCTGGGGCGTGGAGATAAACACGCCCTCCTGAACGCTGGACACCAGCGTGCGATACTTTTCCTCCGCGCGCTTTCGATCCGTGATGTCTTTCAAAACGTGTACAGTTCCGAGCTGCAATCCACTGGGATCCGTAAACGTTGAGTTGGAAGCCAGGAAGTAGCCAGGCAGCCACGGATCAGGTTCGTCGCCTTCTCCGCCGATTCCCTCGCAATACGGGCAAATCTTATAGGCCGCGTTTTGGATAGGGAGAAGTTCCGTAACGCTTCGGCCCACAAGAGCGCTCCCGCCGCGCACGAGGAGTTGGCTTAGCCGCTGATTACTGCGCAGAATGCGCCCCGCGCGGTCATGGACCAGGATGGGGTCGCCAATGGAGTCGAAGGTGTATTCCCATTGACGCTGCACCACGGTGACTTGTTCAAACAGGTGCACGTTCTGCAGGGTCAAGCCGAGCAAGTTCGCGATGTTGACAAGATAAGCCAACTCATCCGGCTGAAACCGTCCTTGGCGCGTCGAACCCACGGCGATGGCGCCCAATGGTCCCTGCTTGCCTGGAAGTGGCAGAATGACCAGCCCCGCCAGCCCCGCTTCGTCCGCTCTCTTTCGAGTCGTCGGGTCCCACTCCTCACACGATTCGACGAATTGACAGTCTCCGCTCAGCAGACGCTGCGCCCACGGCTCCATTGCCGAAAGTCGGGCGTACCGGGTCAGGTAGCTCTGGTCGAATCCTACCGATGCCCGGGCCACCATCTGCGCCGAATTCCCCTCCCCTTCTTTCAGCCGCACGATGCCATGCGTGGCGTCAAGACTTTCTACGAGATGCGACAGCACCTGGTCAATCACTTCCTGGACGGAAAGCGTCTGCGTGCTTGCGGCGGTCAGAAGCGTCAGCCGGCGCATCTTGTCATTCAATTCTTCGCTGCGTGCGCGCGCACTTTCCAGAGCCACCACCACCATGGCGATTCCCAGCGTCACTCCCAGAAGATGGTCAAATGCCACACGCAACAGGAAAAGTGGACTATCCAGCCAAAGGGGATAGTCCATCCCGTGCAATCCCTTTAGCAAGAAAATCCCGGCAAGAAGTTGCGCGCCGTAGCTGCGGCGCGACATCTTGGCATGCCACATCATTCCGCCGGCTGCCAGGCAAATCGCGGTCTCGAAAATGCCCGTTTCCCAGTGGAGAGAAGCGACCTGTTGCGGGCCTCTTCTCTCGATAGCGTACATGGCGACCAGGATTAAGCCGGTCCACGGAAGCGGAGACCACATTCGCCGCTTCGAGTCCGCCGCGAGGTGCAATACGGTTAGCAGGAAGAGAATCAGCGTGGCGGCTTGCGTCAGGACGCTCGTCAGATGCAGTCCGGGAAGCGGGCGGATCAGCTGCGCCACTTCGCACAGCGAAGAAAAGGTAAAGCAGCACCACCCGACAAGCCAAAAACGGAAATAGATCGCCTGGTGATCGCGGCGGAACAGAAGGAAGAGAACCAACAATATGAGAGAGGCAGTCGCTTCGAAGAATGCTATTCCGAGCAACCCTTGATTCTGCAGCAGCATGTGCCCCGCTCCCGGGCTGGGAAATGCCGTCACTGCGGTGCTCGTGCTGCCGCAAGGCTTGCTCTGGACGGCGGGAAACTCTGACTGGTGACCCTCTACTGACGCTAACACGCTATTTTCTTACTGGGCAAGGCCATCCCCATTTGTGTGTGCCGTCACATATAATGCCTAGCAGGGGCAAACCAACGTGGAGATGGAAAATATACTGGTCGTGGACGATGAGGAAGCCATTCGAGAGGTCGTCTCGACCATGCTCGAATCAAAAGGCTATCACTGCACAGCCGTGCATAACGGCCGCGTTGCGCAAGACCAGGTCAAAAAATCCACGCCCGACCTTGTCTTGAGCGACATGATCATGCCGGAGATGGACGGCATCCGCTTGCTGGAATGGATGCGGCAATACGATCCGGAAGTGCCGGTGATCATGGTCACAGCCATTCATGACATTTCCACAGCCCTGGAAGCTATTCGCCGCGGGGCCTACGATTACATCCTCAAGCCCTTCGAAAAGGACCAACTCTTTTTGGGGGTTGGACGCGCCCTGCAACACCGCCGACTAATCATCGAAAACCGCAACTATCAGCGCAATCTGGAACAGCTCGTCGAGGAGCGCACCGCCCAGCTCACCGCAAAGCACGTGGAGCTCGAGCAGTCTTACGACGACACGCTGGAGGCCCTTGGCAGCGCCCTGGACTTGAAGGATGCCGAAACCGAAGGTCACTGCCAGCGAGTCACGGCGTTCTGTATATCCATCGCCAGATCGATGCCCGTGCCCGACCCCTATCTGCCCATCCTGGCGCGCGCCGCTTTCCTCCACGATATCGGCAAGATGGCTATTCCAGACAGTATCCTGCGCAAACCCGGGCCGCTGGACGACGCGGAAAAAAGGAAAATGCGTGAACATTGCGAAATCGGCTACAACATGCTGATTCGCATCCCGTTCTTGCGTGACGCGGCAGAAATCGTTCTTGCACATCAGGAGTTTTTCGACGGTTCCGGCTATCCCCGCGGATTAAAGGGTGAACAAATTCCACTCGGTGCCCGCATCTTTACCATCGCGGATTCGCTCGACGCCATGATCAGCGACCGCCCCTATCGTAGAGCCTTGCCAATGTCCCACGCCCGCGAAGAGATCAAGCGTTGCTCCGGCAGCCAGTTCGACCCTAAGGTCGTCGACGTCTTTATGACCATTCCGGAACAGCACTGGCTGGACCTTCGCGAGCACCTGGGCTCCCCGTTCCGCTTGGCTCATTTGAAGAACCTGTAGCAGCGACTTCCACCTACGGAATTCAGGCTCTTGCGCGAGCGCAGCAGAAAACGTACTATTCCCCTGCTATGGCGCTCATCCCTATCAAGACTGCTTCCGAAACGGGTTACTGCGATTGTATCTGCGGATGCTACGAGCTCGCCAGCCTGCGCGATGAAGACACCAGTAAATCCTACTGCCC
>Ga0137415_10001114_pt1 | contig 26529 bp, 29 predicted proteins | sample CZODoug3_1_1_16f_FD_183082 | JGI IMG/M metagenome (GOLD analysis project Ga0137415, IMG submission 183082) | Vadose zone soil fungal communities from Angelo Coast Range Reserve, California, USA - CZODoug3_1_1_16fungal (Hybrid Assembly) | ecosystem: Environmental > Terrestrial > Soil > Vadose...
GCCTTGATCATGTAGAGGAAGACGGTGAAGGCGCCGAGCTCCATGGCGGAGGCGCCGATGCACGTCAGGTGGTCGCACACGCGCGAGATCTCCGACATGATCGTGCGGATGTACTTGCACCGCTCGGTGACGTCGATGCCGAGGAGCTTCTCGACGGCGTTGGCGTAGGCGAAGTTGTTGATGAGCGGCGAGACGTAGTTCAGGCGGTCCGTGTAGGGGATGGCGTTGTTCCAGCCCCCGACTTCACAATCCTTCTCGAAGGCGCGGTGGAGGTAGCCGATCTCGACGTCGGCCTTCCGGATGATCTCGCCGTCCAGGTCCGCGAGGATGCGGATGATCCCGTGCATGGCCGGATGCGCGGGGCCCATGCCGACGGTGAGGTTCTGGCCGGAGCCCGTGCCGCTGCCCTCGCCCAGCATGATCTCGCGGCGCGTGGGCTCGGCCATCAGATCCGGGGTCCGATCAGCGGCTGGCGCCGGTTGATCGGGTAGTCCTTGCGCAGCGGGTGACCGACGAACTCCTCGTACATGAGCAGGCGGCGCGGGTCCGGATGGCCGTCGAACCGCACGCCGAACATGTCCCACACCTCGCGCTCGAGCCAGTTGGCGATCGGCCACAGCGGCACCGCCGTCGGCACCACCGCGTCGTCCTCGTCGACGCGCACCTTGATTCGCACGCGATGGTTGTGGGCGAGCGAGTAGAGGTGGTACACGACCTCGAAGCGCGGGCCGTCCTCGCGGCCCGGGTACTTCTGGTAGTCGACGGCCGTGAGGTCCATCAACACGTCGAAGCCCAGGTCGGGGTCGTCGCGGCAAAGACTCAGGGCGCCCGGCAGCGCCGTCCGCTCCACCACCGCGGTGTGGTCACCGCACTGCGCGTGCGTCTCGACGACGCCCGTGCCGAGGCGCGCGCGCAGGCGCTCGAGGATCGCGGCGCCGTGCACGCCTCAGTACCTCTGGGCCCCGACCGCGATCTTGTCCTGGAGCTTCATCAGCCCGTCGATCACCGACTCCGGGCGCGGCGGGCAGCCCGGGATGTAGACGTCGACGGGAATGATCGTGTCGATGCCCTGCACGGTGGCGTAGTTGTCGTAGAAGCCGCCGGTGCACGTGCAGACGCCGAAGGCCACCACCCACTTGGGCTCGGTCATCTGCTCGTAGATGCGCTTGAGGACCGGCGCCATCTTGTGCGAGATGGTCCCGACCACGAACAGCACGTCGGCCTGCCGCGGCGAGAAGCGCGGAAGCCCGGCGCCGAAGCGATCGACGTCGTAATGCGAGCACGCCGTCGCCATGTATTCCATGCCGCAGCACGCGGTGACGAACGGGTACTGGAAGATGGAGTACTTGCGCGCCCAGCCGATGGCCTCGTCCAGCCGCGAGGTGAAGAAGCTGCCTACTCCCACTCGAGCCCTCCCTTACGCCAGATATAGAGGTAGCCGAGCATCAGGATGCCGAGGAACACGAGCATCTCGACGAAGCCGAACCAGCCGAGGCGGCGGAACAGCATCGCCCACAGCCACAGGAAGAACAACTCGATGTCGAACAGGATGAACAGGATCGCGACCGTCGAGAACTTGATCGGAAAGCGTCCCTCGCTGACCGCGATGGGATCCTTGCCGCACTCGAACGGCTCCAGCTTCACCGGCGTCAGCCGCCTCGGCGCGATGAGGGCGGGGATGCCGAGCAGCGCGCCGGCCACGCCCGCCGCGAAGAGGAACGTGAGAAAGATTGGCAGATATTCCATGGTTATTGTCGCGAGTGCCGCGCGTCCGGTTCGGTTCGTGGGCGGCCTGTTCTAGATGGCGGTGGCTCCGCTCTCGTTCCGGCGCTGTCCGCCTGTCGTTTGGCGTGGTATGAGGAGCGGACGAGGGGGCCGGCCTCGACGTGCGTGAAGCCGAGCGCCCGCCCCGCCTCGGCCAGCTCGGCGAACTCCTCCGGCGGGTAGTAGCGCGCCACCGGCAGGTGCTGCGCGGACGGGCGCAGGTACTGGCCCAGCGTGAGGATCGAGACGCCTTCCGCGACGAGGTCGCGCATCGTCGCCAGCAGCTCGTCCCGCTCCTCGCCGAGGCCGAGGATGATGCCCGATTTCGTCGGAAGGCCCGGGGCGGTGGCGCGGGCACGCCGGAACAGCTCGAGCGTGCGCTCGTAGCGCCCGCCGTGCCGCGCCAGCCGGTAGAGCCGCGGCACCGTCTCCGTGTTGTGATTCAGGATGTCGGGGCCGGCGTCGATGACGGTCTGCAGCGCGGCCGCGTCGCCCTGGAAGTCCGGGATCAGCACCTCGACGCGACAGCGGGGCGCGTGGCGGCGTACGGCGCGCACGGTGGCCGCCCAGTGGGCGGCGCCGCCGTCGGCGAGGTCATCGCGGTTCACCGACGTGATCACGACGTACTCGAGGCCGAGGTCGCCGATGGCGCGTCCGACGCGCTCGGGCTCCTCACGGTCCTCCCACGTCGGGCGCCCGTGCGCGATGGCGCAATAGCCGCAGTTGCGCGTGCACACGTCGCCGAGGATCATGAAGGTCGCGGTCGCGTCCTCCCAGCACTCGCCGATGTTCGGGCAGTGCGCTTCCTCGCACACGGAGTGGAGGTTGGCGTCGCGCATCAGTCGCTTGAGACGGAGGTAATTCGGCCCGCCCGGCGCGCGCACCTTCAGCCACGGCGGCTTGCGCTCGCGAACGTCGATCAGAGGAAGCTCCATCCTCGCTTTCAAAACCGCATCATTATGCCACGCCGTTTCGGCCACCGCACGGAGCCGCGCCCTTGCTGGCCGCGAAGTAACTCCACGGCCGACACCAAAGGCCAGGGTCGGAAATATCAGCCAACCGATCCCCAACCGATCGCGCGCGTTTACTCCTTCCTTCGCGTGCTGCTGGGCCAGACTCGGACCGCTCCGAGGGCACATCCATTTTCCATCGCGCTCGACGAGTTGCACCCTGCCGCCGCCACGGCCTGTGATCTCAAGATTCAAGCATTCGGGGCATAGACCGGGCTTCTCGTAAGGAACCTCGACATGCTCGGCACCGGGGATGAACCGCGTGATTCTTCGTCATCCTTCGTCGTCGCGATTGTAGCTGACGTCCGGACGGCTCGCCGTAGACTGGAAGCGCATGACGACCACGTACGGCCTCGGTTATCGTCCCGCCTTGGACGGCGTCCGTGCCGTCGCCATCCTCGCGGTGCTGGCGCGCCATTCCGGGCTCCTGCCGGCCGGCTACCTGGGCGTGGACATATTCTTCGCGCTGAGCGGCTTTCTGATCACGTCGCTGCTCGTCGAGGAGTACGCGGCGACCGGCACGATCGCGCTACGGCTGTTCTACGCGCGGCGCGCGCTTCGCTTGTTACCGGCATTGCTGGGGCTGCTCATCGTGTGCACGATCGTCCACCTCGCCACGCTGCCGCCCGAGTGGGGCCCCCTCGCGCTCCAGCAGGCCGCGGTCGTGCTGTTCTATGTCGCCAACTGGGCCTGGGCGATCGGCCTGCCGCTGGGACTCTACAGCCACGCCTGGTCGCTGGCCATCGAGGAGCAGTTCTACGTCCTGTGGCCGCTGGCCTTGCTCGGCCTGCTCCGCGTCCTCCACGACCGCCGCGTCATCGCCGTCCTCGTACTCGCCGCCGCCGGCGTCGGAGTCGTCTGGCGCCTTGCGTTGGTCCGTGCGCACGCGACGTTCCAGCATGTTTACGAGGGGCTCGACGCCCACGGCGATGGCCTGCTCATCGGGTGCGCGGCGGGCCTCCTCCTCGGGGCTGGCGCAGTTCGTCGCGCGCGCGGCGCCGGCCTCGTCGGCGTCATCGGCATTGCGGCCATGCTCGCCCTCGCACGGTTCCCGGACGATTACCTCCACCGCCACGTCAGCACGGTCGCATCACTGGCGACGGCGCTGCTCGTCGTCCACGTCTGGCAGGAGCCGCGCTCGGTGCTCGCGCGGGGCTTGGCCGCGTGGCCCCTCGCGGCCCTGGGCCGGATCTCCTACGGCGTCTATCTCTGGCACTTTCCGGTCTTCTACTGGTGCGGCGCGCTGTCCCTGCACGACGACTCGCGGCCCTGGCCGGCCATCCTGACAGCCTGGGTGACCACCCTCGCCGTCGCGGTGGCCTCGTACGCCGTCATCGAACGGCCAGCCCTGGCCCTGAAATCCACACTCGCGACCCCGACCGGCGCAGAGCGGATGAGCCCCGCGTGATTGCCATCAGCATGTCGAGCACGCAGGACCGGTCGGCGACGACGCCGCCGCGCTCGGGTTGAGCGATACGCCGGAACCACTCCCGCGGCGTGCGCGCGACGGACGACTCAGAGGAGCGTACGACTCAGCCGGGACGTTCCGTTAGAGGAGCGCCGCCGGCTCGGCCGGGGCGCTCCGAACGTCGGGGGGATTAGAGGAACGTCACGGCTTTGCCGGGACGTTCCGAACGCCGAGGCGCTCCGAACGTCGGGCGGGTTAGAGGAACGTCACCGCTTTGCCGGGACGTTCCGAACGCCGAGGCGCTCCGAACGTCGGGCGCTTAGAGGAACGTCACGGCTGTGCCGGGACGTTCCGAACATTTGGGGGGTTTGGGGGGCGCTCTAAGCCCCCCATCTAAACTGGTGCCGAAGGGGGGACTCGAACCCCCACGGGTTGCCCCACACGCCCCTCAAACGTGCGCGTCTGCCAGTTCCGCCACTTCGGCCCACGAACAGCGACGAAGTATACCCTAACGTCCGCGGCCGCCAAATCGCCCCACGCTCTGACGCAGCCGCGGATCGAGGGCGTCGCGGATCCCCTCGCCGAGCAGGTTGTAGGAGAGCACGGTGACGAGGATGGCGAGGCCGGGATAGACCGACAGCCACCACGCGAGCTCGATGACTTCCTTGCCCTCGTTGAGGATGTTGCCCCACGTCGCGTACGGAGGGCGCACGCCCAAGCCGAGGAACGACAGGCCCGACTCGGTGAGAATGGCGGCCGGGATGCCGAGCGTCATGGCCACGAGCACCGGCCCCATCGCGTTCGGCAGGATGTGGCGCCAGATGATCCGGAAGGCGCTGGCGCCGATGGACTGCGACCAGATCACGAACTCACGCTCCTTGAGCGCCAGGAATTCCGCGCGCACGAGACGGGCCACGCCCATCCAGCCCGTGAGACCGATGACGACCATGATCGTCCAGATCGACGGCTTGAGGAACGCCAGCACCGCCAGCAGCAGGAAGAAGCGTGGGAAGACCAGCATGAGGTCCACCAGACGCATCACCGCCCCGTCCACCGGCCCGCCGTGGTAGCCGGCGCCGGCGCCGAGCGCGATGCCGATGGCGGTGGCGATCCCCACGGAGACGAAGCCGACGGCCAGCGACACGCGCGCGCCGTAGAGCATCCGCGAGAGGACGTCGCGCCCGATCTGGTCGGTGCCGAGCCAGTGGCGCGTCGACGGCGACTCGAGGATGCGCTTGACGTCGGGCTTGTGCGGGTCGTGCGGAGACACCAGGGGCGCGGCCACGGCCATGAGCGCGAGCACGAGCACGATCGCGCCGCCGATGAGGGCCAGCCGGTTCTTCGAGAGCGCGCGCCAGAATGCGATCACGCGCTCACCGCCGTCCGCGACGGCTCACGCGGATGCGCGGATCGATGAGGCTGTAGGAGAGGTCCGCGATGAGGTTGGCCACCAGGGTCAGACTCGCGACGATCACGAGGTTGGCCATGATCACCGGATAGTCGCGCTCGTACACGGACTGCACCATGAGCTGCCCCATGCCGGGGATCGCAAAGATCGTCTCCACGATCACGCTGCCGCCGATGAGGCCGGGGACCGAGAGCCCGAGCACGGTGACGATCGGCAGCATCGCGTTGCGCAGCGCGTGCTTGCCGATGACCACGGACTCGGGCAGGCCCTTGGCCCGCGCCGACTGCACGTAGTCCTGCCGGATCACTTCGAGCATCGACTGCCGCATGTAGCGCGAGAAGCCGGCGAGGCCGCCGAACGTCGCCACCGTGATCGGCAGGATCAGATGGCTGGCGAAGTCCCACTGCTGCTGCCAGAACGGCAGGTACTCCCAGACGGGCAGGCGCAGCCCCGAGATCGGCAGCCAGCCCATGTGGACGCCGAAGAGGATCTGCAGCATGACGGCGAGCCAGAAGTCGGGCGTGGCGAACCCGACGAACACGAAGACGGTGGTGGCCTTGTCGAAGGCGGAGTACTGGCGCGTGGCCGAGGTCACGCCGACGGGCACGGCCATGGCCACGATGATCAGCATCTCGATGACGTTGAGCGTCAGCGTGATGGGCAGCCGCTCGCGGATCATGTGGATGACGGGCCGGCCGTGCGGCGCGAACGAGCGGCCGAAGTCGAGGAACACGATCCGCTTCAGCCAGTTCCAGTACTGGACATGCAGGGGGTCGTCCAGGCCGTAGAGCTTGCGCAGCTGCTCCACCGACACCCAGTCCACCGGGTTGGGGTCGCCGATGATCACCTCGCCGGGCTCACCCGGGGCCAGGTGGATTACGAGGAAGGAGATGAACGTGATGCCGATCAGGAGCGGGATCGCGAACAGCAGTCGGCGGACTGCGTAGCCGAGCAGCGCTCAGCCCGCCGTGTACCGCTGCAGTGGCTGGGGCACGAACCATTTGTTGGAGCGGTAACGGATCCCGTTCGGGCCCGGGTCGATGCCGTACACGCGCGAGGACACGACGGGCAGCGCGTCGGAGAAGTAGAGGAAGACGAGCGGCAGGTCCTCAGCGAGGACCTGCTGGAGCTGGTGGTAATACTTCACGCGCTCCTCGCGCACGCAGGTGGTGCGGCCCGCCTCGAGCAGCCGGTCCACCTCGGGGTTCTTGTAGGAAATGTGGTTGAGCTGGTCGGGCCCCGTTTGCGACGAGTGCCAGACGACATACTGGTCGGGGTCGATGCCGATGCCCCAGCCGAGCACGATGGCCTCGAAGCTCCGCTTCTTGATGTGCTCCTTCAGCAGGGCCGCCCACTCCAGCGTGCGGATCTCCACGCCCACGCCCAGCTCGCGCAGCTGCGCCTGCACGATCTCGGCGACCTTCTTGCGCTCGTCGTTGCCCTGGTTCGTCAGCAGCTCGAAGGTGAACGGCTTGCCGTCGCGCACGAGGAGTCCGTCCTCGTTGCGATGCGTCCAGCCCGCCTCGGCGAGCAGGCGCCTGGCCTTGTCCATGTCGTACGGGTAGGTCTTCACCTTGTCCGTGTAGGCCCACGTCCCCGGCTTGTAGGGGCCGGTCGCCTCGCGCGCGAGGCCGACGCGCACGCCGTCGATGACCTCGCGCTTGTTGATGGCGTAGGCGAACGCCTGACGCACGCGCCGGTCCGCGAAGCGCGGATCCCTGAGGTTGAAGCCGAGGTACGTGTAGCCGTTGCCGGGGTGCCGGAACTTCGTGTAGGCGCGCTGGAACGCGCGATACTCCGTCTGGCGGCTGTACTGGAGCGCGGTCAGCGTGGTCGCGTCCACGCCCCTCGCCTTGAGCTCGAGGAACGTCGTGGCCTGGCTCGGGATGATGCGGTACACGATCCGCGAGATGTAGGGACGCCCCTCCCAGTAGTCGGGGTTCGACACGAGCACGACCTTCTCGCCCGAGCGCAGCTCCTTGAAGCGGTACGGCCCCGTGCCGACAGGGGCCGACCAGTTCTGCGGCGCCTCGCGGATGCGGCCCTCGCGTACGTACGTCTCGAGCAGGTGCTTGGGCAGCATCGCCGTGGCCCAGTTCGTGAGCGCCTTCGCGAAGGGCTGGCTGTAGTGGACGCGCACGACGCCCGGGCCCTCGGCGCGCACGCTCTCCACCAGCGCGTACTCCGATTTGTACGGGCTCGGCGTCTTTGCATCCACGATGGTCTGCCACGTGAAGACCACGTCGTCCGCCGTGAACGGCCGGCCGTCGTGCCACTTCACGCCCGGCCGCAGCCGGAAGGTCAGGTCGCGGCAGTCGCGGCTGAACTCCCACGACTCCGCGAGGTCGCCGACGGGGTTGAGGTCCTTGTCGAAGGTGATCAGGCCCGAATAGATCTGGTTGCCGACCTCGTGGGAGGCGCTGTCGCTGGTGATCGTCGGAATGAGGCTCGAGATGTTGCCGAGCAGCGAGTCGATGAAGGTGTCGCCGTAGGCCGCGGTCGCGCTCACCGGCGCCGTCGCGCCGTCCGTCGCGCTGTCGGCCTCGCCCGAGCAGCCCGCGGCCGTCAACGCCAGGAGAGCGACCGCCGCCACCGGCCGCCGCGGAATGCGCCAGCGCACGTCGGTTCCTCCCCGCGCTACTTCGACGCGGGCGGCGCGGTGGGCGCGGGAGCCGAGGGCGCGGCGGGGTCGGAGGGCGCAGACGCCGGCGGCCCGGCCGGCGCGGACACCGGCGGCGCGTCGCGCACGACGGACGAAGACCGGTCGCCGCCGAGAATGGCCAGCGAGAACGAGGTGAGCGTGAAGATGATGGCGATGGCGCCGGTGATCTTGCCGAGCACGGTCGGCGTGCCCATCGAGCCGAAGACGGCCTGGCTGCCCGCGCCGCCGAAGGCCGAGCCGATGTCGGCGCCCTTGCCGGCCTGCAGCAGGACGATGGCGATGATGGCGAAGCACATCAGTACGTGAACGATCGTCAGCGCGATGACCATCTACTCTCCCCTGGTGGCGGCGCCGCGCGCCGCTTTTTTCACGATCGAGACGAATCCTTGCGCGTTCAGGCTGGCGCCGCCCACCAGCGCGCCGTCGATCTCGCTCTCGGCCATCAGCGCGTCCACGTTGTCGGCCTTCACGCTGCCGCCGTAGAGCACGCGCAGTCCCTGCGCGACCTCCTTGGACGCGAGCTCGGAGACGAGACCGCGCACGTAGCCGTGGACCTCCGCCGCCTGCTGCGGCGTCGCGTTCACGCCGGTGCCGATCGCCCACACCGGCTCGTAGGCGAGGACGAGACGCCCGACGGCGGCCGCGTCGAGTCCGGCCAGTCCGGCGCGCAGCTGGCCCTCCACCGTCGTGAACGTCAGGCCCTGCCGCCGCTCCTCCGCCGTCTCGCCGATGCAGAGCACGGGCATGAGCCCGTGCGCCAGCGCCCCGTGCACCTTGCGGTTGACGAGCTCGTCGCTCTCACCCATCTCGCGCCGGCGCTCGGAGTGGCCGACCAGCACGCTGCGACAGCCGAGCTCGACGAGCATGGGCGGCGCGATCTCGCCCGTGTGCGGGCCGGACGCCTCGTAGTGGCAGTTCTGGGCGCCGAGGCCGATGGCGGTCCCGTGCACGATCTCGCCGACGGCCATCAGGGCGGTGTACGGTGGACAGAGCACGACATCGACACCCTTGAAGCGCTTGAGACCGTCCCGCACGCCGGTGGCGAGCGGGCGCGCCTCGGTGAGGGTGCCGAACATCTTCCAGTTGCCGATCACGAGCGGCGTGCGCATCAGACGGCCTCCGTCAGGGCGGCCACGCCGGGCAGCGTACGCCCCTCGAGGAACTCGAGGAAGGCGCCGCCGGCGGTCGAGATGTAGCCGATCTTGTCGCCCACGCCGGCGGCGTTGACGGCGGCGATCGTGTCGCCCCCGCCGATGACCGTGAAGGCGGGGGCCGCGGCCACCGCGCGCGCCACGGCCACCGTGCCCGCGGCGAACGGCGGCTTCTCGAAGACGCCCATCGGGCCGTTCCAGACGATGGTCCTGGCCGTCGCGAGCACCGCGGTGAACCGCTCGACGGTGCGTGGCCCGATGTCGAGGCCCATCTGGGTGTCGGGGATCTGGCGGACGCCGACGGCGCGGGCCGACGGGCTGTCGAGGCCGTCGGCGACGACCACGTCGACGGGCAGCGTGAGCTGCACGCCGCGCCGGCGCGCGGCCTCCAGCGCGGCGCGCGCCGTCTCGATACGGTCCGGCTCGACGAGCGAGCGGCCGATCCCGTGGCCCAGCGCGCGCAGGAACGTGAAGGCCATGCCGCCGCCGATCACGAGCGCGTCGACCTTGCCGATCAGATGCTCGACGAGCGCGACCTTGTCCGAGACCTTGGCGCCGCCGAGCACGGCCACCAGCGGCCGCTCCGGCGCCTCGAGGATCCGTCCCAGCGCCGACAGCTCTCGCTGCATGAGCAGGCCCGCCGCCGCCGGCTGCAGGTGGCGCGTGATGGCGTCGATCGACGCGTGCGCGCGGTGCGCGGCCGCGAACGCATCGTTCACGTAGCAGTCGGCCAGCTCCGCGAGCTGGCGCGCGAAGCCGTCGTCGTTCTTTTCCTCCTCGGGGTGGAAGCGGAGGTTCTCCAGCAGCAGCAGATCGCCGGGCTTCAGCGCCTGGGCGTGCGCGCGCGTCGCCTCGCCGACGCAGTCGGGCGCGAGCGGCACCGGCCGCGCCAGCAGCGGTGCGAGCCGCTCGGCCACGGGCTTCAGCGAGTACTTCGGATCCGGTCCGCCATTGGGCCGGCCGAGGTGGGAGGCGAGCACGACGGCGGCGCCGCCGTCAAGCGCGAACCGCAGCGTGGGAACCGCCGCCCGCAGGCGCGTGTCGTCCGTCACCGCGCCGCCCTCGAGGGGGACGTTGAGGTCGGCGCGGACGAACACGCGTTTGCCCGCCAGCGGCAGGTGCTCGATCGTCAGCTTCGGCACGATCAGAGGGTCTTGCCGATGAACTTGATGAGGTCGCGCACCCGCGAGGAGTAGCCCCACTCGTTGTCGTACCAGGCGAGCACCTTGATGAGGTTGCCGTCGACGAAGGCCGTGGACGGCAGGTCGACGATCGAGCTGTGCGGGTTGCCGTTGAAGTCGGCGGAGACGAGCTCCTCGTCGGTGGCGTCCAGGATACCGCGCAGCGACCCGGTCGACGCCTCGCGGAACGCGTCGTTCACCGCCTGCGGCGTGGCCGGCTTGTCGAGCTCCGCAACGAGGTCCACCACCGACACGTTCGCGGTCGGCACGCGGATGGCGATGCCGTCGAGCTTGCCCTTGAGCTTGGGCAGCACGAGACCGACGGCGGTGGCGGCGCCGGTCGTCGTCGGGATCATGCTGACGGCGCCCGCGCGCGCGCGCCGCAGATCCTTGTGCGGGAAGTCGTGGATCGGCTGGTCGTTCGTGTACGAGTGCACCGTCGTCATGAAGCCGCGCTTGATGCCGAACTTGTCGTCGAGGACTTTGGCCGTGGTGGCCAGGCAGTTGGTCGTGCACGAGGCGTTGCTGATGATCCGGTGCTTGGCGGGGTCGTACGCCTTCTCGTTGACGCCGAGCACCACGGTGACGTCCGGATCCTTGGCGGGCGCGGTGATGATGACTTTCTTGGCGCCGGCCGCGATGTGCTTGCTGGCGGTGGCGGTGTCCCGGAAGATGCCCGTCGACTCCACCACCACCTCCACGCCGAGCTCCTTCCAGGGCAGCGCCGCCGGATCCTTGATGGCGCACACCCGGATCTCGCGCCCGTTGACGAAGATGGCCTCGCCCTTGGCGGTGACTTCGGCCTTGAGGTTGCCGTGGACGGAATCGTGCTTCAGGAGGTGCGCCAGGGTCTTGGCATCGGCGAGGTCGTTGACGCCGACCACCTCGATCTCACCGCTCGCCTCGAGCGCGGTGCGGAAGAACACGCGTCCGATGCGGCCAAATCCGTTGACGCCGACTCGAATACTCATGGAAGGGCTCCTTGTGCGGGAGAACGTTACCGGGTGCCTAGGATCAGTTGAAATTATACGGCCACTTACAAGACACGAGCAACTGTCAGCAGTCCGACCGAGGCGGCACCGGCCGCGCGCAGCGCGCGGGCACACTCGCCGGCCGTCGCGCCCGTCGTGAGCACGTCGTCCACCAGCACGACGTCGGCGCCGGCGGCGGCCGTGGAGGCGACAAAAGCGCCGCGAACGTTCGCGCGCCGTTCGACGGCGTCGAGCTCCGTCTGGGGCGCCGTCGCCCGGGTGCGCGCCAGCCAGCGCTCCCGCAGCGGCGCCCCGAGCCCGCGTGCCACGCGCTCGGCAACGAGCGCCGCCTGGTTGAAGCCGCGCTCGCGCTCCCGCTCGCGCGCCAGCGGGATGGGCACCAGCACCGCGCGCGGCGGCACCGCCGCCGCGCACTGCTCGAGCACGAGCGCGGCGAGCGGCCGCGCCAGCGCGGGCCGGCGGCCGAACTTGAACCGTTGCACGGCATCACGCAGCGGACCCGCGTAAAGGCCGGCCGCACGCGCCCAGTCAAACGCAGGCGGCGCCACGGCGCAGGGACTGCAAAACTGGGGGGCCCCGAAATGGCCCCCCAGACCCCCCGACGCTCGGACCGGCCCGGGGAACCCGTCCCGGTCCTCGATGTCCTCGAACGTGAAAAACGGAAGGCCGCAGCGCGTGCAGAGCGGCGGTGCGATGCGCGCGATGCCGTCCCAGCACGCGCCGCAGAGCGGATCGCGGCGGGCGGCGCCGAGCGTGGCCGCGCACACGGGGCAGCGCGCGGGAAAGACGAGATCGAGCGCGGCGACGGCCCATCCGCGCACGGCGATGGTCAGCGCGCCGACGCGGGACGCAGCGTGTTCCAGCGCCGGCAGGCGTCGCAGCGGTCCTGCCAGCGCGGCGCCGCGGCGCCGCACGCCGTGCAGCGGTGCGGCCAGTCGAAGCCGTGGGCCAGCCGCAGCGCGCGCCGGTATTCGTCGAAGGCCTCGCGCGTGTCGCCGCGGCGCTCGAAGACGGCGCCGAGGAACGCGTGCACGGTGGGCAGGTCGGGGGCGCGCACCTCGAGCTTCTCGAACTGGTCGGCCGCCTCGTCGAGCATCTCCAGCTCGAAGTAGACGCGGCCGAGGGCCGCGGCCAGGCCGAGGTCGTCGGGCGCGCGCTCGGCCGCCCCGCGGTACAGCGCGATCATGCGGCTGGGACGATCCTGCTCGCGGTACGCGCGCTCGAGCCGGGCCAGCAGCGGCAGCACGGGATGCACCTCCGCCGCGCGCTCCCATGTGCGGACGGCCTCGCGCGCGTCGCCGGCCGCCTCCAGCGCGTCACCCAGCGCCACCGACGCCGGCACGAAGTCCCGGTCGGCGCGCAGGGCGGCGCGGAAGTGCCCGACGGCGGCCGTGGCCTCGCCGCGCGCCAGTTCCAGACGACCGAGCTCGTAGTAGCCCACGGCGAGCCACTCGGCCTCCGCGTGCCGCTCGCGCGACGGCGCGAGCGCGAGCAGATCCTCTTGAATCGCGATGGCCTCGTCCCACTCGCGCGCCTCCACCGCGAGGTCGCGCAGCGCGTGGAGGGCGCCGACGTGCGCGGGCCAGCGCTGGACGACGTAGCGGAACAGCGTGCGCGCCTCCTCCAGGCCGCCCGTCACCCGCGCGGCCTCGGCACGGCGCATCGCCTCGATCGCCTGCGGATCGTTCTCACCACTCGCGGGCGCGCGCTCGAGGCCGAGCACACGCAAGGCGCGGTGGCCGACGGCGACGAGCGAGCCGAGGGAGAAGCGGGCGGGCATCAGCGGCATGGGGCGGGCGGGACGGCGGGGATGTGCGCGGCTATCCGGCCGCCATCCGCTCCTCCTGTTCGGTCAGCCGCTGGCAATCGATGCAGTGACGCGCGAACGGCAGCGCCTCCAGGCGCTTGTCGCCGATGGCCTCGCCGCAGCGCTCGCAGTTGCCGAACGAGCCGTCGTCGATCCTCTGCAGCGCGGAGACGACGTCACGGAGAAGGCCATTCTTGCCGTTGCCCAGCTCGAAGAAGAATTCGCGCGTATAGGCGGTGTTGGCCTGGTCGCCGAGATCCTTGATCGAGTCGTCTTCCTGATCCTTGCCGTAGAGGGCAGTGCGGCCCACCTCGTCGGCGAGCTGACGATGCTTTTCGATCAGGCGCTTCCTGAACTGCGCCAGTCGATCCTTTCTCATCAACGCCCTCCATCACGGCGACGCCGCGCACGCTGCAGATTCTTGTACGCTAGCACGCGCGCCGGGCGGGGCGCAAGACGCGGCCGCGTTTGTTTATCCACTGTTATCCACGTTCGTCCACCGTCTGATAACGCAGACGCTTCGGGACTATCCGCCGTCTTCGGCCGACCACACCGACACCGAGGGCGCGTCGCCCCACAGCCGCTCCAGCGCGTAATACGCGCGCGTGTCCTCGAGGAACACGTGCATGAGCACGTCACCGTAGTCGAGCAGCACCCAGCCGCTCTCCGCCTGCCCCTCCGCGTGGAGCGGACGCACGCCGTCCGTCTTCAGCTCCTCGCGGATCGCCTCGGCGATCGTCTTGACATGCGGCGCCGAGCGGCCGCTGCAGACGAGGAAGTAGTCGGTGACGCTGGACACGTGCTGCACGTCCAGCACCGTGAGGTCGAGCGCCTTCTTGTCGAGCGCCGCGCGGGCGGCGCGCCGGACCTTGCGCTCCGCGGAGGAGTCCGCCATCAGGCCGGCGGCTCGCGATAGAGCCCGCGCGCGCGGATGTAGTCGGCCACCACGGGCGGGAGCCGAAAGGCGAGCGAGCGGCCCTCGCGCACGCGCCGGCGCAGCTCGGAGGCAGAGATCGGCATGGAGGCGGCGCGCGACACGATCACGCCGCGGTCGGGCACGCGCCCGCCGTCGACGGTGGTGAAGCCACCCTCGACGCCGATCTCGCGCAGCACCTTCTGCGCGGCCTCGCTCTCGGTGTCGAAGGGACTGCCGACGCGCGGCACGATCACCAGCTGCGCGAGCCGGGCCACGCGCCGCGGATCGCGCCACGCGAGGAGGTCGAGGAACGTCTCCGAGCCGACGACGAGAAAGAGCGCCTGCCCGGGTCGCGCGAGCGCGGCGAGCGTGTCCACGGTGAACGAGGGTCCGGGCCGCGCGAGCTCCATGTCGGAGACCTCGAAGCCGCGGTGTCCCTCCGTGGCCAGCCGCACCATGGCCAGCCGCTCTTCCGGCGCGGCCAGCCGGCTCGGGTCCTTGTGCGGCGGATGCTTGGCGGGCACGAAGAGCACGCGGTCGAGCGTGAGGATCTCGAGGAGGTCGTCGGCCAGCAACAGGTGGCCGTAGTGGATGGGATTGAACGACCCGCCGAAGACCGCAGTGCGCGGCACTCCGCTATTCCCGCACCTGGCCGTCGCCCTGCACCACGAACTTCGTGGTGGTCAGCTCGCGCACGCCCACCGGCCCGCGCGCGTGCACGCGCGACGTGGAGATGCCCATCTCGGCGCCCATGCCGAACTGATTGCCGTCGAGCAGTCGCGGCGACGCGTTGACGAGCACGCCGGCGGCATCCACCTCGCGCGCGAAACGGCGCGCGTGCGCGAGATCGCCGGTGACGATGGCCTCGGCCAGCCCCGTGCCGTGGGCGCGGATGTGCTCGATCGCCTCATCGAGGCCGTCGACGACCCGGATGGCCAGCACGAGGTCGAGGTACTCCTCGTCCCAGTCCGCCTCGGTAGCGGGCCGCGCGGAGGGCACCAGCGCGCGGGTGCGCGGGCAGCCGCGCAGCTCCACGCCCGCCTCGGCGAGCCGCGCCGCCGCCGCCGGCAGGAACCGCTCGGCGATCGCGCGGTCGACGAGCAGCGTCTCGAGCGCGTTGCACACCGACGGCCGGTGGGTCTTGGCGTTGAGCACGATCGCGGTCGCCATGTCCGGATCGGCGTCCGCATCGACGAAGACGTGCACGACGCCCTTGTCGTGCTTGAGCACGGGCACGCGCGAGCGCTCGGCGACCCAGCGCACGAACTCCTCGCCGCCGCGCGGGATGACGAGGTCGAGGTACCGGTCCTGCTCGAGCATGGCCGCGACCGCCGCGCGATCGGTGACGTCGACGAACTGGATGGCCCCGGGCGGAGCGCCGGTCTTCTCCAGCGCCTTGGCCAGCACGGCCGCGATGAGGGTGTTGGACTCGATCGCCTCGCTGCCGCCACGGAGCAGCACGGCGTTGCCCGACTTCACGCAGAGGCCGGCGGCGTCGGCGGTGACGTTGGGGCGCGACTCGTAGATGAAGGCGACGACGCCGAGGGGCACCCGCACGCGCGAGATCTCGATGCCGTTGGGACGCCGCCACGACTCCACCACCGTGCCCACGGGGTCGGGCAGCGCGGCGATCTGGCGCAGGCCGTTGGCCATCTCCTCGATACGCGCCTCGCTGAGCGTGAGGCGGTCGAGGAAGGCGCGCGTCAGGCCCTTGGTTCGCGCGCGCTCCAGGTCGGCGCGGTTGGCCTCGAGCAGGGCCGACGTCTTCTCCTCGAGGGCGCGCGCCATCTGCGCCAGCGCCTCGTCCTTCACGCGCGTGCCGCACACGGCGAGCGCGTGGGCCGCCGCGCGCGCGGCGCGCGCTTTCGACTCGACGAGCTGCCTCACGTCCATTCCGGCTCCTGTTTGTATCAGGGGGGAGCGACCGCCGCTCCCCCCCGACACCCCCCCAACGGGACTGCGCTCGGGCTTCCTCTCGCGTTACAAAATCACGAGATTGTCGCGGTGGATGACTTCGTCGAAGCTCTTGTAGCCGAGCCGCGTCACGATGTCACGCGTCTTGGCGCCGCGGATCCGGCGCAGCTCGCCGGCGTCGAAGTTGACGAGCCCGCGCGCGAACTCCCGGCCGTCCCCCACGAGCGCCACCACCTCGCCCGCCGAGAAGTCGCCCTCGACGTCCACCACGCCGGAGGGCAGCAGGCTCTTTCCATGATGAGTTAAAGCCTGCAACGCCCCCGCGTCAACCGTGAGGCGGCCCTGCGGGGTCACCGCGAAGGCGATCCAGCGCTTGCGCGCGCCGAGGCGGTCGGCCTTGGGCGCGAAGTAGGTGCCGACCGGCTCGCCCTTGAGGATGCGCGCCAGGGTCCCCTGCTTGCGGCCGCTGGCGATGACCATGGGCACCCCGGCCGCCGCCGCCTTCTGTGCGGCCTGCAGCTTGGTGGCCATGCCGCCCACGGCGCCCGCGCCGGTGCCGTTCCAGACGAGGCGCGTGACGTCCGCGGTCACGGCGTCGACGGTGTCGATCACGCGCGCGTCGCGATCGGTGGCGGGGTCTCCCGTGTACAGCCCGTCGACGTCGGTGAGCAGCACGAGGAGGTCGGCATCGATGAGCGAGGCGACGAGCGCGCTCAGGTTATCGTTGTCGCCGACCTTGATCTCCTCCACCGCCACCGTGTCGTTCTCGTTGACGATGGGCAGCACGCCGAAGCGCAGCAGCGCCAGCAGGGTGTTGCGTGCGTTGAGATAGCGCGCGCGGTCGCCGATGTCCTGCGCGGTCAGCAGCACCTGGCCCACCGGGATGCCGTGGCGCTTGAAGGCGGCCTCGTAGTGCCACATCAGCGCGGACTGTCCGACGGCGGCCGCCGCCTGCTTCTCGGGAATCGAGCGCGGCCGCGCGGGCAGCGCCAGGCGCGCCATGCCGGTGGCGATGGCGCCGGAGCTGACGAGCACGGGCTCGCGGCCTTCGCGCGCGCCGGCGATCTCCGCGGCGAGGGCGGCGATGCGGTCGGGATCCGGCCCCGTCCCGGGCTCGGCGATCAGCGAGGTGCCGACCTTGACGACGAGCCGGCGGACGCGGCCTAGCTGGCGGCGCGCAGCCATCCGGTGGCGTCCAGGCGCGTGGCGATCGCGCTCACGAGCTCACGCAACCCGTGACCGGTCACCGCGGAAATGACGATGAACGGCTGCCCCCCCTCGGCGCAGCGCGCCCGCACGCGCTCCGTGGCCGCGCGCATCGGGGCGGCGCCGTCGCCCTCGAGCAGGTCCGCCTTGCTCACGACCACGATCTGCGGCCGTGCCGCCAGCTCCGGCGAGTAGGCGGCCAGCTCGGCGTTGATCGCGTCGAGGTCCTCCAGGAGGTCGCGGCCGGTGTTCGGGTCGGGATCGAGCAGGTGCACGAGCAGCCGCGTGCGTTCCGTGTGGCGCAGGAACTGGTGCCCCAGCCCTTTGCCCTCGGCGGCGCCCGGGATCAGGCCGGGCAGGTCGGCGATGACGAACGAGCGGTCGGCGTCGGCGCGCGCGATGCCGAGCGTCGGGACGAGCGTCGTGAAGGGATAGTCGGCGATCTTCGGCTTCGCCGCCGACAGGCGCGACACGAGCGTGGACTTGCCGGCGTTGGGAAAGCCGATGACGCCGACGTCGGCGAGCAGCTTCAGCTCGAGATGCAGCCACCGCCCGGGTCCCGGGCGGCCGAGGTCGGCCCGCCGCGGCGCCTGATTGGTCGACGAGGCGAACCGTGCGTTGCCCCGCCCGCCGTGCGCGCCCCGCGCCGCGAGCACGCGCTGGCCCGGCGCCGTGAGGTCGCCGACCTGCTCGCCCGAGTCGCGCTCGGTCACGACGGTGCCCACGGGCACGCGCAGCACGAGATCCTCGCCGCCGGCGCCGGTGCAGTTGCTGCCCTGGCCGTGCTGACCGCGCTCGGCCTGGTAGTGACGCTGGTAGTGATAGTCGAGCAGCGTGGTGAGCGCCGGATCGGCCTCGAGGAAGACGGAGCCCCCGTGACCGCCGTCGCCGCCGTCCGGACCGCCGCGCGGGACGAACTTCTCGCGCCGGAAGGAGATGCAGCCGGCGCCCCCATCGCCGCCCTTGATGAAGATGTCGATCTCGTCGACGAACATCGCGGTGCTCGCTTGTCCTACCGTAGGTAGGGCGGCCCGGGGGGCGCCCGCCAGCGCGTTCAGGCCGGGGTGGTGAGGATGCTCACGTAGCGGTTGTCGCCTCGTCGCTCGAACCGCACGTAGCCGTCGATCTTCGCGAAGAGGGTGTCGTCCGAGCCGAGCCCGACGTTGAGGCCGGGCCGGAAGCGCGTGCCGCGCTGCCGGACGAGGATGCTGCCGCCCGTGACGAACTGGCCGCCGAAGCGCTTGACGCCCAGCATCTGCGGATTGCTGTCACGGCCGTTGCGGGAGCTGCCGACGCCCTTCTTGTGAGCCATGCCTCAGACCTCGATCTTCGTGATGCGCACCGTGGTGGCCGCCTGCCGGTGGCCGCGGTGGCGCCGATAGTTCTTGCGCCGCTTGAACTTCACCACGCGGACCTTGCGGCCGCGACCCTGCCGAACCACCTCGCCGGCCACCCGTGCCTTCGAGAGGCGGTCGCGGCCGGCAATGATCTCGCCGTCCTTGTTGACGAGCAGCACCGAGGCGAACTCGACCTTCGCGCCCTTGTCGCCCGCGAGGCGCTCGACGGCGATGACCTGCCCCGTCGTCACGCGATACTGCTTGCCGCCCGTCGCGATCACCGCTTCCATGCGCGTTCAACCTTTCCCCGGTCGTGGAGTAACAGTCGCCTATGGAACCACAGCGGCCGGGCGCGCGTCAACCTCGCCGGTCGGCCCCGAGATACTCGGACAGCTGCTTGCGCACCCACAGCCGCGAGCGGTGCACGCGCGATTTCACCGCGGGCAGGCTGATGCCGAGCGTCTCGGCGATGTCGGGGTTGGACAGCCCCTCGACGTCGTGCATCACGAGCGCGGTCCGGTAGTCGGGCGGCAGGCCGCCGATGGCGCGCTCGAGCACCTCGCGCAGCTCACCGGTGAGCGCGCGCTCGTCCACGCGCTCGGACCAGTCGGCCATCGGCTCGAAGTGACGGCCGTCGCCGTCGAGCGTGGGCAGCACGTCGTCGAGCGCCACCTCGCGCGCCTTGCCGCGCCGCGAGCGCAGCTTCTGGTAGGCGGCGTTGGCGGCGATGCGGTAGATCCAGCTGCCGAACGCGGATTCACCCTTGAACGTGCCGATCTTGCGCGCGGCCGTCCAGAGCGCGTCCTGCGCCGCCTCTTCCGCGTCTTCCTTTACGCCGGTGATCCGCTGCGCGAGCCGGTACACCCGGTCGCCGAAACGGTCGACGAGCTGCTCGGCGGCGTCCGGATCCTCCCGGCGGAGCGCCTCGACGAGGTCGGCGTCGACGTCGGCGCGCGGCCCCGGCGAGACCGGGCCCGGCGAGACGGTCATGGCCGCGTCTCGTATGCCGCGAGATAGCGCTTCAGTTCTGCCACGCATTGCTCCATCACCCCGATGTCCTTGATCACCTTGGTCATGAGGATCGCGCCCTCGAGCGACGCCACCAGGAAGCGCGCGGTCGCGGCGGGATCGCAGTCCGCCGCCACCTCGCCGCGCCCCTTGGCCGCCGCGAGCGCCGCCGCGAACCGCGCCTGCCACGCCATAAACACCGTAGCCAGCCGCGTGCGAAATCCCTCGTGCACATCCGAGAGCTCGGAGGCCAGATTGCCCATCACGCACCCGCCCACGCACTTGCGGTCGCGCTGCGCCTGCTCCAGCCGGTCGAGGAAGCAGCGGATCTGGCCGAGCGGCGCGCCGGCGGGGTCTGCGAAGCACGGCTCCAGCGTGCGCTCCACGAAGCCGGCGACGATCTGGTCGAGGATGGCGTAGCCGAGCTCTTCCTTGCTGCGGAAGTGGTAGTAGAAGTTCCCCTTGCCCACCCCGCTCTCGCGCAGCACGTCGTCGAGCGACGTCGCGTGATAGCCGTGCACGTGCATGAGCCTCAGAGCCGCCCTCAGGATCGCGTCGCGCGTCGTCTTGCCGTCGCGGATCTTGGCTGTTGGGCTGGGCGTCAGCGTCGGAGTCTTGGTCGTCGTCATCTGTACCAACCGGTCGGTACAGAAGGCTACCCCCCATGCAGCACCGCGTCAAGCCGGAGATCGATTGCCTGAGGTCAAGGGCCAGATCGAGGAGCGCCACAGCCACCAAGGACTCTCCGCCGGGAGTCAGGAACCGAGGAGCGTCACGGCTCCGCCGGGACGCTCCGAGCCACCCGGGGGTCCTCGGGGGCCCTTCGAGGCCCCCTAAAACAACGGACTCGTGACGCGGAGCGCGGCCATGACCACGGCCTTCGGGTAGAGGCCGAGGATGACGACGCCGAGCACGCACAGCAGGAGGGCCAGCGCGAGCGCCGGCGTCACCGGCACGCGTCCGGTCCGCGTCGGCGCCTCGATGTACATGCTGCGCGCGACGAGCAGGTAGTAGAAGAGCGCGACGACGGTGAGGATCGCGCCGACGAGCACGAGCCAGTAGAGGCCGCGCTCGGCCGCGGCCCAGAAGACGTAGAGCTTCGCCCAGAACCCGGCGACGAACGGAATGCCCCCGAGCGAGAGCAGGAAGAGCAGCATGGCGAGGGCGAGCAGCGGCGAGCGCTGGGCCAGGCCGCGGAACGCCGACGTCGCCTCGGAGCCCTCGGAGCGCGCCACGGCTTCCACCACGAGGAAGGCGCCCATGTTGCCGAACACGTACGCGACCAGGTAGAAGAGGATCATCGCGGTGCCGGAGGCGGACGCCGCGGCGAGCCCCACCAGCATGTAGCCGATCTGCGCGATCCCGGAGTACGCGAGCAGGCGCTTGGTGTTCGTCTGCGGCAGCGCCATGAGGTTGCCGCCGAGCATCGTCAGCGTGGCGAGGCCGGCCGCCGCCGGCGCCCACACGGCGGCGCGATCGCCGACGCCCTCGAAGTAGACGCGGAAGAGCGTGACGAAGCCGGCCGCCTTCGGCGCCACGCTGAGCCACGCGACGAACGGCGTCGGCCCCGCCTCGTACGCGTCCGGCACCCACATGTGGAACGGGAAGGCGGCGATCTTGAATGCGAGCCCCGCCAGCACGGCGACCAGGCCGAGCGTGAGCAGCGGCGAGGCCGGCGCCTTCGCGATCGCGGCCAGCGACGTGCTGCCGGTGGCGCCGTAGACGAACGACAGCCCGTAGGCCAGGACCGCCGACGAGACGGAGCCCACCAGGAAGAACTTCAGCGAGGCCTCGATGGGCTCGGGCTCGCGCTTGGCGAAGCCGGTCAGGATGTAGAGCGGGATCGACATCAGCTCGAAGGCGACGAACAGCACGATGAGGTCCCGCGCCGAGGCGAGGACGAGCATCCCGAGCAGCGACGCGAGCAGCAGCAGGTGGTACTCGGTGCTCCGTCGCGCCAGCACGCGGTCCGGCGAGCCCAGGCCCGAGAGCACGCCGATGAACGTCGCCGCGAGGAAGACGCGCTTGACGAAGATGGCGAGCCCGTCCTGCACGAACATGCCGCCCAGGGCCGGGCCCGACGGGGCGAGCGCCAGCGACATCGCGCCGATGACGAACACGCCGGCGGTGGCCAGCGCACCGACGGGACGCCGCCCGAGCACACCGACCGCGAAGACGGAGAGCATGAGCGCGCCCACCCCGAGCTCGAGCACGTACGGCGCGGCGGTCACGGCTGCAGGATCCTGGACAGGAGCGGCACCGTCGCCGTGTCGACCGGCACCAGCGCGATGCCCGGCGCGAACCCGAACAGCACCAGGACGCCGACGAGGATCACGAGGGCGACCCACTCCGGCCCGTGGGCGTCTTCGAGGTGATGGAAGTGCGGCGAGGGCGGGCCCCAGAAGATCTGCTTGGCCACGCGCAGGACGTAGACGGCGGTCAGGAACGTGCCGGCGACCGCGGGCAGCAGCCACCAGCGGACGTCCGAGCGCCACGCGCCCATGAACGTCAGGATCTCGGCGACGAAGCCGGAGGTGCCCGGCAGGCCCAGCGAGGAGAGGCCACCGATGGTGAAGGCGGTCGCGATGCCCGGCATCACGCGTCCGAAGCCGCCCATCCTGAAGATCTCGCGCGAGTGCGCCTTCTCGTACACGAGGCCGACGAGGGCGAAGAAGAGGCCCGTCATCACGCCGTGGGCGAACATCTGGAACACGGAGCCGTTGAGGCCCGCCTCGGTCAGCGTGGCCGCCCCCAGCATCACGAGCCCCATGTGCGAGACCGACGAGTACGCGATGACGTATTTCAGGTCGACCTGGGCCATCGCCGAGAGCGCGCCGTACACGACGTTGATGCACGCGACGCCGCCGACGAGCCAGGCCAGGTCGGCGGCGCCGTCGGGGAGCAGGCCCATCCCCACGCGCACGACGCCGTAGGCGCCGAGCTTCATGAGGACGCCGGCGTGGAGCATCGACACCGCCGTCGGCGCCGAGGCGTGGCCGTCGGGCGACCACGTGTGCAGCGGCCAGATGCCGGCCAGGATGCCGAAGCCCACGTAGAAGGCCAGGAAGACCCAGCGCTGCAGCACGGGATCGAAGGTGGCCGCCTCGAGCTCGAGAAACGAGAAGGACGCGGTGCCGGCCGCCACGTAGAGCGCGAAGATGCCGACGAGGATGAACGCCGACCCGAACAAGAGATACAGGGTCAGCTTCATCGCCGCGTATTCCTTGGTGCCGACGCCGGTCTCGCGATACGCCCACGCGAAGATCCCGCGCGGCCGCACCTCTCCGCTGGACCCCCAGATCCCGATGAGCAGGTACATCGGCAGCACGGCCAGCTCGTAGAACAGGAACAGGACGAAGAGGTCCAGCGACACGAACACGCCGTAGACGCCGGTGACGAGGGCGAGGAGCAGTGCGTAGAACTCCTGGCTGCGCGTGCTCACCGTCCACGACGCGAAGACGCCCGCGAAGATGATGATCGACGTGAGCAGGACCATCAAGAGGCTGATCCCGTCCACGCCCAGCTCGTAGTTGATCCCGAGCGGCGGCACCAGCGGCACCTTCTCGTAGAACTGGAAGCCGGGCCCGCCGGTGAGCGCCGACTCGCGGTCATACGCCGCGTAGAGCCAGAGCGAGAGGACGGTCGAGATCCCCGTGGTGGCGGCGGCGATCAGCCGCACCGCGAGGGGGCTGCGGCGTGCCGTGAACATGATCAGCAGCGCGCCGACGAACGGCGCCCACGTGATGACCGACAGGATCGGAAAGCGCATGGCTACCGCAGCTGCGCCCAGACGAGCAGGAGGAGCACGCCGAGCGCGACGCCGTACACGTAGTCCTGGGGCCGGCCGGTCTGGACTCTCCGCAGCGTGTCGCCGGCGCGCAGCGCGCCCGCGCTCAGCGCGTTGAGCACGCCGTCCACGACGTAGCGGTCGATCCAGCCCACGACGCGCGAGAAGCTCAGCAGCGCGAAGCGGTAGGCGCCCGCGAAGATCGCGTCGAGGAAATAGCGGCGGCGGGCGAGAAAGTCGATCGGCGCGAACGCGGCGGAGAGCCGGGCGGGATCGAGCACGCCCGCCTGGTAGGTCGCCCACGCCAGCGCGATGCCCGCGAACGCCCACGCCAGCGAGAACCAGGGCAGCCACGCCGGTCCCTCGGCGTGGGGGCCTGCCACGGCGGCGCGCAGGCCCAGGGCGAGGGTGAGCGCGGCGAGGGCGCGGCACACGGCGTCCATGGTGAGCGGGGGCTCGGGGTGCTCGTGGTGATCGTGCGCGTGACCGAAGAAAGCCAGGAACACGACACGGAACATGTAGAAGGCGGTGAGGAACGAGGTGAGGATCAGCATCAGGAACGGTCCGGAGAGGTGGGCCTGGAGCACGCCCGCCAGCACCGCCTCCTTCGAGAAGAATCCGGGCAGCGGCCACACGCCGGCCAGGGCGAGCGTCGCGATGAGGAACGGGCCGCCCACCCACGGCCGCTGGACGAAGAGCCCGCCCATCCGGAAGACGTCGTTGGTGTGGAAGTGGTGGATGACGATGCCCGCGCCGAGGAACAGCAGCGCCTTGAACACGCCGTGCGTGGTGAGGTGCTGGAAGGCCGCCTCCGGCGCGCCGGCGCCGTTGGCCGCCATCATGTAGCCGAGCTGCGAGATGGTGGAGTACGCGAGCACGCGCTTGATGTCGCGCTCGACGCACGCCATGGTCGCCGCCAGCAGCGCGGTGAAGGCGCCCACCCACGCGATCAGCACGAGCAGCGAGGGGACGAGCGCGAACAGCGGGTACGCGCGCGCGACCATGTACACGCCCGCCGTCACCATGGTGGCGGCGTGGATCAGCGCCGACACCGGCGTCGGCCCTTCCATCGCGTCGGGCAGCCAGATGTGCAGCGGGAACTGCGCCGACTTGCCGACGGCGCCCAGATAGATCAGGAACATGATCGTCGTGAGCCCGTCCACGTGCAGGGCGCCGCTCTCCGCCGCCTGGAACAGCGGCCAGAAGTCGAACGTCCCGGTCGCCGACCAGAGCATCACGATGCCGGCGACGAAGCCGAGATCGCCCAGCTTCGTGATCCAGAACGCCTTCACCGCCGCGCGCGCCGCCTCCGGCCGCTCGTACCAGTAGCCGATCAGGAGGTACGAGCAGAGGCCGACCAGCTCCCAGAAGACGAACATCTGCAGAAAGCCCGGCGACAGCACGAGGCCGAGCATCGAGAAGGCGAACAGCGACTGGTAGGCGTAGTAGCGGCCGAGCGACGGCGGCGGCTCGTCGGCGAGATAGGACCACGAGTACACCTGCACGAGGAGCGAGATCAGCGTGACGAGCACGCACATCTGCATGGCCATGCCGTCGACCCAGACGCCGACCGAGGCCATGGGACCGCCGTCGGCCGGGAGCCACGACCAGAGCACGGAGGGGTTCAGCGCGCGCGCCACCAGGATGCCCTCCCACGACATCGCGGCGGCGGCCAGCAGCGCGCCGGCCATGGCGACGATGGAGATGGCGGCCGCGGGCCGGCCGCTGCGGCGCAGCGGCCGGATCAGCCCGATGGCCAGGAAGCTCGCGAACGGCAGGGCGAGCACCAGGAGGGCGAGCTCGGGCGAGCCGATGCGCACGCTCAGCCCCGCAGCAGATCGAGGTGGTCGGCCTCGATGGTCCGGCGCACGCGGAAGATCACGATGACGATGGCGAGGCCGACCGCGACTTCGGCCACCGTGATGGCGATGGTGAACAGCGTGAAGATCAGCCCGGCCAGGTCGTCGCGAAAGCGCGCGAAGGCGACGAGGTTGACGTTCACGGCGTTGAGCATCAGCTCGATGCCGAGCAGGATGCCGACGGCGTTCTTGCGCGTGAGCACGCCGAAGAGCCCGATGGCGAACACCAGCGCGGCCAGGACGAGGTACGCCTGGAGCGGCACCCTCAGTCCTCCGTCCGTGCGAAGTAGAGCGCGCCGAGGAGCGCGATCACCAGCAGCACGCCGAGGAGCTGGAGCGGTGCCGCGAAGGGCCCGACCAGCGCCCGGCCCAGGTCGCGGAGCTGATCGCCGGTGGCGGCCGGCCGGGCGACGGCACCCGCCTGCAGCACGAAGCCGAGGAGGCCGACGAAGACGGCGGCCGCCAGCACGGCGCCGTTGAAGACGAAGCGGCTGGTTTGTCGGATGGACTCGCCCACCAGGCGCTCGGTGAGCATGATCGCGAAGACGGCGATGGTGACGACACCGCCCGCGTAGAGCAGCAGCTGGACGGCGAAGAGGAACGGCGAGTCGAGCAGCAGGAACACGCCGCCGGTGGCCACCAGGGCGACGGCCAGCCAGAGCACCGCGTGGAACAGGTTCGGCGTGAGCACGACCGCGAGGCTCGCGGCGACCAGCACCACGGCCGCCACCCAGAACCCCACGATCTCCGTCATTCTGTATTTGCCGTCGGAGCGCCTGCGGAGGCCTCCGGCGCTCGACGGTCGGGCGAACTCTGCGCTGGGGCGGCGGCCTCGGGCGCCGGCGCGGCGGCGGCTTTCGCCGCCTTGGGCGGGGCCTGCATGTCGCGAAGGCGGTTGCCGGTGGCCCAGGACGGATCGAACTGCAGGCCCAGCGCGTGGAGGCGGTCCTTGTCGAGCAGCAGCTCGCGCCGGTCGGCCGTCGCGAGGTCGAACGACTTCATCATGATGATGGCGTCGGTGGGACACACCTGCACGCAGAGCTCGCAGAACTCGCACGCGTAGAGCTCGAGCGTGAAGGTCTTGGCGAAGTTCCGCTTCTCCGCCTTGAGCATCTCGAC
>Ga0137415_10001115_pt1 | contig 26528 bp, 22 predicted proteins | sample CZODoug3_1_1_16f_FD_183082 | JGI IMG/M metagenome (GOLD analysis project Ga0137415, IMG submission 183082) | Vadose zone soil fungal communities from Angelo Coast Range Reserve, California, USA - CZODoug3_1_1_16fungal (Hybrid Assembly) | ecosystem: Environmental > Terrestrial > Soil > Vadose...
GCGCTCGGTGACTGGGACATCTCGCGGGATGCGCCCTATTTCGGCATTCCCATCCCGGATGCGCCCGGGAAGTATTTTTACGTGTGGCTGGATGCTCCCGTCGGCTACCTCGCCTCCTTGAAGAATTATTTCGCGTCCGGCAAGGCGCGCGCCCAAGGGGAATTCAGGACCTTCGAGCAATTTCTGGCGGCGCCGGATACCGAGCAACTGCACTTCATTGGCAAGGACATCATCTACTTTCACACGCTGTTCTGGCCGGCGATGTTGAAGTTCGCGGGCGCCCCTTACAAAGTTCCGGATCACGTGTACGCGCACGGGTTCATTACCGTCTCGGGCGAGAAGATGTCGAAGTCGCGCGGCACGGGCATCAGTCCGCTGCGCTACCTCGAGGTCGGGATGAACCCCGAGTGGCTGCGTTATTACATCGCCGCGAAGTTGAATTCGAATGTCGAGGACCTCGACTTCAATCCCGATGACTTCATTGCGCGGGTCAACAGTGACCTGGTGGGGAAGTACGTCAATATTGCGAGCCGGGCGGCCAGTTTCATCAGCCGGAATTTCGCGGGCGCGCTGGCTTACAGCGGGGATACTGACCTGCTCGTGCGCGAGGCGCGCGGCATTGCTGCGGCGGTTGCCGAGCATTACGAGGCGCGTGAGCTGGGCAAGGCTATGCGCGAGATCATGGCGCTCGCGGATCGCATCAATCATGACTTTGATGCTCATCAGCCGTGGGTATTGGCCAGGAGTGTGGCAGACGAGTCGTCCGATGCTACTGCGGCCCGCCGGGCCGAGTTGCAGGATGTCTGTTCGCGTGCGTTGCAGGGGTTTCGGCTGCTGTCGGTGCTGATTGCGCCGGTGCTGCCGGCTGTGACGGACCGCGTCGCGCGCGAGTTGTTTGCGATGGACCGGGGGTTTACCTGGAGTGATGCGGATGTGTTGCCTGAACGGATCAATCCGTATCAGCATTTGATGACGCGGGTGGATCCTAAGCAGTTGGATGCGTTGTTTGATGTTGTGGCGGGGGATGCGGGCGCTGACGCTGGCGCTGCTGAGCCTGGCGCTGCCGCTGCTCCCCCTGTTGGTGCTACCGCGAAACCGGCCGCTGCCACGGGCTCCGGTGCCGCCGCGGATTCGAAGGATGGGGCTTCCGCCGCCGCGGCGATTTCGATCGACGAGTTCAAGCGCGTTGACCTGCGGGTGGCCCGCATCGCGAATGCTGAGCATGTCGAGGGTGCGGACAAACTGTTGAAGCTGACGCTGGACCTGGGATCCGAAACGCGGACTGTGTTTGCGGGGATCAAGTCGGCTTACGATCCGGCGTTGCTGGTTGGGCGATTGACGGTTGTTGTAGCGAACCTTGCGCCTCGGAAGATGAAGTTTGGGCTGTCGCAAGGGATGGTGTTGGCGGCGAGTGGCGACGAGCCGGGGTTGTATCTGTTGTCGCCGGATAGTGGGGCGAAGCCGGGAATGAGGATCAGTTGAGCTGGTTGGTAGACCAGATCGATGCACTTCTACCGCAGACGCAATGCACGCGCTGTGGCTACGACGGGTGTCGTCCGTATTCCGAGGCGATTGCCAACGATCTAGCCCCTATCAACCAGTGCCCACCCGGCGGCGCTGCAACCATCGCCGCGCTGGCCACTCTGCTACATCGGGAACCGATGCCCCTCAACCCCGAAAACGGCGTCGAGGGACCTGCGTTGGTTGCCGTAATTGACGAAGACCGCTGCATCGGGTGCGTCAAGTGCCTACCGCCCTGCCCTGTCGATGCAATCGTCGGCTCACGCAAGCAGACGCACACGGTCATAGCCGCGCTTTGCACTGGTTGCGAGCTTTGCGTGGCGCCGTGCCCGGTTGACTGCATAACGATGGCACCACGCGGCAGCGACTCACGTGACCCAACACCCGACATGAATCGAGCGCGGTACCACGCACATACGGCGCGGCTATCGCGGCGTGCTGAGGAGCAGGCAGCATTGCTGGCCGCGCGAAAGCAGGCCGCGCGCGGAGTATGGGAACCGACGCGGATGGAGAAGAAAGCATGAATCCCGCTCGACGCCGTGCGATCTTCCGCAGGCTGCAGGCCGCAAACCCGCACCCCACGACGGAGCTTCTGAACGACACTCCGTTTGAGCTCCTCGTAGCCGTAATGCTGTCAGCGCATACAACGGACAAAAGCGTCAATGTCGCGACTCGCAAGCTATTCCCTGTTGCAAGCACGCCAGCCGCGATCGCGAAGCTCGGAGTTGAGGGCGTGAAGCCCTATCTCAAGACGGTCGGGCTGTACAACATGAAGGCCAAAAACCTCATCGGCCTCGCACAGCAGATTCTCGACCAGCACGGCGGCGAGGTTCCCAACAACCGCGAGGCGTTGGAGGCGTTGCCCGGGGTCGGCCGCAAGACCGCCAGCATCATTCTCAATATGGTGTTCGGGCAGAGCGAGATCGCCGTCGATACCCATATTTTCCGCGTTGCCAACCGCACCGGGTTAGCGCCGGGGAAGACGCCGCGCGCCGTTGAAGATGGGCTCGTAGCCACAACGCCGAAGGAATACATGAAGGACGCCCATCATTGGCTCCTTCTGCACGGACGCTATGTCTGCGTCGCCCGGCTGCCTGCGTGTCCGAAGTGCATCATTGCGGATCTTTGCGAGTATCCCAATAAGACGCCTGCGAAGAAGCTTGATAAGTCTGACGCGCCTGTCGTGCGGCGGGTTGGGCCGCGGCCCGCCAAAGCCCCGGCCAGCGCCGTGCGTAAACGCAAGCCCCGCCCGGCCGGCAAGCTGATCTGACATGGCTGTCTTCGCCGGACAGAATCGCGATCAACTACGCCGGATGTATTTGGACACGTGGACCAAGTACACCAACCGCGCGCCCTTGGAACCCCTGGAGGCCCAGGTCGCGGCGGTCATCGCCGAGCACCCCGAGTACGTGCAATGGCTCGAGTCGGGCGATGAAGCACTCGCAGCCGAATTCACCCCGGAAAGTGGCCGGCAGAACCCCTTCCTACACATGGGTTTGCACCTCGCGATCCGGGAACAGGTTGCGACCAACCGCCCTTCGGGCATAACGAGCATCCACGAGACATTGTCCAAACGAATGGGTGACCCACACGCCGCGGAACACGCAATGCTCGAACCACTTGCCGAGACGCTCTGGGAGGCCCAGCGTAATGGCCGTGCACCCAACGAATTAGCGTACCTGGAGAAACTACGCGCGCTGTAGCTGGTCTGCAGGTAGTTGCAGTGCTGTTTTGGAGATTTCGCAAGATGAGCAAACGGATCGCGACTTTCACGTCGCTCCTGGCGTTGGCCTTCACGTCATTGGCCCATGCGGCGACATGGACCGAGGGAGTAAATTACTTTCCCGTTGTTCCCCCGCAGCACACGAGCGTGCCCGCGGGAAAAATCGAAGTCGCGGAAATATTCTCCTACGCCTGTCCGTTCTGTGCGCAATTCAACCCAGCCGTCCGCCAGTTGCAAGCCTCACTGCCGCCCAATGCGCAGATGGTATTTATCCCGGCCTCGTTTATTCCATCCGAAGCGTGGCCGATGTTCCAACGGGCCACCGTCACGGCCCAGATACTCGGCATCCTGGACAAGACTCACGACAAGATGTTTGATGCGGTGTGGAAGACGGGTGAGCTGGCGATTTCCGACCCGAAAACGCAGCGGTTGAAGAATCCGCTTCCGACTATTGAGGATGCCGCGCGGTACTACAACCACATCAGCGGGGTTCCCGTGCAGAAGTTCCTGGATGCCGCCAAGTCATTCGCTGTCGATACAGCGATGCGGCGCGATGACGCGCTGATCATGGCCTATCACATTGATGGCACGCCGAGCCTGGTGGTGAACGGCAAGTACCGAATTACGGGCCAGTCCGCCGGCGGCATGCCGCAGATGATTGAAGTGGCGAAGTTCCTCGTGGCGCAGGAGTCGAAGAAGACCGCGAAGAAGTGACGGGCGCCGCCGGCGGGTGTCGCCGACGGCCAGGGCCGCGCGCCGGCGAACGCCTCAACGCTTCGGGATATACAGGTCTGTCAGCGTCCCTTCAAACGCATCGGCCGCACCCGCAACTGTCTCCGACAAGGTTGGATGCGGATGTATCGTCAAGCCGACGTCGGCGGCGTCGCATCCCGTCTCGATAGCCAACGCGATTTCGCTGATCAAGTCACCGGCGTTGGTTCCAACGATGCCGCCACCGAGTACGCGGTGGGTCTCCGGATCGAACAGCAACTTGGTAAAGCCTTCTTCTCGACCGAGCGAGAGCGAGCGACCGTTAGCAAGCCAGGGGAATGAGCCCTTCTTGAAGGGAATGTTCTTCGCCTTCGCTTCTATCTCCGTCAGACCAACCCACGCGATCTCGGGATCCGTGTAGGCCACCGACGGAATGACACGCGCATCAAACGAGCTCTTCTGACCAGCAGCCACTTCAGCCGCCACTTTGGCTTCGTGCATCGCCTTGTGCGCAAGCATCGGCGGACCCGCAATGTCACCGATGGCAAAAATGTGCGGCACATTGGTCCGCATCTGCTTGTCCACCGGGATGAATCCACGCTCGGATACGGTGACACCAGAGTTTTCCGCGCCGACATTCTTACCGTTGGGCACACGTCCCACGGCGACCAGTATGCGGTCGTAAATTTGAGGTTCGGGAGCTTTCCCGCCCTCAAACGTCACGCGCAATCCCTCCAGCAAGGGCTCGACGCGCGTTACTTTGGTGCCTGTGAGAATCGCCTCGTAGCGTGCCTTGATACGCTTTTCCAGAGGCCGTACCAAGTCAGGATCTGTGCCGGGCATCAACCCTGGAGTTAATTCCACGACACTCACGCGGCTACCGAGCGCGTCGTAAACACATGCCATCTCGAGGCCGATGATGCCGCCGCCAATGACGAGCAATCCGCCCGAAAACTCCGGAAGCTCAAGAGCATCCGTGGAATCCATGACGCGCTGATCCGTCGGCAAGCCCGGCAGTTTCACCGCCTCAGAACCGGCGGCGATGATGCAGTAGTCGAAGTGAATGCGTTCCGACCCACTGCTACCCATCACTTCGATGACGTTGGGACCAACGAAACGGCCTACACCCTGGACGATATCGACCTTGCGCTGCTTGGCCAGTACCCGAAGGCCGCCCGTCAGCTTCTTGACCACCGAGCCTTTAAATTCCCGGAGCTTCTCCATGTCGATGGCAGGCGCACCGAACGCGATGCCGTGGGCGCCCATGGCTTCGGCGTCTTCGATAACCTTTGCGGCGTGTAGGAGGGTCTTCGACGGGATGCAACCCACATTCAAACAAACGCCGCCGAGCGACGGCCAACGCTCTACCAACGTGACCTTCAACCCGAGGTCGGCGGCGCGGAACGCGGCCGTATAGCCACCGGGTCCGGAACCCAACACGAGAAGCTGTGTGGAGCGATTGAATTCAACTTCTGCGCGATCGTAACGCGAGAGGTCGGGGATCGGCATGCGGACGGTGTCGCCCGGGGCTTCAGGGCGAGCGCTTGCGCCACCGTTACTAGCAGCGGACGCCCCACCACTCGCAGCACCAGCGCCCCCGGCACCACCGGACGCCCCACCGGCACCAGCCGTTGTACCACCCGTTGCCGCGCCACCAGCGCCTGCGGCGCCCTTGCCCTTGCCGGCGGTTGGCGTTGCGTGAGTGCCCGTGTTGCCAGCGACAGCGGCGGCGGCTGCAACTTGCGCGGCACTCAGGGACAGCACGGGCTGTGTAACCGTTCGTTCGAGTTCGTCAGCGTCAAACGCTGCGCTAAATTCACCGTCGGAGTCTTGGGACGCGGCAGCCTTGCCGACACCGGGGGCAACCGCAGCGTCTGCCCCCGAGTTAGTCTCAATACGCGCGATCACAGTCCCCTTGGACACCTTGTCGCCAGCCTTGAGCAGCACCTCGGTAACAGTACCAGCAGAAGTCGCCGGCACATCCATCGACGCCTTGTCGGTCTCGAGTGTAACGAGCGGCGCATCCACCTCAATGGAATCGCCCTGCTTCACCAACACATCGACAACCAGGATATCTTCGAAGTTACCGATATCCGGAACAGTAAGATCTACTCGACTCACGGCACAGCCTCCGTGAGTCCGCGCGGGTCAGCGAGCGTCTGCGCAAGGAATGTTGTGAACCGGGCCGCCGACGCGCCATCGATCACGCGATGATCGTACGACAGCGACAGCGGCAGAATCAGACGCGGAACAAACGCTCCATCGCGGAACACGGGCTTCATCGCCGAGCGAGAGATCCCAAGGATCGCCACCTCAGGCGCATTGATAATGGGTGTGAACGCAGTTCCACCTATGCCGCCGAGGCTGGAAATCGTGAAGCTGCCACCCTGCATTTCCGCGGCAGACAGCTTTCCAGCGCGCGCCTTCTCGGACAATTCGCCCAAATGCCGTGCAATCTCGTACACGTCTTTGCGATTCGCATCTTTAACTACCGGCACGACCAGGCCGTTCGGCGTGTCCGCTGCGAATCCAACATGAATGTACTTCTTCAAAACCAGGTTGGCGCCGGTCGGATCGAGCGACGAATTGAAGAGCGGGAATTCCTGCAGGGCTTTCACGCACGCGCGGACAACGAACGCCAACGGAGTGAGTTTGATACCTGCGCTCAACGCCTTCTGCTTCAGCTTGGTGCGCGCATCTTCGAGGTCAGTGATATCCGCCTCGTCAAATTGCGTGACGTGCGGAATGTTGACCCAGCTCGCATGCAGTCGCGGACCGGATATCTTCTGAATACGCGTCAGCGGCTTGGTCTCGACCTCGCCAAACAGGCTGAAGTCGATGACAGGAACCGCCGGCAACGCCCCGCCGCCGCCCGGCGCAGACACGCCCTTCGCAGTGGTGGCCGAGCCAGCCGCAGCGCCCGTCGCCAGAAACTTTTTAACGAACGCTTTGACGTCGTCGTGAGTGACGCGACCTTTAAACCCACCGCCCTTCACCTGCGTCAGGTCGACGCCGAGCTCGCGCGCGAACCGCCTTACGGATGGGCCAGCGTGGGCTCGCGAGAAGCCGGGTTCGTTGATCGGTGGTAAACCGGGGTTGCCCCCAACGATGGACAATGTAGGCGCTGCCCCGTTCTGCGAACGGGCACCAGCGACGCCCTTCGGGTCCTGGGTCGGTGCGGAGCCGCTCGGTGACCCACCACTAGCCTCGGACGCAGAAGCCCCAGGAGCTGCCCTAGCCGCCGCAGGCATGGAAGCCGACGCACCCGCCTCGGGCGAAGACTGAGCGGCCCCCCTGGATATCCCGGATGCCCCTTGGCCCGCCGACCCGGCGGACGCTGCACCGGACGTCCCAGCGGCGGAGCCAGCCGGCGCTGCGCCGGACTGGCCAGCGCTGGACCCGCCGGCAGAACCGCCGCCCGAGCCGCCAGCACCTCCCGACCCACCCGCAGCACCAGAACCGCCAGCGCCGGACCCGGCAGACGACGCGGCACCAGACCCGCCAGCGGTGCCGGAGCCTGCGGCAGCACCAGCATCCACTGTGGCATCACTCACAGCGCGCACAGTCACAATCAAATCCCCGGGCGAAACCGTCCCTCCCTTGGACACGTGGATCTTCTCCACGATGCCACCAACGGTGGAAGGCACATCCATCGTTGCCTTCTCGGTTTCGAGAGTCACGAGCGACGCCTCCGGCTCGATCTTCTCGCCCGGTTTGACGAGCACATCAATGATGGCGACGTCTTTGAAGTTGCCCATATCGGGCACCCGCACTTCGACGAAGCCTGCAGCCGCATTCATGGCAGTGGCCTTCAGATTTTCCAGGGGACTGGCTTGGAGGGATCGACGCCGAGCTTCTGCATGGCTTCGATCACGGTTTTCTGGTCGACCTTACCGTCATCGGCGAGCGACTTCAGAGCCGCGACGGCGATGTAGTTGCGATCGACCTCGAAATGTTTGCGCAAGGCCGCCCGCGAATCGGACCGGCCATACCCGTCGGTACCCAGCGTTACGTACCGACCACCAACCCACTGTCGGATTTGATCAGGTACCACGCGCATGTAATCCGTCGCAGCGACCACCGGCCCCTCACGATCCTTCAACAACTGCTGCACATAGGGCGCCCGCGCAGGCTCCCCCGGATGCAACATGTTCCACCGCTCCACCTCGAGGGCCTCACGGCGCAGCTCGCTGAAGCTGGTTACGGAGAACACATCGGCCGGCACGCCGAAGTCGTTCTCCAGAATCTGCGCAGCCGCCTGGGCCTCGCGCAGGATCGTACCCGAGCCCAACAGCGTGGCGCGCACCTTGCCGCGACCACCGATCTGCAACAGATAGGCGCCCTTGAGAATGCCGGCCTCCACGCCCTTCGGAATGGCGGGTTGCGCGTAGTTCTCGTTCATCACCGTGATGTAGTAGAAGATATTTTCCTGATCGACAAACATGCGGCGCATGCCGTCATGCACGATCACGGCGAGCTCGTAAGCAAACGTCGGGTCATACACAACACAATTCGGCACAGTCGTGGCAACGAGCTGACTGTGTCCATCCTGGTGCTGCAAACCCTCACCGGCCAGAGTTGTACGTCCGGCCGTCGCCCCGAGCAGGAACCCGCGCGCCTGGATGTCGCCGGCGGCCCAGATGAAATCACCCACCCGCTGGAAACCAAACATCGAGTAGAAGATGTAGAACGGCACCATGTTGATGCCGTGATTGCTGTACGCCGTACCGGCGGCAATCCAGGAGCACAGCGCCCCTGCCTCGTTGATCCCCTCCTCGATCATCTGGCCCTTCTTGTCCTCGCGATAGGACATGAGGGTTTCCGCATCCTGCGGCGTGTACAGCTGACCAACAGAAGAATAAATACCGATCTGGCGGAACAGGCCTTCCATACCGAAGGTCCGCGCCTCATCGGGAACGATCGGCACGATGTTCTTGCCGATGTTCTTGTCCTTCAACAGCATCGTCAGAATCCGGACGAATGCCATGGTCGTGGAAATCTCGCGCTCGCCGGTGCCTTCCAACAGCGGCCCGAATGCTTCGAGCGGTGGAACGACGAGCGGCGGCGCCTCTTTGCGCCGTGCCGGCAGCGAGCCACCCAGGAAAACGCGGCGCTCGCGCAGATAACGGCTCTCGTCCGAATTCTCATCCGGCTTCTTGAAAGGCAACCGCGTAATGTCGTCGTCCGTAACCGGAATATTGAACCGGTCGCGGAACGCGCGCAGATCGTCTTCCGACAGCTTCTTCTGCTGGTGGGCGATCATCTGGCCTTCGCCGCCCCTGCCCAGCCCGAAGCCCTTGACGGTCTTGGCGAGAATGACAGTGGGCTGTCCCTTGTGGTTGGACGCCGCGGCATATGCCGCATACACCTTGCGAGGATCGTGGCCACCGCGATTCAAACGCCAGATCTCTTCATCTGACATGTTGGCGACCATCGCCTTCAATTCGGGATACTTCCCGAAGAAGTGCTCGCGCGTGTAGGCGCCGCCCTTCGCCTTGAAATTCTGGTACTCGCCGTCAACACACTCTTCCATCACCCGGCGCAGCAGCCCGTGGTGATCCTTGGCCAACAACGGATCCCAACGCGAGCCCCACAACACCTTGATGACATTCCAACCGGCGCCGAGGAATGCAGCCTCCAGCTCCTGGATGATCTTGCCGTTGCCGCGCACCGGACCATCGAGCCGCTGCAGGTTGCAGTTGATCACGAAGATCAGATTGTCGAGGCCTTCGCGCACCGGCATGGTGAGCGCGCCCATCGACTCAGGCTCATCCATCTCACCGTCGCCGAGGAAAGCCCACACCTTCCGATCGGACGGCTTGGCGAGTCCGCGATGCTCGAGATATCGGACGAAGCGCGCCTGGAAGATCGCCATCATGGGCCCGAGTCCCATGGACACAGTGGGGAACTGCCAGAAATCCGGCATCAGCCAGGGATGCGGATACGAGGAAAGTCCCACGCCCGGCGCAGCGGCTTCCTGTCGGAAATGCCGTAGCTGCTCTTCCGTCAGACGCCCTTCGAGATAAGCGCGTGCGTAGATACCTGGCGAGGAATGACCTTGCATGAAGACCATGTCACCAGGATGCTTTTCCGACGGTGCGCGCCAGAAATGGTTGAAACCCACTTCATACAAAGTCGCGGACGAGGCATAGCTCGACAAATGTCCGCCGTACTCGGACGAGACACGATTGGCCTGCACGACCATCGCCATCGCGTTCCAGCGGAAGTACGCCTCGATGCGACGCTCGAGCGCGCGGTTACCGGGGTACTCCGGCTCACGTCCGGTGGGAATACTGTTGACGTACGCGGTATTCGGCTTGAACGGCAGGTACGCGCCGCTCCTTCGCGTGTAGTCGATGAGCCGTTCCAGGATGAAGTGCGCACGTTCAGCACCATGCGTCTTCAGCACCGAGTCAATGGACTCGAGCCACTCTTGAGTTTCAACGGGGTCGAGATCGTCCAGCTTTGGGATGTCGGTCATACGGTTTGCTCGAGCCTACTGCGCTGCTTCGCGCGACATATGAGGGCGTAGGCCTCGGAAGTTGTCGCAGGCGTGCGGGCGCAGCGGGGCGGCCGCTCCTAGGGCAAAAATAAAATGTGGAAAATAGAATAAGATGCGCCGGCAGCAACGTACGTATGCGAGAGAATTCGCGCCTACACAAGCGGCGCAATGATCCGGGTTTCACTCGCGATGGTCAAGCAAGCTTCAGTTTGGGGTTCATGAGTGTGAGCGCGAGCACGTCAGCTAATTCTCGGGGGCGTTCGAAGCGCCGCACAGGCAGCCATACAGCCCGCCTGGGCCCGGCATCGCTCCTTCCGGCGGCCGAAATTCCGAAGATCGCGCACGCGACCTCCGCGGACCCGGCCGAGCTGGACGCCCTGCTCGTGATCGTCCCCGACGAACCCACCGCCTCGCTGTTCGAGCAGCTGCCCGAAAGCGAGCGCTGGCAGGAGCTCAACGCGCGGACCCTCTCGACCTCCAGGACGGCTCGCTCCGGTACGGTGCGTACCACTGTCCTCTCCAATCCTCGGCAGACAATTGCCGTACTCGGATACATAGGGGCGAAGGCGAGTACTTTCGAGAGGCTGTCGCTTGCGGGACGCATGCTCAAGGAGGCGTCCGCTCGCAATCCCAAAACGGTCGGCCTGATGGTTTTGGGCGACGCTTCGGCGGCGCAGGGCGGGATGGAAGCGTTGCTGGCGGCTGGGTTTGCGTGTGCGTTTCAGATGCCGGCGTATCGTGCCAAGTCAGACGATGAAGGTCGGATCGGGCGCTTTGTTTTGGTGGGTACTACGAAAGTTGACATTCCGTATGCCATCGCTGCGGCCCGAGGGAATAACCTCGTCCGTTGGTTGACGGCGCTGCCCCCCAACAAGCTGGATGCGCGCGGTTATCACGACACCATCGCGAAACTGGCGCGGACTCACAAACTGGGACTCACCTGGCACGACGAGCAATCGTTGCGCAGGCTCGGAGCCAACGCGTTTCTCGCCGTCTCTCAGGCGAACGTGACTCGCGATGCCGGCATTGCGCATCTGACCTACCGACCGAAGGGAAACAAGTCCCGCTCACCGGACGTTGCCCTGGTTGGCAAAGGCATCCTGTTTGACACGGGAGGCGTCAACCTCAAGCCGCACCGCTCGATGCTCGACATGCACACTGACATGTCAGGCAGTGCTGTTGCGTTGGCGACCCTGCTTGCGCTCGTCGAGTTGCAAGCACCCATCTCGGTCGATGCCTGGCTGGCCATCACCGAGAATCAGATTGGACCCAACGCCTACCGGCCGCAGGAAGTGATAACGGCATCCAACGGCGTCACGATCCAGGTCATTCACACGGACGCCGAAGGACGGATGGTGTTGGCAGACACGCTGGCCCTTGCCAGCAAAACTCAGCCCCGGTTCATGATCGATTTCGCCACGCTCACCGGGGCTGCTGTGTATTCGCTCACCGAGCGCATGAGCGGTGTACTCACCAACCAGGAGCCGCTCGCCGCAAAGTTGGTCGAAGCCGGCCGCACGAGCGGTGAGCGCGTCTGGAACTTTCCGTTCGATTCGGACTACGACACCGACCTCGAAAGCAAAGTGGCCGACATTCTGCAATGCAGCACGGACGGCAAGGGCGATCACATTCTCGCAACCCGCTTTCTGAGCCGCTTTGTTCCTGAGGAAATCCCCTGGGCACATGTGGATCTGGCAGCGTCGACCCGCACAGGGGGACTTGCGCATATCAACACCGAAGTCACCGGTTTCGGAGTGCGCTATGCGCTCGAGCTGATTTTGAAGCAGGACATCCTCGGTAAAGTGGGGCCGCGTAAGTGAGCTCGCTTACGATTCGCCGACCGGATGACTGGCATCTGCATTTGCGCGATGGCGATGCGTTGCGTGCGGTGGTGCCGTTTACCGCTGCGCAATTTGCCCGCGCCATCGTGATGCCCAACCTGAAGCCGCCGGTCACGACGGCGGCACAAGCGCTCGCTTACAGACAGCGAATTATCGACGCCCTCCCACCCGGCTCGAAGTTTGAGCCGCTGATGACGCTGTATCTGACGGACCGCACCGAACCATCGGAAGTTGACAAGGCAAAAGCGAGTGGCGTGGTGCACGGTTTCAAGCTGTACCCCGCCGGCGCGACCACTCATTCAGATGCCGGTGTGACTGACATCCGGAAAGTCGATTCGGTGTTGGCTCGCATGGCGGAGCTCGGCGTCGTCCTGCAAGTCCACGGCGAAGTCACCGACCCGGATGTCGACGTGTTCGATCGAGAGGCACGCTTCATCGGCTCGGTTCTCGCCCCGGTCATCGACAGATACTCGAAACTGCCGGTTGTGTTCGAGCACATCACGACTCGCGAGGCTGTTGAATTCGTACGTGGCGCCCGCAAGGGCGTGGCGGCGACCATCACGCCGCAGCACCTGTTGATGAACCGCAACGCGCTGTTCACCGGGGGCATTCGTCCGCACCACTATTGTTTGCCGGTGCTCAAGACAGAACCCGATCGACGTGCCCTCCTCGAGGCCGTTGCCAGCGGCGACTCGCGTTTCTTCCTGGGGACGGATAGCGCGCCTCACGCCCGGCATACAAAAGAGGCATTCTGTGGTTGTGCCGGGATATTCTCCGCGCACGCTGCAATTGAGCTGTATGCGGAAGCCTTCGACGCCGCAGGCGCGTTGGGAAAGCTCAACGGATTTGCGTCGGAATATGGCGCTTCATTTTATGGCTTGCCATATAACGAAGGCACAGTCACGCTAACGAAAGAATCATGGGATGTGCCGGCTATGTACCGGTTCGGCTCGGACGAGCTGGTACCGCTGCGCGCCGGAGAAAAGATACTTTGGCGCGTCGCGCAATGAGAGAGTGCTAATGAGCGACGCTGAGTCAACATTCGCCGTGGGAACAACGGCGACGGCATGCGCGTCCGCGCCGAAAACGCAGGTGTCCAGCGGGACGACGGATGTCGCGTCGGCAGCGCCCGTTGCGTCAAATGGCGCGGCCCCGGCCGCCCCGGCCAACGTCAGCTCCGCGGCCCCACTCGCCAACAGCGCGTCAGCGACGCCGCAGCCAACCGTGGCGGTCGAGCCAACAGCCGCCGCACAGGCCAACGTCAGCACCGCGTCACCGCCGTCAACTGCGGTCAGCACCGCCGCCTTGATGGCGCGCCGATTCCGGGGCTTCTTGCCCGTTGTAATCGACGTTGAAACCGGTGGCTTTCATTCATCAACGGACGCACTGCTGGAAATCGCCGCCGTCCTCATCGACATGGAGCCGGACGGCACGTTGAAGCGTGGTGCAACGCACAGCTTTCACGTCAAACCGTTTGAAGGCGCGCGGCTCGATCCAGCGGCGTTGGCGATAACGGGTATCGATCCTTTCCACCCGCTGCGCCCTGCGCTTCCGGAGAAGGATGCGTTAGGGCGTGTATTCCGCGAGATTCGACACGCAGTACATGCGTACAACTGTCGGCGTGCGATTCTCGTTGGTCACAACGCGGCGTTTGATCTTGGATTTCTAAACGCGGCTGTCGCGCGTGCGGACGTGAAGCGGAATCCGTTTCACCCGTTCTCGTGTTTCGACACGGCGACGCTGGCGGGCGCGGCGTTGGGTCAGACGGTACTTGCGAAGGCCCTCGCTGTGGCGGGCCTACAGTGGGATCCGAGCAGCGCGCATTCGGCGTCCTACGATGCCGAAAAGACTGCGGATGTTTTCTGCCTGATCTGCAATCGGCTCAGCGATAGCTTCCGCGACGCACAAGACCGTGCACGGGCTATGGGCTGGGTGAATGCCGCTCCTGCGGCAGAAGCGGCGGCCGACGAGCCGCCGCTGGGCAATTAGGCCTCGACGGCGCCCGCCTCGGACAACACCTTCTTCAGCTCGCCGTTGCGATACATCTCGAGGGCGATGTCGCAGCCCCCAAGCAGCTCGCCGTTAACATAAAGCTGCGGGTACGTGGGCCAGTTCGAGTAGCGCTTGAGCGCTTCACGCATCTCCGGCTCCTCGAAAATATTGATGTGCTTGAACTCAGCGCCGACGGCACGCAGGGCGGCGACCGTCTGAGCCGAAAATCCGCACTGGGGGAAATCGGGTGTGCCCTTCATGAACAGCACTACGGGACTCGAGCTGAGCTCCGTCTTGATCTTCTCGACAACGTCCATCGCTAAAACTCCTCGTGGGCTGCGCGCGCGGTGCCACGCACCGCCTGTAAGGTAACTATTCAGTTCTGCCGTCACGCCGGGCGCGACGCGCATCGAGCTCTTCGATCAGCTGCCACTGCTCAGCGGCGCTCATCGCCAACCAGCGGCCAATTTCGGCACCCGTGCGCAAGCATCCGGCACAAAACCCCTGGGCGTCCAGTGTACAGACCTTGGTACACGGTGACGGGGGACCTGCCCGGCTCTTCAGCTCAGGACCGATCATCTCTAAAGGGGTATACACCCCCAATTTGGGCGGCTGCGGCAAAGGATGGCATACTGTTCAGGTCAAGAATAAGTGCATTTACGTCTGCCCACTGGGAGGGAGCTGCAATGAATTCGCTCACGTCCATCACCGGCGCAATCGTCACAGGCGTAGTCCTCGCCCTCCTGATCACCTTCGGCATTGCCGAGATGGGGACGGTGGGTATTCACTTCAACGAGCCAGGCCTCGCACGCTGGTTCCACATTGTCTCCGGAATCATGTGGATCGGCCTGCTCTATTACTTCAACGTGGTGCAAGTCCCCGGCCTGGCCGCAGCGGCCGCCGACAAGGGCGGTCCCGGCGGCGCCGGCGTCACGAAGTACATCGCGCCGCGCGCACTCCTCTGGTTTCGCTGGGCAGCGGTCGCCACCTGGTTCACCGGCTTCTGGTATCTCGCGTACGGCCATCAGTTTATGAACGCGCTGACACTGGGTCACGGCGGTCAGGACCGTTACGGCCTGGTCATCGGGTTGGGCATGTGGCTCGGCACGATCATGCTGTTCAACGTGTGGGTACTGATCTGGCCGAACCAGAAGAAAATCCTGGGGCTGGTCACCGCAACAGACGAAGAGAAAGCCAAGGCCCGCAAGGTGGCCTTGCTGGCGTCCCGCACGAACTTTGCGCTGTCGATTCCGCTGATCCTGTGCATGGGATCGGCGACGCACGGGCTGCCGTTTTAGCCAGCCCGCCCGCTGCGGCAGGAGCCGCGTTTGCGCAGAGGCCCGCGCAATGGTTCGGCGGATGCCGGGCCTGCGCGCGATGGCTGCCTCACGCCAATGCCGCTAGCGCGCATCGGGGTCCCGCGTTAACCTGCGCGGATGCCAACTCTTCCTCATGACCTCGCGCAGCAAGTAACCACAGCGCTCGCCGAGGACATCGGCACCGGTGACGCAACTGCCGAACTGGTCCCCGCCACTCAGCAAGTCACCGGCAAGGTCATCACTCGCGAGCAGGCCATCATGTGTGGCCGCGCCTGGGTGGTGGAGACCTTCCGCCAACTCGACCCAACCGTCCGATTAATCTGGCACGCGAATGATGGCGACCACATCGCTCCCAATCAAACGCTGTTTGAAGTGGCGGGCTTGGCTCGGCCTGTACTAACGGGCGAGCGGACAGCGATCAACTTCCTGCAGTTGCTGTCGGCAACGGCAACTGCAGCGCGACGTTACGTGGACGCCATCGCGGGAACCGAGTGCGCGATCCTCGACACCCGCAAGACGCTTCCCGGACTGCGTACGGCACAGAAATACGCGGTCGTCTGCGGCGGCGCGCAGAACCACCGAATCGGCCTGTTTGACCAAGTGCTCATCAAGGAAAACCACATCGCCGCCGCCGGGTCGCTATCGGCAGCCATCGCCGCGGGCAGGCGTGCAGCCGGCAAGCGCAAGGTCGAAGTTGAAGTGGAGACGCTGGCCGAGTTTGAAGAAGCCCTACGCGCCGGGCCTGACATCATCCTGCTCGATGAGTTCAGCCTGGCAGACATGAAAACCGCTGTTGGACTGAACGAGGCGAAAGGCCGGCCGGTCAAACTCGAAGCATCAGGAAGCGTGACGCTGGAGACGGTGCGGGCGGTAGCGGAGACTGGTGTTGATTACATCTCCATCGGCGGGATCACGAAGCACGTACGTGCGGTGGACCTGTCAATGCGGCTGGAGTTCGTATAGTTCATTGGCGCGGCACGCGGCATTCTCGTCTTAAAACAGCTTTTCCAATCCGGCTTGTTTGAGCACGGCGTTGGCGGTGTGCCGTGATTTGATCTTGCTGTCCACGGTGACATGCCGGCCGACCTTGGGACTATGCCAAATTTCGTGGTCGCCCTTTCCGGAGCGGACAAAGTAGCAACCCGCGGCACGCAGGAGGCGCTTCAACTCAGGCGCGAAATCCGACATGGACGCAAGGGAAAGACTGATTAAGCTGGCGCGAACTCTTGCTTTCGCGCAATCAGCTCGAACGGTACACGCTGCCGTGGTTGGTCAGCGTCGTTCAACTCGAGCAGTTCAGGAATCATCTGCATGAGCTTGCGCTCCAATTCCTCAAGCGTCGCCGCTTCAGTCGCGAGGCCGGGAACATCGGTCTCGGCGACGTACCATACCTGGGCTTCATCGTCCCAGAGGCAGGCAACTGTATAGGATTTGGTGCTCATATCGATATCGGCACATAGAGCTACTCGGCAGGCCACCAGTGTACCACGGACCCCCGACACAGCTCTCAAACGCCGCTCGGAAGCATCGACACATGTCGCATAAACAAGGGGTTACGGAGGCACAAGAACCCGGGCTCCGCGCGGCCAGTGCCGCGCCAATGAACTACGCAACCTGCGACTTCAACACCCGCTGAGGCTGCGCCACCCCATACCCCTGTGCGTAATCGACGCCCAGGCTGGTCAGCATCTGGATGATCTCAGCGTTCTCGGCAAATTCCGCGATCGTCTGTTTGCCCGTGAGATGCCCGATCTCGTTAATCGACCGGACCATCTCGCGATCAATGGGATCGCGCAGGATCTCGCGCACAAAGCTGCCGTCGATCTTGAGAAAATCCACCGGGAAGTGCTTGAGGTAACCGAAGGACGACAGGCCGGTCCCGAAGTCGTCGAGTGCGAATTTGCAGCCGAGCTCTTTGAGGGCCTGGATGAAGCGGTTGGCCTGAGAGAAGCTGGCGACGGCGGCCGTTTCCGTGATTTCGAAGCAGATCTTCGAAGCGTCCAAACCGCTGCGATGAAACTGGTCGATGACGAACGGCAGGAACTTGTCATCGCCCAAACTCTGGCCCGACAAGTTGATGGAGCACATCATCAGCTTCTCGCGCTCATCCGCCTCCGACACCAGCCACCGAAATGCGTTTTCAATGACCCAGCGATCGATCGCCGGGGTAATCCCGTAGCGCTCGGCAGCCGCGATGAAATCATTCGGAGCAACGATTCGGCCTGACTCATCTTTCAGTCGCAGGAGCAGCTCGTAGTGCGCCCCGGGCTCGACTCGTTGCAGAGGCATGATCGCCATTCGATACAGCTCGAAGCGCCCCTCTTCGAGAGCGGCGTTGATACGAGCAGCCCACTGCATCTCACGACGCCGGCGCCTCAGCTCAATGTCGTTCTCAGCAAAACTGTGTACGCGGTTGCGGCCGCCTTCTTTAGCTGCCTGGCAGGCACTGTCGGCTGCCGACAGTATCGACGCGACGTCCTCGTTATCGGCCGTAATCGGGACTACGCCAATGCTCGCGCCGAGTCGAAATACCCGGTCTTCCCACGTGAACCGAAAGTTTCGCACGCCCTCGCGCAACGTCTCAGCCGTGCGCATAGCCTCATCCAGCGAGCAACTCTCCAACAGAATGCCGAACTCGTCGCCACCGAGCCGGGACAGCGTGTCCCGCCAACGGACTTTTGACTTCAGCAACGCGCCCACCTGACCTAACAGCGCATCGCCAGCGCTGTGTCCGCAGGTGTCATTGACGATTTTGAACTGATCGATATCGAGGTAACAAAGCGCATAAGACGCTTCGCGGGCTTTCGCACTCTTGAGCGCGCGCTCCAGCCGACTCTCAAATTCGCGTCGGTTAACGAGCCCTGTGAGCAAGTCATGGCTCGCGTGATACGACAGACGGCGATTCAGCTCGCGCGACTCACTTACGTCGTGGAACACGAGCACGCCACCAGCCACGTGACCAGCGCCATCACGGATGGGAGCCGCGGTGCTTTCAACGTAGAGCTCATTGCCATCGCGACGAATGAGCAACATCGGTCGAACCGACTTGATCGGCCGAATACGGCGGATCGCGACGCTCAAAGGGTTCTCGAGGGGCTCGCAGGTTTCTTCGTGGAACGCCCGGAAGATCTCTTCGACGGGTCGACCCATCGCGTCTTCCAACCGCCAACCCGTCAGCTCTTCTGCAACGGGGTTGATGTAGTCGATGGTCGAATGGGCATCAGTCGTGATGACGCCGTCACCGATCGACTGCAGAGTGATCTGAGCGCTCTCCTTCTCGCGGAACAGCGCCTCCTCGTAAATCTTGCGCTCGGTGATATCGAGCTCGACGCCCACCAACCGCAATAGACGTCCGTGCTTATCCACTCGTGCGATCGCGCGGCTGCTCACCCACCGCCACTCACCATTTCGGTGTCGCATGCGATGAGTGCTCTCGAAGTTCGACGTCTTGCCCGCCACGTGGTCACGAATGGCGGCCTGGACCCTGGAGAGGTCATCAGGGTGAACGAGGCTGCGCCAGTCAGGCGACCCGCGCATATCGTCATCCGCGTATCCCAGCATCGCCTTCCAGCGCGGAGAGAAATAGACCTCGTTGTTCTCGACATCGAAGTCCCACAGACCGTCATTCATGGACGCCTGTGACAGGTTCATGCGGTCTTCCAGCTTCGTCAGACGCGCTTCGATGCGGATCCGCTCAAGGCCGGTCGCCAGGCTCGTGCCGATCAGCTTCATCAACAGCTGCAGGTTCACGTCCCAGGCGCCACGCGGCATGGTGTGCGCGAGCCCCAGGAAGGCCGCAGGCTTACCCTGCACACGCAGGCTCACGAGCAACGCCGACCCGATCTGCAGGTCAGCGAATTTCTGGGCCTCGGCCGTCTGCTCACGCCGCGGAGTGCTGGTATCGCGCAGCTCCGAGAGCCGCAGGTGATCGAGCCGCGACTTCAGCCACGGAAACGAATCAAGGGTCGTCTCGCGCAACCCTTCCGGACGGCACTGGGCGAAGGCGCTACGGGCGAGCTGAACGTCTTCAACGACGAGCTCGTCGGGGCGGAATGAAACTAGAAACGCGCAATCGGTCGCGGTCGCTTCGCGAAGAAGCTCCAGATTGCGTCGGATGGTGTCGTCGATCTGATCGCGCCGCATGTTCTGGAAATCGACGGCGATCTTCGTACACGCCACATCGAGCCCTAGAACCGGACGAGGTGCGCGCCCCGTCCACGCGTCCGCCGATAAAATGTCGGAAGCCGTGAACTCCGCAGGTTTATCCGGCGGCAGAGACGACATTGAAAGGGAGACCTCCCGAATAACCTACCGCAGAGTATCCGAGCGACACCCCAGGCGCTGTGACGCTGTCGGGGTTCAGACTCGAATGACGATGCGATTTTATAACTAGTTGCACGCGATTCTCGCACACTAATGGAGGAACACAAGCTAACTTGCTGTTCAGTCTCAAGTTAAGGGCTTTACAGAATGATGAGGGCGTATTTCAGTACTACGAACCAGGCCTGACCAGGCTGCAGTCACCGTTTCGGGTGTGATTCCGAGGATGTTTTGGGCCCCGTCGACCGAGCCCGTAACGACCACGGCAGGGGTCGTGGCGCCTCCGGGGCGAAACAATGCAGCGTTCTGCATTCCGAAGATTGCGACGGTTGGACACCCAAGAGCCGCGGCCGCGTGCGCCGGACCCGTGTCGATCGAGATCATGCTGTGCGCACGTTCCAGGAGTGGAAGCAGCGTCCGAACCGCCAGCTCGTTGGCGACGTTGTGAACATCCTGTGCTCGCGAACGACTGATGATCGCCGCATTAAATTTGCGCTCGGCGCGCGTGCCAGTCAGCAGTATCGCGTGATCAGGCCGAAGGTCGCGCACCGACTCCATCACCTTGCCCCATCTCTCCTCCGGCCAATACCTATCCGTACCGGCGGGTGAACGGATCGCACGACGCGCTATGTGGCTGCTGCCTGGATGAATGACGATGAATGGACGCCCAGCCAGATTTCTGCGAGCCAGCCATTCATCCGCCTCGGCACGGGCGGCCGCGGTGAGGACGAGGTGCGCGTCCCGCGAGACCGTCGGATGCGGAGGCGGCAACCGGCCCGCGAACGCCGCCGGGGTTTCAGCCGCCATCCGGATATAGCGATCCGCAAACCCCTCGTCGGGCTGCCAGGTGAACGAGAGATAACTGCAGATGTACTCCTCTGGAATTCCGCCAAGGTAAAGCAGGTCCTTGCCAAGACGGACGTCGCAGAACCAAGTGGGCCCTGCCCCGCGCTTTCGTAGCCACGCCACGAGCCGTCGCTGTTCGAGGCTCATCCAGTAAGGAGTGCTCCGGCTTCGAATGACAAACAGCCGTCCCACCGACGGCTGACCCTCGAGCAAGGGCGCCGTCCAGGGACCCGAAGAAATCACATCGACAGGTTTTCCGAATCGCGCATGCAGTTGCCGCGTCAGGACAGTGAGCAACACCATGTCCCCGAAAGCGCCGAAGCGCATGACGAGCGGTGGCACGTCCGCCGCGGCGCCGAGACTACGGTCGTCGATCAACGTGACTTCCCGTGCAACTCGGCAGCAGCCACTCCATACAACTCCTTCAGCCGCAGTTCCATGTCAGCTTGGAGCTTCTCCATTCCCGCGGCATCGGTGACACGTGGGACGTACTGGGGCGCGCCGATAGCAATCACAATCCGTGCGAAGGGCACGGGAATGACAAACTTGTCCCACTTGACGAGCCAGGCGCGCGAGGCGGCGTAGGCCAGGGGCAACATCGGGCGACCTGACATTTGCGCCAGGAGAATGGCGCCCGGTTTGAACTTGAAGCGCGGACCACGCGGGCCATCAGGTGTAATCACCGGCGACAGTTTCTCCTTCACCAACGCCTGATAGTAATCACGCAAAGAGCGCGCCCCGGTATGACTGGATGACCCCCGAATCACACCCCCACCGAACCGCCGTACCATCATCGCACCCAGCTCCCCATCCACCGACGGGCTGATGAGCCACCCGACGGAGAGTCCACGGGAGCGCTGCTCCAGCAGGTACTTCGCGCAAAACAGCTGGTGCTGATGCCAGTAACACGGCACTAGTGAGGGCGCCTTGGCGAGCGCGGCGTCCAGGTTCTCAACACCGACGACACGCACCACACGGCACGTCCAAAGCCACGACTTGATGATGCCGAGACCCAAGGGGACTGCCAGCCTGTACAGCAGGCGCCGCGCCGGCGTCATCCGGCGACTGGAGCGTGTGGTCTTGCGGTAAAAGGAATTCCGCAGGCCGTCATCCGGCCCTGGATCCGTCATACGAGCCCAGGTTCCAAACGCGCCGCAGTGCCCCGTTTGGGCCATGCACCCCGGGGATACGAGTGAGCTAGAATTATCCTTTTGCGCATCGCCGCCTGCATGACCGGTACCGAGTCAGAGTCAAAACAACCGCCCGAGGCCGAGCTTCAGTTCGATATCGGTGCCACGGACAATTCCCTGGAGCGCATGACGCAGCTGTTCGCGCGCCACGGCGACACCTACCGGGTGTTTGCGCCGGGGCGCAAGTCGTACTCCTACGTCATCCACCATCCGGATGACGTCAAGCGGGTGCTGGTCTCCAATCACCGCAATTATACCAAGGGCGCAGGTCTCGACCGCGTCAAGATTCTCCTCGGCAAGGGACTCATGACCAGCGAAGGGGAATTCTGGCGCCATCAACGGTACATGATGCAGCCGTTCTTCCACCGCCGCGTGGTAACGGAATTCGCGCAGACACTGGAGTCAGTCAACGAGCAGTTCACCGCCCGTTGGGACGGTTTTGCCGCGCGGGGTGAGCCCCTCAACGTAACCGAGGAAATGAGCGAGCTGACACTCGAAATTGTGCTGCACTCCATATTCGGCCGCGACCTGCCGCAGCTGTCGGAAAGCTTCGCGGTCGTGACGAAGGATCAGGCGCGCAACCTGCAATTCGCCTTCAAGTTCCGTTCGCTGACCAAGCTGGTCGCCACCGTTATCGAACGCCGCCGCGCCGGCAAGGAAGAGCACTTCGACTTTGTCGGGATGCTCATGGACGCCCGCGACAAGGAGACCGGCGAGCCGATGACCGAGCGGGCGCTCATTGATGAGATCATGACCCTGGTGGTCGCCGGCCACGAGACCACGGCCAGCGGACTCAATTGGACCTGGTACCTGATTTCACAGTACCCCGAAGTGGAATCCCGTCTGCACGCGGAAATCGATGCATCGCCCGTGCTGACGGCGCCGGGCCTGGAGCAGATGGAGGCCCTGCCCTACACGCGGCAGGTTATCGACGAGGCGTTGCGTTTGTATCCGCCAGGCTGGCTGTTGTCCCGCCGGGCGATCGAAGCGGATGTGCTGAGCGGCTATGACATTCCGGCCGGCACCGATATATTGTTGCCGTTGTATCTGCTGCACAGACACCCACGTTACTGGAAAGATCCGGACGTATTTTGGCCCGAACGATTTGCTCCCGAGCATGAGGCCGACAGGCCGCGCTTTGCCTACATGCCCTTCGCGGCCGGACCGCGCCATTGCATAGGCGAGACTCTGGCGTTGTACGAGATGTTGATGCACCTCTACAAAATGGCCCGCCGCTTCCGGTTGGTTTACCTGCCCGACGACAAGCCGCTGGAGCTCGAAGCGCAGATCAATCTGCGCACCCGTAACCCACTGTATATGAGGCTGGAACGCCGCTGATGTTTAAAGCTACGACGCTCACCGAACTGATCGAAGACAACCGTAATGTTGCGCGCAGCGTTACGTATCTCGAAGGCGAGAACGACTCGCGCGAGGTCTCATTTGGCGAGTTATATGAGCGCGCGCTCGGGATCCTGTACCACCTGCAACGAATCGGCGCCCGTCGCGGCGACAAACTGATCCTGCTGCTCGCCAACAACGAGCAGTTTATCGACGCCTACTGGGCTGCAATCCTGGGCGGCATCATTCCCGTACCGGTGGCACTGGGCATCAGTGACGAGCACCGCCACAAGCTGCTGCGCATCGCCCGCAAGCTCGGCAACCCTTTCATTTATTCCGAGCGCCGGACCCTCGACCGCATCGGCTCCTTCGCCGCCCAGGCAGGCGTTGCCGACGCCTTCAACCAGCTTCGCGCGCGGTCCTTTCTCATCGACGATCTGGATGACATCTCGCGCCCCGGCAAACCTGTCAAAACAACCCCGCAGGACGTGGCCTTCATCCAGTTCTCGTCGGGGTCCACCAGCGAGCCCAAGGGGGTCGTACTCACTCACGGCAACATCATTGCCAACTGCCAGGGGACGGTCGAGGCGGCCGGCCTGTGTCCAGATGACCACAGCCTGTCGTGGATGCCGCTGACTCATGACATGGGCCTGATCGGCTTTCACCTCATGATGTTCTCCGCGCGGGTCCACAACTACCTGATGCCGACGGACCTGTTTGTCCGCCGCCCCCTGCTGTGGATGACACTCGCGAGCCGGATCGGCGCCACCCTCCTGTGCTCACCCAACTTCGGCTACCGGCACTATCTGAAGGTGTTGGGCGACCGCTCCATCGAGGGTCTCGATCTGTCGCCGGTGCGCCTGATCTTCAACGGCGCGGAGCCGATTTCAGTGCCGCTGTGCAAGGAATTCCTGGACCGGCTGGAGCCTGCGAAGCTGCGCCGCAACGCCATGTTCCCCGTGTACGGCCTGGCGGAAGCCTCGCTGTCGGTCAGCTTCCCGCAGGTCATGTCGCCACTGCAGGTTCTGTCGTTGAACCGTCACAAGCTGGGTGTTGGTGAGGCAATCGAGCGTGTGCCCGCCACAGACAAGGATGCCATCGATCTGGTCTCGGAAGGTCGCGCCATTCCGTTCAGTCATGTGCGGATCGCGGGGGATGATGACCAACCGCTGCCCGAGGGCCGCGTTGGCCACGTGCACATCAGCGGCGAGAACGTCACGCTCGGCTACTTCGAAAACCCACAGGCCAACGCGGAAGCCTTCACGGCCGACAAGTGGCTGAAGACCGGCGACCTGGGCGTTGTGATCGATGGCAACCTGTACATCAGCGGGCGTGCCAAGGAGATCATTTTCGTCAATGGTCAGAATTACTACCCGCACGATCTCGAGGCCATTGCGCAACGGGTCCCGGGCCTGGAGCTCGGCAAAGTAGTGGCTGCCGGCGCGCGGCCACACGGCGCACAGACAGAGCAACTGGTTGTGTTTGTTCTCCATCGCGGCAGTGTCGAGGACTTCCTTCCCATCGCCACGGAAGTCGGCCGCCTGATCAATGAGCAGGTCGGACTGGAAGTGGCGGAGGTCGTGCCCGTCAAGCGTATCCCGAAAACCACGAGCGGCAAGATCCAACGCCACTTGTTGGAAGAAGGTTACATCGCCGGCGAATTCGACCCGCAGCTGCAGGAGCTGGCGGCCTTGCGGCTGGCGCAACGCGGACCCCAATCCTCCTCGCAGAACCAGATCGAGGACAGTCTGCGAGTCATCGTTGAGGCGGCGCTGCCCGGCAAACGGGTGGATGTACAGGACAACCTGTTCGAGATCGGTGCCAGCTCCTTGAAGCTCATCGAGATCCACGAGCAGATTGACCGCCAGTACCCGGGGCTGGTGGACCTGACCGAGTTGTTCGATTACCCCACGATTGCGGAGCTGGCCAGGCACCTGGAGGACAAACTGGCCGCCTGAGCGGGAGCATTTGCGCACCGGGCGTGGCGGAACGGCAACGCGGCAGTGGGCCCGTTACCGCACCCGGGGGATTCCGAAAACCCGCCGGAAAATGGAGTATGCTCAGCTCATGCACGCGAATCCGACCGAGCAGCGCCTGTCCGAATGCGGCATCCGGCCGACGGCCCAGCGGGTCCAGATCGCCTTGTTGTTGTTGGCGGCCCCCCAGCACCTGTCAGCCGAGCAGATCCTGGCCAGCCTGCGATCGGCGGGTGCGCGTGTCTCCAAGGCCACGGTGTACAACACGCTCAACTTGTTTGCGGCCCACGGGTTGATTCGTCAGTTGTCGGTTGACGGCTCGCGCGCGTGGTTTGATTCCAACGTCGATGCTCACTACCACTTCCACGATGTGGCCACCGGGGCCCTGATCGATGTGCCGGTGCCCGAGGTTGAATTCAGCAAACTGCCGGCGCCCCCGCCGGGCACTGAAGTGGCCGGCATCGACCTCGTCATCCGGCTGCGCAAGAAACCGTAGCCGTGCTCGAAGCGGTTGAGATTGAAACCGGGCGCAACCCGACCGGTACTGTCCTCTGGCTGCATGGCCTGGGCGCGGATGGCCATGATTTCGCTCCCATCGTTCCCCAACTCGTCACGCCGGACGAGCGGCCCCTGCGCTTCATTTTTCCGCATGCCCCGGTTCGGCCGGTCACGGTCAATGGCGGGGCGGCGATGCGCGCCTGGTACGACATTCTCGGTTTCAACCGGGGAATTCCCCAGGATGAGGTGGGCATTCGGGCCTCGGATGAGGAGGTCGGCGCCCTGATCCGCCGCGAGAACCAGCGCGGCATTGCCACGAGCCGGATCGTCCTGGGCGGATTTTCCCAGGGCGGGGCGATTTCCCTCTTTTCCGGCCCCCGCTATCCGGAAAAACTGGCGGGGATCATGGGCCTGTCCTGCTACATGCTCCTGGAAGACGCCCTCCCCACGGAGCGGACCCGGGCGAACTACCAGACCCCGATCTTCCTGGCGCACGGCAACCAGGACCCCGTAGTAGACTTTCGGCGCGGAACTGAAGCTAAGCAATTGCTGGAGGCAGGCGGCTATCCAGTGGAATGGCACGCCTACCCCATGCCGCATTCAGTTTGCCCACAGGAAATCGTCGACATCGCCGCTTGGCTGCGGAAGGTTCTGTAGCTAGAATCCGCGACCCAGTGCCGACTTAGCTCAGCTGGTAGAGCACATCATTCGTAATGATGGGGTCCACGGTTCGATTCCGTGAGTCGGCATC
>Ga0137415_10001117_pt1 | contig 26519 bp, 25 predicted proteins | sample CZODoug3_1_1_16f_FD_183082 | JGI IMG/M metagenome (GOLD analysis project Ga0137415, IMG submission 183082) | Vadose zone soil fungal communities from Angelo Coast Range Reserve, California, USA - CZODoug3_1_1_16fungal (Hybrid Assembly) | ecosystem: Environmental > Terrestrial > Soil > Vadose...
TTGAATCCACTGCTTGGTTGTAACTCGCCCGGTGCGACGCCCTTCAGCCCCGGCTGGCGCAATGAGTTTCATGCCGGGTTGCAGCAAGCTTTTGGGCGTTACCTGGTCTTCTCTGGTGAGTACATCTGGAAATACACTCACAACGGCTACGACTTCAGCATCCTTGGGAGCACGCCAATCACGTTCCCAATTGAGTGGCATAACTCCAAGATTCCGGGCTATGCCGCCCGCGTGAGTGTGCCGAACTTTCACGGATTCTCTGCTTTGGTGGTCTTCTCCAGCGTGGCTTCGCGCTTCTTCCAGCCGCAGCTCGGTGGAGCCGGAGCTACCCCATCGGCCGCTGGCGGGGTCTTCCGCATCGACCACGACGAGAAGTTTAATCAGACCACCCATCTCCAGTACCAACCCTCACAGCGCGGCCCCTGGTTCGGCTTCAACTGGCGCTACGACGGCGGTCTGGTCGCCGGACCTGCACCGTGCGCAGGCGGCGACTGCAACAACGGACCCAACGGCACCGACACCATCGTCGACGTTTCCGGTCTCAGCCCCGATCAGCAGTTCCAGGCGGGACTCTTCTGCGGCTCGGTGCATGCGACCCCGCCGAATCCAGCAAATCCTCTCGGCACGCCCATCAGTCCCAACGGACTCTGCCCCGGAACGCAGTATGGATCGACCCTGATATCAATCACCGCGCCTGGAACCAACAACGCCGATCACAACCCCACTCGCATCGCGCCACGCCATCTCTTCGATCTTGCCGTGGGTCATGACAACCTTTTCCACGGTGACAAGTACAAGGTCAGCATTCAGTTGACCGCTATCAACATCACGAACCGGGTTGCCCTCTACAATTTCTTGTCCACCTTCAGTGGAACCCACTATGTCACGCCGCGAACTTTGACGGCGGAGTTGGGCTTCCACTTCTGATCTCGATTGCGCAAGGGGACCGCAGTGAACCCAAGATCGGCTGCGGTCCAGCTTGCGAGTCATTGAGCTTCAGCATGGTTGCAGTGCAAATGACAGAGGCGATGGGAAACGATTGACCGTTCTCCTTCGGTGCCCAAACTGGGGTTGGCACTCGCTTGCTCCGTTAAGATAAGACACTTCGCGACGATTTGCCGCTTGCTCAGTCGGAATCCCCATGAGTATCTATTCTCCGGCGGGTAGAAGGCGGATCGTCAAGAGATTTACGAACCGTCAAGGCCTCTTGATTCTCGGACTGGTCAGCTTGGCGATGATAGCAGTGTTGTGGCTGATGCTGTCTGGTTATGTGCGGATCGACGTTGATTGAAACGTTGGAATAGGCAGATCCGCGGCAGGAATTCTCTTGTCAAATGTGTACGCGCCACTAACCAGAAGAAGCTCAATGTTGCGAGGCACGTCGCAAGTGGATCAGTAAAAGCGCTCGGGGGCACCGAAGGGGCTTTTCTTTAATATGCGCGCACAGCCCTCGCTCCAGAACTATCCCCACCAGCAGCTTATCGACAAGCAACTGGCCAAGTCCGGCGTAGCATGCAAGCGCGGCCAAACCGTCAACTTGTTGGATACGCAAATTGGTTTGGTAGAGGCTGATGAAGGAAAAGGAATAGGTATCATTCCCTCGTTTGGATTGCCCGCGTGTCGCAACCGAAAAGTAACGATGAGCGAACTCGTAGAACCGGTGGTAAGCCTGGAGTTCTACGAGACTATCAACAGGGGGAGAAAGCTCCCGGCAGAGCTGCGGAATTTAGCGCGTTCCTGAAAATGCCCATTGCTAGATGGGCGGGGGACGCGGGCGTCCTGTAACCCGGGGCTCGCAACCGTGCGGCATCAGTCTGAAGTGGATAGTTCGCAACGTTGAGCGGCCTCCAGCATGGCAGGCATCCAAACAAACTGAAATACGCTCCCGCATTATTTCGACAATGAACGTCACTCCTTCTGCCTCGGGGAGGCGATCCGACTTGGAGTAAAATCTTCTTCTGCTTCCACAATCGCAACCTCTATTGATTTAACGGAGGTGTTCCAATGATCTCCTTCAGCGTAAACCGGCGGCACGTAAATCTGGAAGTCGATCCTTCAACTCCGCTGCTCTGGGTTTTGCGGGAAAACCTCGGCCTGACGGGAACCAAGTACGGATGCGGCATGGCGCAATGTGGTGCCTGTACCGTCCACCTCGATGGGGAAGCGATACGGTCTTGTGTGGCACCGGTGTCGCGGGCGGCGGGCAAAGAGGTGACGACCATCGAGGGGCTGTCACCAGACCTGAGTCATCCGTTGCAACGCGCTTGGATTGCCGAAGATGTACCGCAATGCGGCTATTGCCAATCCGGACAACTGATGAGCGCGGCGGTCCTGTTACGCGAAAAGCCACGACCGAGCGATGAAGACATCGACCAAGCGATGACGGGCAACATCTGTCGCTGCGGCACCTATCCGCGGATCCGAAAGGCGATCCACCGGGCTGCCGGCATGATGTCCACGGGAGGAGCAAAATGAGCACTCTCCAGATGGAACGGCGCGAATTCCTGAGGTTTTCAGTCGCGGCTAGCGGTGGTTTGCTGATTGGTTTGTATCTTCCCGGCGCGAGGAAGTTAGCGGTCGCGGAAGAACGCTCCGGCACTGCGTTCATGCCGAATGCTTTCCTGCGTATCGGCACCGACGAACGAGTCACAGTGATCGTGAACCACTCGGAGATGGGGCAAGGCGTTTATACTGCGTTGCCGATGCTGCTTGCCGAAGAGCTGGATGCAGACTGGAACAAGGTTGCCTACGAATCGGCACCGGTCGATCCAAAGTACAACCATCCAGTCTTTGGCATGCAAATTACTGGAGGAAGTTCGAGCGTATGGTCAGGGTTTGAGCAGTATCGCAATGCGGGAGCGGCCGCACGCACCATGCTGATCGCCGCGGCCGCGCAGCAATGGAATGCTGACCCTTCGACTCTTCGGACGAAATCCGGTGTGGTACTGGACGGCACGAATCGGAAGTTAAGTTACGGTCAGCTCGCCGAAGCCGCTGCAAAGATCGCGCCACCCACAAAGGTCACGCTGAAAGATCCCAAGGCATTCAAGCTGATCGGCACACCGGTAAAGCGGCTCGATACTTCAGAAAAAATAAACGGCAAAGCCATCTTCGGCATCGACGTCGAGAATCCGGGGATGCTTACCGCGGTCGTTGCCCGCGCTCCTGTCTTTGGCGCAAAGGTGAAGGGCTTCGATGACTCTCACGCTCGCAATATGCCAGGCGTGCGCAAGATCGTGGCCGTGCCTTCCGGCGTGGCCGTAGTTGCGGACTCGTTTTGGCAGGCGAAAATGGCGCGCGATGCGGTTCGCATTGATTGGGATGAAGGCGCGATGCATGACTTCAGCACGACCGAGATGATGCGGCAATTTCGAGAGCAAGCCAAGTCACCGGGCAAGAGTGTGCGCCGGGATGGTGATCCCGATGCCGCGCTCGCGAAGGCTGCGCAACAGATTGAAGCGGTTTACGAGGTGCCTTATCTCTCCCATCTAATGATGGAGCCGCTGAATTGCGCCGTCGATCTGCGGGCAGACTCCTGTGAGATATGGACCGGAACGCAGTTCCAAACGGTGGACCGTGCGGCCGCAGCCAAGGTCGCCGGCCTTCCGAACGAGAAGGTCCAGATCCACACCACCTTCCTGGGTGGAGGGTTCGGGCGTCGGGCTACGCCGCAGTCGGACTTCGTGGTGGAAGCGGTTCATGTGGCAAAGGCTGCCGGAGGTCCAGTAAAGGTGGTGTGGACGCGCGAAGACGACATGCAAGGCGGTTGGTATCGCCCGGCGTTCCTCCATGCCATTGTCGGTGGTGTCGACGCTAGCGGTAACCCGGTCAGTTGGAGATCGCGGCTGGTCGGTCAATCGATAATGTCGGGAACGATGTTCGAGAGCATGATGATGAAGGGAAAGGAATACGATCCGGCATCCGTGGAGGGGGTTGATGATCTTCCGTATGAGATTCCGAACCTGGCTGTCGAATCTCATCAGGCCCAAGTCGGCGTGCCGGTTCAATGGTGGCGATCGGTGGGGCACTCGCACACGGGCTTTGCCACTGAGTGTTTCATTGACGAACTTGCAGCCCTCGGGCACAAGGATCCCTACCACTTCAGGCGTGCTTTGCTGACGAAGCACCCACGGCACCTCGCCGTGCTCGATCTCGCCGCTCAAAAGGTAGGGTGGGGTAAGCCCTTGCCGAAGGGGCGGGGGCGCGGTATTGCCGTGCACTTTGCATTTGAGAGCTATAACGCGCAGGTGGCCGAAGTCTCAGTCACTGACGGCGAGGTCCGGGTGCATCGGATCGTGAGCGCAGTAGATTGCGGCCATTATGTAAACCCAGGGATTATCGCAGCCCAGTTGGAGGGTGGCGCAATTTTCGGTGCGTCGGCTGCGCTCTATCAGGAACTTACATTCGAGAACGGGCGCCTGCAGCAGACGAATTTCCACACGTTTCCCGTGATGCGCATGAACGAGTGTCCGGAAATCGACACGTACATTGTGGAGAGCAATGAGAAATCAGGCGGCATTGGGGAACCGGGAGTGCCGTGCACAGCCCCGGCTATCGCGAATGCCGTCTTTGCTGCGACTGGGAAGCGAATCCGCAAGCTACCGATCCGTATGACAGAGGCTGTATGAAGCACTCTCTAACGTCAGTCCTCTCTGCTATCGGTATCGAGGTTCTCGTCTTGGCAGCAGCGATGTCGTTCTGGCGCGGCGGAAAGATCCAGTACTAAGCACGGGCCACCCCTTTGGGGTGGTTGTGAGAGCCACAAACTCCCATCGGATACCCGGTCCGTGTTTTCAATAGGTTGCGTGGGAGTTAGTGGAGAGACGACAGCTTCCGCAACTCCGACGGCAAGCGACGGAGCCGTCTTTGTAGAATTCGTGTCAGTGTTGCGGCATCCCCGCTGCATGAACTGCCATTCGCGTGGTGACTTCCCGCGGCAAGGCAATGACAGTCATCCGCACACCATGAATGTGCGACGGGGGCCTGAAGGTCATGGAGTGACCGCTGAAAAGTGCAGCACCTGCCATCAGGACCATAATCTCGCCGGTGCGCACATGCCGCCCGGAGCGCCCAATTGGGGACTTCCTCCGCCGACTACGCCATTGATCTGGCAGGACCTTAGCGACGGACAGATTTGCCGTTCAATTAAGGACCCGAAGAAAAATAAGAATCGTAATCTCGATCAACTCGTCGAGCACCTGACGGAAGACAAATTGGTGGCGTGGGGCTGGAATCCTGGTGAAGGCCGGGACCCTATTCCGATGTCGCACGACGAGTTTGCAGCGAAGGTCAAAAAGTGGCGGTCGGCTGGAGCGCCCTGCCCGGCCGATACCGCTCAGAACGCGGTAGTCGTCGCCCCTCTTACGGAAGGTGTGCAAAATGGCGTCAGGCAACAGTAAACGGAGAAGACGTTGATCCATCACTGGCAAGGTTTCTAGGCGGGTGAGGTCGAGACGATTACGTCCGACTATGCAGCCCAGGCGGTGCTCATTACGCCAGACGGCCTATTTAAAGGCCAAGCCCTGACCCTAACGTCCGGTTTGCCTGTCATTCAGCAGCCATCGGTGCTCAAACACCGAGAGCGGCAATGCCATAAAGGACGCGGCAACAACTACGGCAAAGGGTGCAGCGTGGTGTTGAAGAGAAACGGATCTTGGAAATCGGTCTGATCGCCCGGCTTCTTGTCCTGAATAGGCTGAAGCCGTGCCGAGAGGGGCTTGTTCCATTTCGTTGCAAGCGAGGCCACGTCACCGAAAATGTGTTCCATCTGCTCCGAGCTGATGTTCCCTGGGAGAGGAACGGTATCCAAACCAGTGCCGCAAACTGCCGAATAGGCAAGCAATGAGTCTACGTTGTAAGTGGACTCGGCCCACCGCTGTGCCAAAATCTTGTCCTCCATCACAGGCACCATCAATCCGGAGTAGCCGACTTGCTTCTCTGGCACGGCTTTTACTGCGGCCGTGATGATACTGGCCGCAGTGAGGGTCCCGCTGGAGCCGAACTTTGCGCCAGTGAAAGCTTCGATGGCCGCCCCTATGGATACGTCCCCCAAAGGTGCGGGAGTTGGGTCGACCCCCAGATAGGCCCAGCCAGTTTCCGCCGCAACCTTCTTGCCCACAGCCGCGGCCACTGATGCATGTTTTGTGAGGGCAGCGGTCAGATCGGCAAGAGCAGCTTCGACGTTTCCCTTATCTTTGGCGAAGATGTCGCCGACGACGTTAGCTCCTTCGAAACCAATCGCGAATTGCCTGCCAGCGCCGGTGTGATAAGAACCGGGGAAGAATGGCGCAAACGGCTTCAGCATGGCCGTGGCAGTGAAGTTGAAAGTTCCCTTGCTGTGTGGACTGTGCTCGCTGACATACTTCACGAGTTCGGCCGTGCGATGAATCGTCCTCCAATGAATTCCAGATTCGTCGGCGATGATTGTGCTGGCAGAGATGTTCCGCAGAGTCGAGAGCGCTCTTTCGAGGAGGTGCATGGTGGCAGGATCATCGGCGTCGTGCAGCATCCCCGGTCCAACGTTCGGCAGGAATTTCTCCTTGAGAGAGAGTTCATCCAGCTGCGCGAGGAAGGCTAATGCCTGCTCCTCCGACATGCCGGCAACGAGTTCCGCCAGCGGTTGCGTCGTCAGGCGCACAGTTTCTACTTCGTAACCCGAGGATTCAAATTCGGCCTTTACTCTTCGCAACACGACGAGGGCATCACCAATTTGCCCTTGGTACATTGCTCGGTCGAGCTGCACGAATCCAGTGATTGCCCTTACTTTCGGATTGGACGAAGCGGTCGCGGCGGAACTGGTCTGAGCAGCCGCTTGCACTGAAACAACCAGGACAATGGCGAGGAAAATTCGCTTCATTACGGTCTCTTCGATGTGAATGGAGAAAGCAGTATAGCTTAGTTATGGCCGGTTTGTCGGTTAAGCGAAAACTCAGGTAGTGGTGCAGTTTGAAATCCACAGGCCAGACAAAACATTGAATTTTACAATAATTACGTCCGATACTGACGCCTGACGGATCTTCATTCCGCATACGCGTAAAGACTCGAATTGATGAAGTGGTTTCCGAGATGAGAGAAGCCACGGTCCCTGCAGAGGTGATTGGGCTATGACTTCAGTTGCTCCGATATTTCTCCCTGATGAATTCAATGCCGCTTCCTACTTCGTAGATCGCCATATCGAAGAGGCCCGCGCCGATAAAGTAGCAATCGAATGCGGAGAGGTTCACGTTACTTATCGGCAGCTTTTTGAGGGCGTGAACCAGGTTGGAAACGGGCTGCGAACGCTAGGCGTACGCATCGAAGAGCGCGTGTTCCTGCTCCTGTTGGATTCGCCTGAGTTTGCCGTCAGCTTCTTCGGTGCCATCAAGATTGGAGCAGTTCCGGTTCCGGCGAACACGCTGCTGAAATCTGCAGACTATGAATTCCTGCTCAACAACTCACGGGCGCGAGTGGCGATTGTCAGTGACTCATTGGTGGCTGCCATCGAGGCGATCCCCAGACGGCAATTGCACTATCTCGAAACCGTCATCGTGGTGGGTGGCGAGCCTCGGACAGGCACCCTGTCGTTCGAAAGATTGGCGAGAGAGAGTTCTTCGGTGCTCCAAGCCGAGTTGACCGGCAAGGACGATGCTGCCTTTTGGCTCTACTCTTCCGGCAGTACCGGGCAGCCGAAAGCTTGCGTTCATCTGCAACATGACATGGTGGTGAGTTCCGAGAGGTATGCCAAAAACATACTGAACATTACAGCCAAGGATCGATGCTTCAGTGTCGCCAAGCTCTTCTTCGCCTACGGATTGGGAAACGCACTCTATTTTCCCTTGGCCGTAGGGGCTACTAGCATCCTGTTACCGGGCCCACCCAAACCTCAGAGTGTGTTCGACGTCATCTCGCGCCACCGGCCAACGTTGTTCTTTTCGGTCCCATCGAACTACGTCCAGCTTCTCGCTCACACTGCACGGGATGGAAGGGAATTCGACCTTTCTTGTGTGCGGCATGCAATATCCGCCGGGGAGGCCTTGCCGGCCACTGTTTTTCATCGCTTCAAAGAGCGATTCGGAGTGGAAATCCTGGATGCTATCGGCTCGACAGAAGCACTTCACGTGATCATCTCCAATGTCCCGTCTGCTGCCAGACCTGGCTCCAGTGGAAAGATTGTCCCCGGGTTCGAGGCCAGAATCGTGGACGACAACAACCGGCCGGTTGTGCAGGGTGAAATCGGCAATCTTCTCGTTAAGGCAGACTCTACCTGTGCTTACTACTGGAACCAGCATGAAAAGACCAAGGACACAATTGAGGGCCATTGGATCCGGACTGGCGACAAGTACTACCAGGACGAAGACGGATATTTTTGGTACGCGGGAAGAGCTGACGACATGCTGAAAGTGAGCGGCGTGTGGGTCAGCCCCATTGACATTGAGCGCGCATTAATCGAGCACCCTGCCGTGCAGGAAGCGGCGGTTGTCTTCCGCAAGGACGCAGATGAATTGCCCAAACCGGTCGCCTGTATCGTAACGCGCGATGGTGCAGCGGGAACGCCGGAACTCGCGCGTGAACTGCAGGAATTTGTGCTCAGCCGCTTGCCTGTCTTCAAACGCCCGCATTGGGTAGAATTCCTTCCCGAGCTTCCGAAAACAGCCACCGGAAAAATACAACGTTTCAAACTACGGGCGGGTGTCGACAAATAGCGCAGCCCGGAGGCAAATGGACGTGGCAGTTCGAGATGCCGGAGCTGTGGCCGGTCGTAAACCAGCATCCGGGCGCATGGTCGCTAGCCTTGATCGGAAACGCCTCGGGCACAGTTTTGGGGCGAAGTGGAATCTCGATCCAAGGCGTTTTCGATAAGACCTCATGCGCCTCTGGCGCACCACCAAGCATGAAAATAGGGTTCAGCGGCCTAGCCCACGGCATCAGTGCCCGAAGGACCCAATGGTCCATTGATGCCGAAGATTCACGAATTTGCGCCGCACGCCGTTCACGTTCCGCGCAAGGGTGAATCAACGCCTGGGATAACGAGCTCTTCGCGCTTTTGCCCATTTTCGTTGCTTTGTAGAATCTCACAAGCCTCTGAGACTTCAGCAGAATTGGCTGACCGGGCTAGGTCTACGACATGTTATCGATCATTTGTTAATTCCGCATTCTTCTCCGAGCGGAGTAGGCTGCAACCTTTAGCCGATTGCCACAAAGTTGCATGCTGCACCAGCGTCGCGTTCCCTTCTTGCTCGTGTCATGGAAGTGCAAAACACACTGGTCGCACTTGCGAACCCGGTTGTGATCAACCTCCGCGAACAGCAACGCGGCGCTTTGTGCCAGAGGGGCAAATAAATCCTCGGGTTGCCGCGGGTCGAAGTAGAGTTCGGTCGAGAACACTTTGCCGGTTGCCTTCAGCCGGGTGCGCATGGGGTGTTCAGCCATCAATCGATTGAGTTCGTCTACCGTGGAACCATGAATGGCGGCACCGCCTTCCCAAGGCAGGATCTCCCTCCTCAGTTTTTCCCTCAATTCTCGAATGGCTTCCACGGTCCGTTTCGCACGGGCCGATTCTTTCCACCGTTGCTGAAGCTCCGCAGCTTTGCGGGAAGTCAGCAGATCAGCTGCCTGAAACCAGCGTAAGAGGGTGCTGAAATCCGAAAGCAGTTCCATCGGTTCACTATTCTGGACGGGGCGGGTATTCAAGAAATCCAGCGCCGGGTGGTTGCCTAGAAAGAGGAATCCGTCTTTCCAATCCGAGATCGGAGTCATTCTGGCCTTACTCACGGGACAGCCTCTTTCAAGATCATAACACCAATAATGAAACTTATTATCGGTTAGTACATCTGATACGGGGAAGGACAGCCGTGGTTGGAAACCTCAGTCAAGGCAGTCCTGGCCAACGGGCCACATCTTTCAGGAGGTTCATAATGATCAAGTATCAGCACGCTACCGTCGAAGGCCACAAGATCTTTTACCGTGAGGCCGGCTCGAAAACAGCACCTGCCATTCTTTTGCTGCATGGGTTTCCGACCTCGTCGCACATGTTTCGCAACCTTATTCCTGCGTTGTCGGACCGCTATCATATGGTCGCGCCTGACTTGCCCGGCTTCGGTTTCTCCGATGCTCCTGACCGCAAACAATTCCGGTACACCTTCGAGAACCTTGCCAAGACGATAGACAAGTTCACCCAGACCATCGGCCTGGAACGCTTCGCGATCTACGTTTTCGATTACGGCGCGCCGGTCGGACTTCGGCTAGCCCTGGCACATCCGGAGCGAGTCACGGCCATCATTTCGCAAAACGGCAATGCTTATGAAGAGGGGCTGAGCGAAGGCTGGAATCCCATCCAGAAATACTGGAAACAACCCAACGCCGAGAATCGTGCCGCTTTGCGCGAATTTCTCAAGCCGGAAGCGACCAAGTGGCAATACTCCTATGGCGTGCAGGATACGACGCTCCTGGCGCCCGAAGCTTACGAGCTCGACTCGGCGCTGCTCAGTCGTCCCGGCAACGATGAAATTCAGCTCGACCTGTTCCTGGATTATGCCAGCAATGTCGCTCTCTATCCCAAGTTTCAGGCATACTTCCGCACGACGCGGCCGCCACTCCTTGCAGTTTGGGGGAAGAGCGATCCGTTCTTTTTGCCTCCAGGTGCCGAAGCATTCAAACGCGACAACCCGGAGGCGGAGGTGCGTTTCTTCGACACCGGGCATTTCGCATTGGAAACGCACGCTCAGGACATTGGAGCAGCGATTAACGATTTCCTTGGCCGCAAGCTGGCGCGGAAAATATCGGCGGCGTAAAGGGGGTTTCGTCATGGCTCGCCCATCATCGTCGGGCGAGTGATGGGAAACTCGGACCTGACCCGTTACACGACCGTGCCCGCAGACCTCTAGATGGCGGGTATAGTCAACAGATGCAAGACTGCCCTGATTCTGGCGGCGACGAATTTGCTCGGCGCCAGATGCCGTGCGGTTTAAACGCGATCGGCGTTTTTTTGTTTTTCGGCGCAACCATGGCGACCTTTGCCAGCGCGACGTTGACTTTGCCCGGCACATCCCTCGACAGGATATGGGTTTTCAATCCCGCGGCCTATAAACGGCTTGTAAGCTTTTGCAAACCAGTGGGGCTTCTCTTTCTTCTCCTTGCCACAGTGTTGGCCGTCGCAGGGACGGGTTGGTTCAAACATCGTCTTTGGGGGTGGAGATTAGCCGTGGCAGTCATCGCGATCCAAGTTCTGGGGGATCTGGTCAATTTCTCCAGGGGTGATTTCTTGCGAGGCGGTGTGGGCTTCACCATTGCGAGTGTGCTGTTGCTTTATCTCTTACGCCCGTCGGTCAGAACAGTCTTCACCGGAGCCAAGCTGTCATGACTGTGATCGGAGTGGAATTCCTCATCTGGCTTCTGATCGCCGCCTCAGGCATCGCGGTATTAGCGAAGTACCTACGAATACCTTACACAGTAGCTCTTGTTCTTGGCGGACTCCTTCTGAGCCTGCTTCGCTTGCAGTTCCTGTCGCCGCTGCAACCGACGCAGCGCCCGAACTGGCTAACGCCCGATGTAATTCTGATTTTGTTTCTGCCTGCGCTTGTTTTTGAAGGCAGCATCAAGATTGATGTACGAGACCTTCTGCATGACGCTGCGCCGCTCTTGGTCTTAGCCAATATCGGGGTTCTTCTGGCAACTCTGGTGACCGGCTACCTCGTCCACTGGGTGATTGGCCTGCCGATTCTAGTCGCGCTGCTGTTTGGGGCGATCATTTCTGCCACAGATCCTATTTCCGTACTTGCCATCTTCAAGGACCTCAGAATGGAGAAGAGGCTCTCGATCATCATTGAGGGTGAGAGTCTCTTGAATGACGGGACGGCGGTGGTTGTTTTCCAGATCCTGCTTGCTGGCGTCGTTGCGGGTGGCTTGGGCGCGGGAAAGGGAATCGCGCTGTTCCTCTGGGCAGTCCTCGGAGGAGCGGTGCTCGGGTCTACATTGGGGTACATGGCGAGCAAGATCACTCAAACGATCGATGATCCTCAAATCGAGATCACTCTTACTACCGTCGTTGCCTACGGCAGTTATCTTCTTGCCAATCACCTGCATCTATCGGGCGTCATTGCGACCGCATCGGCGGGGTTCATGATCGGTAATTTTGGCGCGAAGAAAGGCATGAGTGCCAAAACCAGAGCTGTCTTGGAGTCCTTCTGGGAATATCTCGCCTTTGTGATGAACTCCCTGGTGTTTTTGCTCATCGGTCTGGAGGTCAACATCGTTGCGCTGGGCCCCGCGTGGCGTCCTGTACTCCTCGCAATCGCAGCCGTGCTGATCGGCCGATCCCTTTCTGTCTATCTTTTGGTCCCGGTGAGCAATTTCTTTGCTGAAAATATTCCCATTCGTTGGCAGCATGTGATGGTCTGGGGTGGTTTGCGCGGTGCTCTGGCTCTGGCATTAGCCCTGAGCCTCGACAGCACATTCCCCTACCGAAATCGCGTACTAGATTTGACCTTTGGCGTTGTCGTTTTTTCCATACTTCTGCAGGGTCTCACCATGAAGCCGCTGCTAAGGGTCCTGGGTCTTGCGGATGGCGAAGCCTAGGTCAACTGGCACGTGTCTCTTCCGAGTTCCAACGCATTTGAAAGTCTACTCACGGCTTCGTCTATTTTGCGCTCCAAAGTAACCCTGAGAATTTGCTGACCCAGGCAGATGCGCCAGATTGCCTCTTGACTCTGGACATAACTCCAGGGTTTATCCTTAAATGTGTGACAGAGACGGTTCACATCGGTAAGGCCTCAAGGCTGGCCGGCATCAGCGTCGACACGATCCGCTTCTATCAAAAACTCGGACTAATCAAGGGTACGAGTCGGAGTACTGGCGGATATCGCCTGTTCAACCGAGAGCAGATTCGCGACCTCAAGTTTGTCCGGCATGCTCAGGAATTGGGGTTCTCGCTGACCGAAATTAGAGAATTGCTGGCGCTGCGGCAAAAGCATCACGCTTGTTCTGAAGTGCAATCCATGCTCAAGCACAAGCTGGCAGGTGTGCGCGAGAAGATCAAGAGCCTTGCTGGGCTGGAAAGGGAGCTTGCTGGCGCACTCCGCAATTGCAATCGTGAGCTGCGCCTGAAACGGGATATCAAGCATAAGGACAGTTGTCCTCTGCTCACGAGGCTCGACCGAATGAACGGCTCCACGAGCATCAAATATGTCTCAAACGGACGAAAATCAGGCAAGTAAATCGGGTGCAGGAGCACCGTGGCTGCCAGTCTGGCCGCGCTCGGCAGCGTGATTGCGGCTTCCAGCTGTTGCCTGCCACTGTTGCCGTTTCTGTTCGCTGCTGGGCGGCAGGCACCTCGGCCTTTGTCGTCCAGTTGCGACCTTACCTCCTCGTTCTGGCGGTGCTACTCATTGCTTTTGGTTTCTACAAGTCTTGGCGGGCCAAGCAATGCAATTGCAAGCCCAGCAGGATCAGCACTTTTCTTTTGTGGTTCTCTGCGATTGTGGTGTTTGTATTCATCTTCTTTCCACAGTGATCGCCAACCTGGTGGCCGATCTGTCGGCAGGTAAATCATGACTCGAAAGCGAATCCTTCTTTTTGCGGTTCTTCTGGTGGCGTTTGGCGTCGTGTATTACTTCTACGGCGGACACTCGACAACCAAGGGACAGCCGCCTCTCGTCAGTTTTTCTTCGGGTGATCTTACGCCTCTGAAGACTGCGTTCAACGGTTCAGCATCATCTATCCGCGTTGTTGTAATGCTGTCACCCACATGAGCCTATTGCTTGCAGGGGGCCTCTGCAACGGAAGACCGTTCTCTTTATGCCAGTGCTGTACATCATCTTCGGCATGCCGCTCGACGTCCTCCTCATCATTGCCTTCTATTCCTGGGGCATGACTTGGTCGTTCCGGAACACTCGCGCCAGCTGACTTCCGGTTCCGCATTCGTGTAGCACACAAGTCACTGCATCGCATGGAAGTGACTGAGGTCCGCGCTGGGGGTCGGTAAGCCCGGATCGGGGTCGATTGCCCGGAGGACCTCTTGGCTCTGGGCTGGGGCGCGATGAGGGAAGAAATGTGTGCCTCTGGGCTCTGGGCGAGGGTGATCGAGTTAATCCGCCCCCGTTAACTGAAAAGATATTCCTGCTCCGCTAGCAAATTAGGGCACTGCCATCCTTGTGCCAGATAATGCGCGCGCGCGCGAAAAGTGGTGCATAATCTGGGAACGCAGTAACGAGAATTAAGAGCGACGCGCTAGCGGAATCCAGCTGGATTTGGTTCTAACTGACTGGGAGTATCGCGGCGTGCGAGTCTTGCTGGTTGATGATGACCGCCTCTTGCGAGCGATCATTGGGAAAATGCTTGATCACTCTCAACCAGCTGCCAGCGTTGACGAAGCGTCGGATGGTGATGAAGCACTCCGGCGCTATCGAGAATGCGGTTCCTACGACATCGTTTTAACCGACTATGATCACCCCGGCTTGAATGGCTACCTCTTGGCCGAAGCGATACGAAAGCAGAACCCCTCGCAACCCATTGCTTGCTTGACTGGAGACGACGAAGCAGGTAAAGCATTGTGGGAGAACCTCAAGATTCCTGGTGGCATAGACGTGACAGGTACGTCGCAGATCGTGGGGCGCCACCGTTGGTACCCCGCAGCTTTTGGCATTTACCTTCACGATTGCCCAAATCACTTTGGGAGTAAATTCTTCAGGCTCATATGCTGAAGCAAACCACACATTGGTGTCCTGTTTGCGTCGCCCTGGTCCCTTAACTCTGGAAGCATTTTTCCCACTCGGTCCTCGTGTGCCTCGAGATGGAAAATGTATGCGAGCCCGCCGAGCGAGTGCAAGCTACATGGAGAAGTCTCTTCTGCCTTTTTGAATTCGCGCTTGGCTTCGGCGCAGGGGTGTACCATTGCATGTACCCGAGAATTGGATCGGATGGGGTGGAACTCGACATTTTCTGGAATGTTCTACTGCTTTGTCGAACTGGCACGTCTACTAACACAATGAACTCACCACGCGGTCGAGAATGTTTTCCACGAATTCGCGAGACAGCATCAAAATCGGCTCCTCGGCCAGGTGCGCTGGCAGTACACTCTAGTTGACTTCCTCATGCTCGGATCCTACGATTGCATTTCCTTCGCGATGGGCCCAGCCGCATGATCGGTCAGACGATCTCGCATTATCGGATTCTAGAAAAGCTCGGCGGCGGGGGCATGGGCGTTGTGTACAAGGCCGAGGACCTGAATCTGCGCCGTGCTGTTGCTTTGAAGTTCCTCCCCAAAGAGCTGGCACGCGACGCGCAATCGCTGGAGCGTTTCCGGCACGAGGCGCGGTCCGCTTCCGCGCTAAATCATCCCAACATTGTGACCGTGCACGAGATTGCGAATAGCGAGGCTGGGTCTTTCCTGGTCATGGAATGGATCCAGGGAGAAACCCTACGGAAGAGAATGGAGCGCGGACTGGACTTGAGCAGCCTGGCGCAGTATGGAATCCAGGTAGCGAGGGCGCTGCGCACGGCACATGAAGCTGGCATCATTCATCGCGACATCAAACCGGAGAACATCATGGTGCGACCCGACGGCTACGTGAAGCTGGTCGACTTCGGGCTGGCACTGGTGACCACGCTTGCGCCCGGCAGCGAGACGAGATCGCTCCGCCTCACGCAGGGGGGCACGCTGCTCGGCACGCTGGCGTATTTTTCCCCAGAACAGGCCCGGACCGAGATGCTGCAATCCGGTTCGGACATCTTCTCGCTGGGTCTGGTGCTTTACGAGGCGGCGGCGGGGCGGCACCCGTTCGCCGCGTCGTCGCAGTTCGCCATTGTGAACGGGATCGTTACCCAGAACCCGCTCACTCCCAGCCGGCTCAACCCGGAGATTCCACATACTCTGGAGCAGCTGATCCTCGCAATGCTCGAGAAAGACGCTCGCCTGCGACCCTCGGCCGGCGAGGTGGAACAGGTGCTTGCAAGCCTGGGAGGCGCCAAGCCGGGTGGGGAAGCGCTGATCCTGAGGGCAGTGGACCGAAAGACGGTGGGCAGGGGCCAGGAGCTTGCGGAGCTGCAAACGGCATATGGCGCGGCGGCCGCAGGAAGAAGCTCGCTGATCTGCGTCACGGGCGAAGCGGGTATAGGGAAGAGCACTCTGGTCGAGGAATTCGTCGGCGAGTTGAACAGCACTGTTCACCCCGGCAGTGTGGCGCATGGCCGCTGCTCCGAGCGACTGGGCAGCAACGAAGCCTACCTGCCCTTTCTTGAAGCACTAGACAGTTTGCTGCATTCCGACTCTGGCGACTCAGTCAGCCGGGTCATGAAAACGCTGGCTCCGAGCTGGTATCTGGAGCTCTCTCCGGCCCAGCATGAAGATTCCAGCCTGGTCCGTCTTGTGGACGCAAGAGCCGTTTCGCAGGAACGTCTGAAGCGCGAGCTGATCGCTCTGTTGCAGGAGATCTCCAAGCTCAAGCCGCTGCTCCTCTTTTTTGAGGATGTGCACTGGTCGGATGTATCGACGGTCGATCTGCTGGCCTACATTGCAGCGCATTTTGAGTCGTTGCATGTGCTAGTGGCAGTGACGTACCGGCCTGCGGAAATGGTGCAGAGCAAACACCCGCTCCTGCAGCTGGAGCTGGATCTTCAGTCGCGCGGCCTGTGCCGCGAGATCCGGCTGGACTTTCTGGGGCAAACGGACGTAGAGAAGTTTCTAACGCTGGAGTTTCCCGCCAACAAGTTCCCCCGCGAGTTTGTCCAGTTCATCTGGGAAAAGACCGAAGGCAATCCGCTATTCATGGTGGACCTGGTCCGCGACCTGCGGGACCGCAAGAGCCTAGTCCTGGAGCAGGGATCCTGGACCCTGGCTCAGCCGCTGGCCAAGATTCGCAACGAAATACCGGCTTCGGTTCGCAGCATGATCCAGAGGAAAATTGATAGCTTGAGTGAAGAGGACCGGCGACTGCTGCAAGCGGCCAGCGTGCAAGGGACGGAGTTTCACTCGGCCGTGCTGGCGCAGGTTCTCAACGCGGAACCCGCGGAACTCGAAGAGCGTCTAGAAACCCTGGAACGGGTGCACTTCTTCGTGCAGAAGATCGGGGAGACCGAGTTTCCCGACGGCACGCTCACGCTGCGTCTCCGGTTCGTGCACGCCCTGTATCAAAACGCTCTGTACGCGATGCTGACTCCGACACGGCGCGTGACCCTGAGCTCAGCGGCGGCGAACACTATGCTCGAGTTCCACGGCGATTCCCAGAACGCGATTGCGCATAGTTTGGCGCTCCTTTTCGAGGCCGCACGGAATTTCGGCAAAGCGGCGGAGTTTTTCCAGATCGCCGCGCAACGCGCCGCGGGCGTGTTCGCCAATCAGGAAGCGGCAGCGCTCGCGAGAAAAGGGCTGGAGTTGCTGGCTAAGACGCCGCAGTCCCCGGAGCGAAGCCAGAAGGAACTGACATTGCAGATCACGCTTGGACCCGTGCTGGTTTCGACTAAAGGCTTCGCCAGGGCAGAGGTGGAGAAGGTCTACATGCGGGCTCGCAAGCTGTGCTCCGAACAAGAGGAGACTCCCCAGTCCATCCCGGTCCTGTGGGGACTGTGGTCGTTTTATGAGGTGAAGGGCGAGCTGGGGATGGCGTTGGAACTGGCCGAGCAGATGTTACGGCTGGCGGAAAGATCAAGGGACGAGGCATTTCTGCTCGAGGCGCACTACGCGCTGGGGGATACGCTCTTCTGGGTAGGCGATTTCGAGCGATCGTTGCACCACGTCCTGGAGGGAATTCGACATTACGACTCCAAGAAGCACCATGCGCTTTCCTTCGTGTACGGAGGATATGACGCTGGAGTCGCATGTCTCTCGTTTGCGGGCTGGAATCTTTGGATGCTGGGCCGCACGGAGCAGGCATTGGCGCGAACCAACGAGAGCATAGCTCTCGCACAGAAGCTGCAGCATCCATTCAGCAAGTCCATTGCGTTATCGTTTGGCGCACTGCTGCACCAGTTGCGCCGGGATGTGGCGTCCACGCGCAAGCTGGCAAAGGAAACCATCTCGCTGTGCGTAGAGCATGGAATCGAGACGTTTCTGGAAATGGGAAACGTGATGCTGGGATGGGCGCAGAATGAAGAGAGCCCAGATTCCGGCGGAGTCGAACTGATACGAAACGGAATCGCGGCCTGGAGAGCCACGGGGGCTGATCTGGTAGTCCCTCACTTTCAGCAGATCCTAGCGGCGGCGTTGCTGGAGAACGGCAATTACGGCGAAGCACTCACGGCGATTGAGCAAGCCTTAGCCTTGATTCCGGCGACCGGGGATCACTCCTTTGAAGCGGAGTGCTGGCGACTGAAAGGAGATTTGATCTGGCGATGCCGGTCGGGCAATGAAAGCCGCGACGAAGCCGAAAACTGCCTCGGCAAAGCCGTCGAGATCAGCAGCCAACAGAAGGCGCTTTCTCTGGAACTAAGAGCGCAGGTCAGCCTCGGGCGGCTGCTCACGCAAAGAGGAGAGGCAGAAAGCGCACAGAGATCGCTCGCGAAAACTTACGCACAGTTTCAGGAGGACCGCGACAGCGAAGATCTCCGACAGGCCAAGATCGTCCTGGATGGGTTGCGGTCTGTTGCTTCCTGAAATTCCGTCTGGAAGTCACTTTTCCCGGGTTGCGGATCGCCGAAATGAATCGAATACGCGTGCTGGTCTGCGGAACGAATTACGGCAGAGCCTACCTAAGTGCGATTTCGCGACGGGCGGACGCTTTTGAACTTGTTGGAGTTCTGGCCAGGGGAAGTAGCCGATCCCACCAGATTGCCGCCGAGAACGGGGTCCCTCTGTACGTCGACTTGCGGGAGATGGGAAAGAATGTGGACCTGGCGTGCGCTGCGATGAGTTCGTCAGCATGGCCCGTCGTCATTAAGTTACTGGAGCGGGGCGTCCCCGTCCTGTGTGAGCACCCTCAGCGTAGTGCAGTGTTAATGGCGGGGCTGCGATTGGGGTCACGACGAAAGGTAAAATTTCACTTGAATGGACACTTCGGCAATTTGCCGGCTGCGAGAGCATTCGCCAAAGAGTGCTCTCGGTTGCGCAAGAAGGCGAACCCAGTTTTTCTACAGGCCCTGGCGACGGAGCGATCGCTGTACGGTTTGTTGGATATTCTGAAGATATCTTTGGGAAGTGTTGATCCGTGCCGGATGAGGGTGTTGCATCGGGAGAAGAAATTCTGTCTGCTCGGCGGCACACTGGGGCGTTTGCCTTCGCACCTCCTCGTGCAGGTTTCCGGAACGAAGGGCGCCCGTCATTTGCCTGACGGGAGCCCGGCGTACCTTTTCGATCACAGAGTGGCAGTTGGTTTCCCTAGCGGAGTGCTCACGCTCATGTCCATGAGTGGGCCGGTGGTGTGGAATCGGGCTCCTGCGCGCACGATGGGGGCACGCGACTCCTTGTGGACAAGTCTCTACGATCAAGGAACCAGGACTGAAGACGATTTGCGGGAGCAGAGAATCGAGGCGAATATCGCAGCCCTGGAGTCCATCCGCAAAGCGATTCTCTGCGGCCAAACAGACGATGCTCAACGTCCGACTCACATTCTCGAAGTCAGCCGTGCTTGGGAGTCCATCGGCCGACGACTCTACGCAGCCTGAGGCGTTTCAGCCCGAAGCGCTGCTAGCAACGCTTCTCCGTGTGGCGTTCCCAGCCCAGCTTCCCAGCTCCAGCCGGAGCCGTGGCGGGAATCATAGAGGGCCCGTATCGCGTTACGGAATCGCTCCTGATAAAGAAGAGGCGTTATGTAACCGACCGGAACATTCAGACGCTCATTGAGTAAAGCTGCGAGGCTTGCCCACAGCGGTGCGGCTGCGCTCGTTCCGCAGCCCGGAAAATGAATCTGGGCAACGACGCATTTGTAGCCTCGAGCGGCGTCGGCTTTGCCGGACACGTCGGGGACAGCCCGTCCGCGCTTCTTAGTACGGCGCACCACCGAGGACTGCCAGGTGGGAAGGCCGAACTTCGAGCTTATGCCGTGTCCGCTCGCACCTTCGCGGTCGCCGACTTTCTCTTTCCAGATAACCTCCACCGGCTTGCCTTTCACGGGACGGCGAAAGGCGGTTCCACCGCAGGAGAGTACATAGGGACTCGACGCGGGGAAGAAAGCTTGGGGCTTGGGAGCGGACCGAGATCCGTCTCCATCGTCACCGGAGGCGCAGCAGATGGTCACGCCCATAAGGACGGCGGCGGCGAACAACCGGTTGCTCGCAAAGACGAACTCTTTTCGCAGAAGAGACTCAGGCGCTCCCCAGCTGCAGGAGATCACCGAGGGCCGGTTGTGGCGATCATGAATGGCGGTTTCCAACGCTTCGTACTTCCCGCGCGCATCATTGTGTGCGAAATAGACCACAAGATGCGCATCGTTGGCCCAAGTGCCCACCAGTTCCACATCCATGGTGGTCTCGAGTGTCCACTCGATGTTCTTGGGGGAATTGCGGCGTCGATGCTCGTCAGGATGAGAAAGGCCGCGCGCTTGGCGCAGGCTGCACCAGTTAGCATCGGTGCAGTACTCCCGAATGGCATCGGCGTCGGCCGGGTTGTTTTGCTGCCCGCCGACATTAACCTGGGTGATCCTGGGTTTTGAGAGACCGAGCTGATGGAAATATGCCGCAAGATCGGATTCGTAAAAGCCGCCACCCAAAACGATGATTCCGATGCATTGCCCCCGTCCGCGGCTGCCGGAGGGAAAAGCGTAGGTTCGGGCAATGCGCCGGGGATCGATGAGCCTTGGGCGAGCTGAGCTCAGGTCGGAGATCGCCGGATAGGTGTAGTGCGTGCGCGCAGTAAAGCCCATCACCGACTCTATTGTGTCAGCCAGATGCCTGGGCACGTGCACGGAACCCCTGGGAGCGCGATACACACCATGGCCAGCACGCTCGTAGCAGTCAAACTGCACGGCGAATGCCCGGGACATCTGCGCAATTGTGCCGGATAAGTCTACGAGTCGGCGGGTGTGGCTCGTGCGGGCAACGGTCAAACCGTTGTCCTGCGCAAATGCCTCGACGGCGGCCACGTCGGCGCCTGAAGCGCCAAATCGTTCGGCATACTGCTCCCGGCTGAGGTAGATGCGCTCTGCGGGAAGCAGAACCTCCATCTTCTTGAGCTCTGTGACCATCGCATGTTCTTCTGAGCGTGAGCGTATCAGGAGCGAAATCCTGGCGCGTTCACTTTCGTCCGGCTGCAGGGGAACTAACTGGCCGTCGCGGAAACGGTCAATCTCGTCGACATGGACGTAGCCTAGGCGAGTCACGACGAAGCATCCTTCCTCATCTTCCACACGTAGTAGGAACAACATCCTGAGGCAAGGCCAGCGCGGAGGGCTTCAGCTCCCCGCACGACGCGTTCCACGAGGTCACGACTCTCGGGAAGCGCAAGGCGGCGAAGTTCCTCGCAGATACCGTCGGAGCGGTTCAGTGCCTGAAAGACCTGTTCGCTGATGTCTTCCCGGGCGAGGATTTTCAGTGAAGAATTCGCCAGCACTTTTTCCCGGGCTGTCCAATCGACAGGAATAACTTCGAGATCCCACAGGTCGGCAAAACAGAGAGTGCCACCATTAGCCAGCACGCGCGCGCTCTCCGCCAGGAACGCGAGGAAGTCTTGATAACAATGGGCAGATTCCAGGTTTAGAACGACGCTGAAACTTTCGTCGGCGAAGGGCAGCCGTTGCGCGTCGCCGCCTAAAACCTGCACCTTGCGCAGCTTTGGGTTTCGGCGCGCTAGCGCAACGTTCGGCAGACTGCAGTCCAGGCCGACAATCTGCCCAGCTCGTGTGTAGCGAGCGAGGTAGTAGCAGTTCCCGCCGCGGCCACAGCCCACCTCAAGCACTCTCTTGCTTCGCAGCTCCACGTCTTGCAGCACATGACGGACAAGGCTTAGGTGGTAGCGATAGCGAGCATCGGAAACATTTACCCAGGACTCCGTGTCGCCTGCAGCGGCAAAGCCGTAGTTCAGGAACAGTAGTCCCGGGTCTGGCAGTTTTTCTGCCAGGGATCGGTAAAGTTCTTTCATAACTTCGGGCCAGTGGAGAGTGTGGCCCTGAGTAAACTAGAAACCGGGAGTCTCCGACAAGACCGCGGGGTCATCTGCCTCGTCGCCCTTCCACCGCTCTTTGGCAGCGTGCTTGAGATCTTCGCGGGTCACGTCGTATCCGTGGTCTTTGGCGACTTTGAGCACATGTTCGGATGCTTCGCGCACTTTTTTGCGAAGGGCGTCGTCTTTCTGAATATCTTCCATGAATTTATGGGCGTGTTCTTTTGACATGGCGCACTCCTTTTTGCCACGCGTTGACGCGCGGCGCTAGCCGAATAATGTATATGGGGATGCGGGTGAAAACAAGCTAAAGGCTTATGTGATCGGGGTTGAGTTGGCTTTCTTGGAGCGAGGATTCGAGCCACTTGAGCTTTACCGGAATCGAGTACAGCCGCCCGGGGGCGAATCGCGCCCACCAGGAACGCATACCGGGAACGATCACCTTGATCACCGGCAGCCCGACGTCGTGTCTTGTCTGGACAAGGACGAGCATTTCCATGCCCCACTGCTTCACGAGATTGGCGCAGCCGTGAACATCGTCAAGGAGGTCCTTGCTGGGGCGGTAGGAGAAGTCAGAACATCGGGTGGGGGTGAGATCTGCCGCAGGTATCAGGAAAGAATGGTCGCCGGGCGATTTCGGGCAAGATGCGTATTCTCTTGCCACAACCTCAGGAAGAAACTGGTTTAGTTCCGTGACAGCCCTGAGCAGAGCCAGCCTGGGATCAAAATGCGCGCCGAATCCAAAAATGTGGTCGTGCTGGTTCGGATCATCCGACTGCGAAATCGCCGCAAACGCGGGCACGCTGCGGGCAGTCGTGACATCCAGCACGTAGAGAGAGCGGCCGATGCTCTCGTAGGCGATTTGATTTCTACGAACGTAATCGAGTTCGAAGCTGCCAACATCCACGCCCGGACGGCGCACCCGGTTATACCACCAGAGGGCAACGCACTCGCGCTCGACAAGCTCCAGAAAGCCGTGAACAACCGCTTCTTCTAGGTTATTGCCTGCGCTATTTCCGTTTGAGTCGGGACGACAAAAATCGTGACTCCCGTCGAAGGGATAGCCGAAGTAGCAATAAGCGGTCGGCACATATTTCACGCGATCATGACTAAGGGACCATACGGGACTCCAGTCGATGGGGCGCCGCTCGTCAAAATGTTCGGGAACCCAGTTGTACTTGCCTTCGCGGCGGTTCCACTCCTCCCGCTCGCGATACTGCTGTTCGCTGAACAGAGTGCAAGCCGAAGGATGAATCGCGTCGTTCCCTAACTCTGCATAAGTGGCGCGCTTTCTCTCCTCGTCTCCGCGATATATGCCTGAGAAACGTTCGAGCGCTTCGCAGACGGCGCTGACCTCGGCTGCGACACGGCTCGTGCCCTTGCCGAGGACAGAGCCGGAGATCTCACGCTTTGAACTTGAAGACGACAGGCACGAGCTCGGCCTCAACCTTGCCCGGCACAGGTGGATAGCTCCATCCCAGGGCAGGTCATAGTGGCGAAGAGCGCTGATGATGCCGTGGTTGTGGTCCGCGAAGCGCAAGTATTTGCCGAGTGTTTCTTCCAGGGGAACCGCACGACTCTCAAGGCCATCAGCGGAACGTTTGTGGCGCGACTGGAGAGACAGCGGGAGCACGGCGGAAGCTATTCTATCCGTTCACCCTCGCCGAAGCGGAGAACAGGTGGGGGTGGACGCGGGGCGTCGAACTCGTTCGCAAGACAAGTCTAGTCTTTGCATTTTGTGAAGACATTATAGGTCTTCTCATGATCCTCTTGGGCAAATTATCCTTGGCATTGCATCCGTCTGGACAGCCTATGCTCATGCCGTGGTGGAGCACACATCCGTTCGCGAGTGAGTTGTCGGCGATGATTCTGAAGAGGCTCCTAACTCCTCTTCTGCGGTCGCTTCTAATACAACACCAGCGAGGCTTCGCCTCAGACCGACGAGCATGTTTTTGAGAGCAGGTGTTTCCGGATAGCTCCGGTTGCGTGCATCGAGTCGGGAATGGTAAACCACTCCGTTGAATGGGATCGCCGTAAGGCGAATCGCCTGGCCGTAAAGGCACCCCGCAACCGGAGCCGGCATGAGCGTACCACAGACTGTTGCCGAGGTCTTAAGCAAGCACGTGGTGTTGCAAGTGGAGAGCATCGACCGGACGTATCTCAACGTGTATGTCCCTGAGCTGCAGGCCGTCGAAGGCGCTTTGAAGTTCATCCGCATCCATCGTGGACACAAGGTGGCCTCAACCCACATGGTAGAGCCCATCACTCGCGAGTTCGTCGGCTCCATTGAGCGCTTCGCCAAGGACAACCGGATTCCCCTGATCACCTTTGAGAAGGGGCAACGCAAAGGCGACTTTGCCAAACAGCAGCGCAAAAAGTTCCACCAGCGGGAAGGCGTGGTATTCATCGGTAAGGCCCAGGAGAAATGCACAGTCTATCGCACCGAGAAACGTTGCAATCCTAAGACGAAGCGCACCTATCCTTGGATCGTGAAGTCCACAGCCCTGGTGAACCATTACTACTTCTACTGCATCGATGAGGACTTTGGGCCATTCTTCCTAAAGTGCTGTTCCTATTTTCCCTATAACGCCAAGCTCTGCCTGAATGGACACGAATACCTCAAGCAGCAACTGCAACAAAAAGGGATTGCCTACCAAGCCTTGGAGAACGGCATCCTGTCGTGCGAGGATCCCCAAGCCCTGCAAGACCTGTGTGACCGGCTAACGGAGGGCAAGATCGACGCCCTCCTCCGCAAATGGTTGCGACGACTGCCCCATCCCTTCGCCCCCCAAGACCGTCAGGCCGGATACCGTTATCAACTCTCCATTCTCCAGCTCGAACTTTCCCTCACTCAGGTTCTGGACCAGCCGGTCAGCGGACGCATCTTCTTTGAAGACGTGATCCGAGAAAACCTGGACATCGGTCGTCTCAAACGAGTGCAGCTCATTTTTGATCGCTGGGTCACCAGACGCACACTCGGACCCTTTCGTACCCGGGTCATCACCGATGGAGTGATCCCCTCGCTGCACACCGACTTCAAAGGAACCCGCATCAAGCAGTACCACAAGGCAGGGCAGGCCTTACGCACAGAGACTACCATCAACAACACCTATGACTTTTATATCGGCAAGAACCTGCGCAACTTGCCCGCGCTCCGGCGCATCGGCTTTCAAGCCAATCGCCGACTGCTTCAAGTGCAGCGCATCAGCCACGATTGCATCCTCGCCGAAGAAGGTTTTCAAAAAATCAATCGTCCAGTGCAGGTGACATCGCAACGCGCCTCCGCACTGCGCTTCGCCGCTCCTAACGTGCAAGCTCTCTGGCGTGCTCTCTTCCTGTTCCAAGTCCTGCCCACCGGCTTTTCCAGCCGCCATCTCCACCAACACTTTGCATCTTTGCTGGGCCAAGCACCCGACAGCCTCACCCAAGGTCAAATGACCTATCACCTACACCGCCTGCGCCTCACCGGATCATCGAACGCATTCCTCAGACTCACCGCTACCGCATTACCGACCTCGGCTTGCGAACGGCGCGGTTCTGCACCCGAATCTACAGCCGCATCCTCCGTCCCGGATTCGCAACCCTACTACCCCAGCTCTCCCCACCCAACTCCTCGCTCCGGCGCAGCTTCGACAAACTTGATTAGGAGGTCACATCCTGGATCCAACACGCAAAATTAGCCGCCTAAAGCTTGACTCATTTACATCAAGTTCTCTAGTTCAAGACGTCAAGTATCCGCAGAAATCGGTATGAACTGGTAGTCGGCATCGCTTGGGATTCCTTCTTGCTTGTTGGGAAGGCGGTTGATCCGCTGGCGAGGTTACTGGGCGACACAAACTTTCTGAACGACCTGGAGCGGCCCTATGGTATCGACAACATGCCCGGAACGATTTAGGTGTGCTCGGCTCAAGCGCAGTCACATCGCGCTGACAACAATTGCGTTGTTGCTGGTGCTCGACCTTGGCCGTTCCATCAATGCGCGCGTTGGCTACGCCACCCCCGTATCGGAGTGGCAGCCTAGTCCGTCCGACTATGCGGATCTAACGTGGCCCCCCGGAGCGGACCTGCCGCCCAACATACCTCTGGGCGCACGTGTCTTTGCGCGGAGATGTGCCGTTTGCCACGGACCTGACGGACGCGGAAACGGACCCGCGGCGCCGTCGCTGATCCCCCGGCCGCGCGACTTCACGCTTGGGCTGTTCAAGTTCAAGTCAACACCACACGGGCAGCCGCCGACCGACGATGACCTGAAGCAGATCGTCGCGAGCGGACTTCCAGCGAGCGCAATGCCGTACTTCCGCGACCTGTTGAGCGATAGCGAGATCGATGCGGTCATCGCACAAGTCAAGCAATTCTCTAGTGCATTCAGCGGAGCACCGCCCCAAGGGATCGTCGTTCCGCCGCGTCCGGCGAAGACAGCAGCGAGCGTCGAGCGTGGCCGTGCACTCTACATCGCCCAGGACTGCGTCGGCTGCCACGGTCCTGACGGCCGGAAGGGCGGCTTCCTTGTGGATTCAAG
>Ga0137415_10001118_pt1 | contig 26519 bp, 23 predicted proteins | sample CZODoug3_1_1_16f_FD_183082 | JGI IMG/M metagenome (GOLD analysis project Ga0137415, IMG submission 183082) | Vadose zone soil fungal communities from Angelo Coast Range Reserve, California, USA - CZODoug3_1_1_16fungal (Hybrid Assembly) | ecosystem: Environmental > Terrestrial > Soil > Vadose...
AACAACTGCCGCTCATTGTTGCTCTGGCTGAAGAGGAACTCCTTGGTGTAGGAGCTAGCTGCACGGTCGGCGATGTCCTGCGCCGTATCCTCGTCGGCTGAACGACCGTCCTGCTGGGTTCGCGTAACCGTACGGCGCAATTCCTGCTGGCGGATCTCCAGACGTTTTTTGAATGCTTCTAACTTCTTCTTATCCATATAGGTCACTTCAAATTCTAGGGACGCCCCATCGAGGCGTCCCTGGTATTAAGGCCAAACGAAGATGATAAGCGCCAAAAATGAGATGCGTCAACCGCGGGCGGGGTTGGGACGCCCGGGCGAGAGTTAATCACAAACGACGCAGCACGCGGAAAACTCCGCAAGCATCAAACTCACACTCTAACTCGCACACACCGCTGCGTTAGCGCGGCAGGGTGTCCTTCATGTCGGCCAGAGCGTATCCCATCACCGCCATGGCGGCCGCATTCTCGCGAAGCTCGTTGGGAACAACTTTATCGAGCGTATCCGCCGCCGTGTGATGGTAATTAAAGTATGTGCGGCCGTCTTGCATGATGCCCAAGGTCGGGATTCCCTTGTCTGACATAACAGCGATGTCAGCTCCCGGCGGATACGTGCTCTCCCGCAACAGGTTCGCTCCGATGCTCTGCAGGACTTCAAGGGCCGGATGCAGCGCTTCCGCCGCTTTCGGGCTCATCTTGGCGTCAAATCCCAGCGGATGCGCCGCGCCAGCGTCGCTTTCAATGGCAGCGATGTGGTGGGGAAATTCGGCCAGGTAATCCTTGGCATAAGCCTGGCTGCCGGAGCCACCGGTCTCCTCATCCATCCACGCGACGACGCGCAGGGTGCGTTTGGGATGCAGATGTAGTTTTTGCAGCAGTTCTGCGGTTTCCATCGCTATGACCACTCCGGCCCCGTCGTCAATCGCGCCGGTGCCAAGGTCCCAGGAGTCGAGGTGTCCGGACACGACAACTATTTGTTCGGGATGTTCACTGCCCTTAAGATCGCCAATCACGTTGAAACCAGTTTCGTCAGGCAACTTCTGCGGAGTGAGAGTGAGGTGCATGCGCACTTTTCCCTGCGCGGCCAGCTGCGCAATTAGTTCGGCATCTTCGGCCGCGACTGCACCAGCAGGAATCCCCGCGGGAAGACTCCATCCCGTGTGCGGAAGACGGTAATCCGCGTTTCCCACGGAGCGCACTAACGCCGCCGTAGCGCCCAGGCCGGCAGCCGCTTTCGGGCCGGCACCGCGATAACGGACCGCTTCTCCGTAGGCCATGAAAGCCATTCCAGCCGCAGCTTTCTGTTTGTCGAAGCGCTCGTTGAAGAGCAGAATTTTTCCCTTCACCGCGCCCGCAGGCAGTGCATGCAGGTCGTCGAAGGAGTTGGCAACAACAACTTCAGTCTCAAGCCCATCGGCCGGAGTGGCGATGCTTCCGCCCAGCGCGGTGAGGACAATCTTCTGCGTGGTACCTGGTGCCTGACCAGTCCAGGAAGTGAGCGCGCCTGCCTCTGCGCCACGAACCCAATGTGGGACAGTGGTTTTCTCTAACTGAACTTCAGCTCCAAGTGCACGCATCTCTGCGGCGACGTATTCGACGGCAGCCTGCGCCTGTGGCGATCCGGCAAGGCGGGGACCGATGTTGTCGGTGAGATGGCGCAGCTCGGTCAGAGCGTAGGAGTCATCGAGCGCAGCATCGCGCAACTTCGCCATGGTGGTGATCTGCTCCGGAGTCCACGCGCCGGAAGGAACATTCACCATCTGCTGGAGGCGATCCTGTATCGAAGGCTGAGGTGCGGACTGCGCAAAAGCAAGGGAAGCAAAGCACAAACCAGTTGAGGCAATGGCGAGCCACTTAGAGGTCATGCCGGATGCTAACATGCTGCGCCAGCAAGCAATGACAATCCAATGACAATTGGCTGACAACTGCCTTACATACCTCCACGTATGGTCGCGTTGGCGATCGGCACTCCGCCCATCGCTCACTGGAGGAACCCATGCCTCAACTATGGACACGCAATTCCGTCCAACGAATCGCAGCTCTCGCTTTAGTCACGGCCGCGCTTCCCGCCTTCGCTCAACACTACAAGCAGACGAATCTGACTTCCGACCAACCCGGAGCCAGCTTCCCCGATAGCAATCTCGTGAATCCCTGGGGTCTCGCCCGCAGTTCCACTAGTCCCTGGTGGGTTTCCGATAACGGCACAGGACGCTCAACTCTCTATGACAGCACCGGCAAACCGCTCAGCCTGGTAGTGACCGTGCCCCCGGGCGACCCCACCACCAATAAGAGTGGCAATCCTACCGGCATTATCTTCAATGGCGGAACTGGGTTCACACTTGCTCCGGGCTTGCCTGCTGTTTTCCTTTTCGTTACGGAAGATGGGACCATTTCTGGCTGGAACCCAAAAGCAGACCCTACCAATGCCATCATCAAAGTGAACACGAAAGGAAGCTCTGTTTTCAAAGGAGCAACCATCGCTACCGTAAAACTCGAATTTATCGGTCAGGCAAGCTTCCTTTATGCAGCCGACTTCCACAATGGACGTGTTCGGGTCTACGACTCAAACTTCAATCGGGCAACCTGGCTGGAATGGGGTTTCAGGGACTTTACATTGCCCCCTGGATACGCGCCCTTCAATATCCAGAACATTGGTGGGAACCTGTACGTCTCCTTTGCCAAGCAAGATTCGGAAAAGCATGATGAAGTAGACGGGGCTGGATTGGGATATGTCGATGTCTTTTCACCCACTGGCCAACTACTGCACCGTTTACAGCATGGGCCGTGGATGAATGCTCCATGGGGACTGGTGCTGGCGTCGGGCGACTTCGGCATTTACAGCCATGACGTGCTGGTTGGCCAGTTCGGGGATGGCACAATTGCTGTTTTCGATCCGGTCACCGGCAGTTTCAAGGGCCATCTGCGCGATAGCTTTGGTCTAATTATTAAAAACGATGGGCTGTGGGGCTTGTCCTTTGGTAACGGTGCTACTGCTGGTCCCGCGAATACGCTCTACTTTTCTGCAGGAACGAATCACGAGCAGGATGGGCTGTTGGGCAGCATTACCGCAGTTGAGAATCCGCAGGGCAATGACCAGTAAGGTAGGGGAGTAAGAGATAGGGGTTAACAAAGGTGTCCATGCTTTGCAGCGTTAGTAGCTGTTGTGAAGCATGGACACCCCATCTCGTCGTTTTCTACTTAGCGATGCACCACGTATTTGATCTCAGATAACTACATTTTGCTCAATTCAGGAAATGCTTCTAAATGGTAGTTCTGGAAGAGCATCGCCTTCCAGCACAGACATAGTCCACGTCAGAAACTCTGTTCTTTTGCGGGATAACGAAATCGCCCATAGAAGATCATCCTTTGTAGCTTCACTCACTAAGTGGTCACCCAATACGAGATCTTCGTGTTGCTTTCCGCTCAGCGTCGTTGAGATATCTGTGGCCCATTTTGTATCTTCTTCATTGACGGTATCGTAGTATCTTCGGTGGATTGCCTCTGCTAAACATCGAAAGAAGAAATGATGCGCTGCTTCTTGACCAACTCGCATCATCGATACGTCCGCTAACTCCTTCCCTTCCAGCACTTTTTGCGGTGTATTCACCAGATCTGAAGCCAACCTGTAATCACTTTTGAGTTGCTGCCCTATTACAGGCAAATAGAAATCTATCCGTAAAATCCACCGCAGCAATCGAAGCGGCTCCATGCCTAATGCAACTTGGTTAATTTGATCCCAATCCCAATGCCCATCCGCGATCATAATCATTTCGCGGTCTTGTTGTGCCATCCTCTCCCAAATACCTTTTGCTTTTAGAAGATCAAGGTGTACGCGTCGGGATGTTACCTCGAATCCATCGGGCAAGAACTTCTCTCTTAAATAAGCCTCGCTGCCTGCTCGGTCTAACATTACTGCAAAAGTTAGCGCTAATTCAGCAAAGTACAACCGAATAATACTGTGCTCTCGGGGGGACAACTGCCGAATGACTGGTTCTGGTGAAGGTGTGATTCGAAGCGGCACTGAATCCTGTTTTTCCCGCCTGCTTCGCCACCAGATTACTGGGATCACAAATGGGATTAGAAACAGAGCACCGCTACCTGCAAGCCAGATTGTATATGCGATGCATATAGCTGGGATGAGTAGTAGCAAACTAAACTGCAAAAGATGCTTGCGAGCCCGTTTATCCTTATGCGCTCGTCTTAGATTGAGCCATGCTTCAAACCAGGTAGCTTTCCGCAGTAGCATCCGCCAGTAGCTTTTTTTGAAAAGAAGCAAAAATAGCGAGTACATACCTATGTCCATCCTAGAGTACGCTCTCATCCGGGTCTTTCTGCATTACACTATTGGTGTCCAGGTGCAAAGCTTACGGGCTTTGTTAAACGGGAAGCCGGTGGGAATCCGGCACTGTCCCGCAGCGGTGATGGGAGCGAAAGACGCACGGCCTTGCGGCCACGCACTGTTTCATCCAGAGTGAAATGGGAAGCGGCGTTCAGTAGGTTGCCCTGAGTCCGAATACCGGCCTGAACACCACCACCGCCAAAGGGCGGCGTGCGTCAGAGGTAGCTGGTCTCGTGGAGTGGACCTGCGCGCCAATGTTTATCTGCGCACGGGTGGTTCCTAAATCAAGTTTTTGAGAGGAACCAGTCGCATGTCTGCTATTACACCGTCTGTCTCTAACTTAGGATTTCCCCGCTTCGGCCTTCATCGAGAATTGAAGTTTGCGCTGGAAGATTTCTGGCGTGGACGTATTACCGAAGAAGCCCTCCTCGCCACCGCAGCCGAACTTCGCCGTCGCCATTGGTTGTTGCAAAACGAGCATGGCGTTCAAGTCATCCCGTCGAACGATTTTTCTTTTTACGATCACGTGCTCGATACGCTGGTCACGGTTGGAGCTACGCCTGCGCGCTTTGGCTCTGGAGCCGTGACTCCGGTCCGCTACTTTGCCATGGCGCGCAACAGCCAGGAACAGACGGCGATGGAGATGACCAAGTGGTTCGACACGAACTACCACTATCTTGTGCCGGAGTGGTCTGCCGGGCTCGCGTTCACGCCGAATCCTGCGAAGGCGATTGCCGAGTTCAAGGAAGCGCTGGCGCTTGGCATTACGACTCGTCCGGTACTACTGGGGCCGGTGTCACTGCTGCTGCTGGGCAAGTCTGTGGATGGCGTCGATCCGCTGAACTTGTTTCCCAGGATGCTCGAGGCTTACATCGCGGTGTTGAAGGATCTGCATGCCGCTGGAGCCAAGTGGGTACAGATCGATGAACCTTGTCTCGCGACCGATCTTGCGCCTGCGTACCGTGAGGCTTACCGGCTGGCCTATGCGTCGCTCGCTGCCGTTCCGGTGAAGCTGATGCTCACGACGTACTTCGGCGGTTTGGGCGACAATCTCGCCCTGGCTTTCTCGCTGCCAGTGGCGGGCGTGCATCTTGACCTGGTGCGTGCTCCGGGCCAGCTTACGGATGCGCTGGCTGTATTGCAGCCGGAACAGACGCTGAGTCTAGGTGTTGTGGATGGACGCAATATCTGGGTCGCTGATTTTCAACGTGCGCGCGCTTTGGTGGATGCGGCTTTGGCTCGTGTGCCTGCGGAGCGGGTGCTGGTGGCTCCTTCGTGTTCGTTGTTGCATGTGCCGATTGATGCGAGTGGAGAGACGGCATTGCCAGGGCAGCTTCGTGACTGGTTGAGTTTTGCGCAGCAGAAGCTGGATGAGTTAGTGGCGATTGCTGAGGGTTCAATCTCATCCTATGCACCAAAAACAGGGGCACAGGATGGAGCGCCCGCTTTTGTGCGCAACGCGGCTGTATTGGCTCAACGAGCAGCGGCACCGACCAGCAGGAATTCTGCAGTGCGGCAGGCGCTTGCTCAGTTGACAGATCGAGATTTTGCCCGTCCCGAAACGTATCCTGAACGTGCTGTGCAGCAGCGGGAAGCGCTTGGGCTGCCGCTGTTTCCTACCACCACGATTGGATCGTTTCCGCAGACTGCCGAAGTGCGCAAGGCTCGTGCAGCATGGCGCAAGGGGTCGTTGTCGACTGCGGATTACGAGGCGTTTCTCGAACAGGCAACGGCAGATTGCATCCGTCAGCAGGAAGAAATCGGTCTTGATGTGCTGGTGCATGGCGAGTTCGAGCGCAACGATATGGTGGAGTATTTTGGCGAGCAGCTTGATGGCTTTGCATTCACCAAGAATGGCTGGGTGCAGAGTTATGGTTCGCGCTGCGTGAAGCCTCCAATGATCTATGGTGATGTCTCGCGCCCTGGGCCGATGACGGTTCGCTGGAGCAGCTATGCACAGTCGCTGACGGAAAAGCCGATGAAGGGCATGTTGACCGGACCGATCACGATTCTGCAATGGTCTTTCGTGCGCGATGATATTCCCCGCCGCGATGTGACGTGGCAGATTGCGCTTGCGCTGCGGGATGAGATTCGCGATCTTGAGGCTGCGAATATTTGCGTGATTCAACTTGACGAGCCTGCTTTGCGCGAAGGCCTGCCGCTGCGGCGTGTGGATTGGGACGAATATCTCGACTGGGCGGTGAAAGGGTTCCGGCTGGCGACTTCACAGGTAGCGGCGACGACTCAAATTCACACACACATGTGCTACTGCGAGTTTCAGGACATACTCGGCTCGATTGCGGCGCTCGATGCGGATGTGATCTCGATTGAGTCGGCGCGCTCGCGGATGGAGTTGTTGGATGCCTTCCGGCAGTTTGGTTATCCAAATGAGATTGGTCCCGGTGTGTATGACATTCACTCGCCGCGCATTCCCGATGCGGATGAGATGACGGGATTGCTGCGGCTGGCTCGAGGTGTTCTTCGTCCGGAGCAGATCTGGGTGAATCCTGACTGCGGCTTGAAGACGCGTGGATGGCCTGAGGTTGTGGCTTCGTTGAAGCATCTCTGTACCGCAGCGCGGGAGCTTCGTGAGGAGGAGATGGCGGTCGTTTCCTGATAGATGTTGGCGGCTAGCGTTCTTTCGCATACAGGAAGGGCGCTGGATTCCCGCTATGAGGGAGCATCCATTGACTCGAAATTATCAGGCACATAGGCTGAGACCGTCTTTTCCTATGTGAACTGAATCTCATGGACAATACCGATCGCAAACTGCTTACTCGCCGTCAATGGTTGGGACAGGTTTCCCTGCCTATCGCCGCTGCTTCGCTTGGCGCTGGATTATTGAGCGAGCAGGTATCTGCTGCGGAATCTCGCAAAGCTTCTGTTTCGAGCAATGATCTTGGCGCACGTGTTTATAACGTGCGCGATTATGGCGCGAAGGGAGACGGCATGACTGTCGATACGGCAGCAGTGCAGGCAGCCGTCGAAGCGTGCAATCGTGATGGCGGTGGAACGGTGCTGGTTCCGGCAGGGACTTTTCATATCGGCACGCTTGAGTTGAAGAGCAACGTAACGCTGCACATTGCCGCGGGTGGAAAGCTGCTGGGCAGCGCGGATGGAAAGCAATACCATTCGGTCGATGCGATTCCGCTGCATGGCGACTCGACTCTGGAAGATGGAAACTGGGCGCTGATCTTTGCCGTAGATGCGAAAAATGTCACGATTGAAGGGCCTGGGACGATTGACGGACAGGGCGCACAGTTTCATTCGCCTGTACGCGGTACTCCACCGCCGAGCGGATTAGGCGGGCTCAAGCGGCCTTATCATTTGCTCTTCTATCGCTGCGAGAACCTTGCGGTCCGCAATGTTGATTTGTTGGAGAGCGCGTATCACAGCATTCGGGTGATTCAGTGCAAGCGTGTGCACATGGATGGCATTTACATCCACAATCGCGTGAATGGGAACAATGATGGATTTCACTTCATCAGCGCGGAATACGTCACGGTAAGCAATTGCACGATCCTGTCGCAGGATGATGCGTGTGCGCTGTTCGGCAGTTGCAAATTCGTGACGGTGACGAACAGCGTATTCAGCACGCGCTGGTCGGTCTTTCGTTTTGGCGGCGGTGTGGCGGAGAACATCACTGTCTCGAACTGCGTGCTGTATGAGGTTTATGGATGTCCGATTAAATTTCATGGCAATCCCGGATCGCGTTTTGAGAATATGTCGTTTTCCAATTTGATTTTGAAAGACGTGACCGGACCGATCCACATCAGCATTGGCCCGGAGCATCGCAAGGATGGGACGGAGCGCGATGGAAGCCCTTCAGTCGTTCGCAATATCTCGTTCAGCAATATTCATGGCACGGTGACAACCGATCCGCCTCAACTTGCGGAGACGACACTCACGAGTCGATACAATCCGGGCGAACAGCATTCTGCCATCACGTTGAACTCGGTTGGCGGAACGGTGCTTGAGAATATCTCGTTCGACAATATCCACCTGACCTTTGGTGGCGGCGGTACGGCGGAGGATGCTGCGCGGCGCGATCTTCCACAGATTGCTGGTGAGTATTTCATGCTGGGGCCGATTCCGGCATATGGATTCTATGCGCGCAATGCGCGGGGACTTACGTTGCAAAATATCCGGTTCCAGGTGGCGCAACCGGATTTGCGGCCTGCGTTGATCTTCGATCATGTGGAAGATGCAGCGATCAACGGACTCAGTGTGCAAGCCGATGCCAATGCCGAATCGGCTTTGCGGTTTATCGATTCCACGCAGGTATTGTTGACGGCTCCGCGGCTTCTTACGCCGACGAAAACATTTCTTCAGCTTGAAGGCGCGGCGAATGAGGGCATCGTTGTCGATGGTGGGGATGTGTCGAAGGCTGCGTCCCCTCTTGCCTTCAAGGATGGTGCGGCGGAAAAAGCTGTGAAAGTGCGTGGGATTTCTTAGGCTGTATCGAGATATAGGTGGATAGGTAACAACATACTTGGCTCACAACGGTCCGCTGTTCGGTCTCATTGCAAAGGGCTAATGCTTGTCACATCCATGAAAATAGGAGTTATCTCGCCGGCCGTGTCTTGTCTGTGCAAGATACCGGTGACGATGGCTCTCCTGCCTTGCGTTGCCTTAGCTTCGGCCAGAAGTCGGTCGTGGCCTTCGATTAGCAATCTCAGGCGCTTTGCCGATTGACAATCACTAGCTGTCCGCTCGGGGCGTTCAGGCTCGCATGGAGTGTTAATCGCGGTAGGCAGATCAATCACCCAATAGACAATCCTTGCATCATGCTTCGGGTCTTCGCCCCAACCTGGAGGACCATACCCGCGGACCAAACTGATTCTTCCGGTCAAAGCCACCGGCTTGCCTTCAGGTTCTAGAGCGGTCTGGCCTCCCGCCTGTCGCGACAAAGCCATCATCCCAAATGCGAGCACGAACGCGAGCATGGAAGGACGATAGCATAGGGCAAACTGAGGCAATGCAGAGAGTTTAGTGAGTCAAGTATGTTGCTGCCGTTACTTCTTCCACAAAGTTATCTTTAAGCCGCCGTAAATATTGAATGGAGTTCCGGGAGCCAGGAGGGTTGAGCTGCGGATCGGTATCTGGCCATCATCAGTGCCGTATGGGGTGCCAAAAGGCCGAGCCACAAAGTGGTCGCTATTGTCGAAGGGGGTCGTGCCAAGCTGTGCACCGGTTGAGTAGTGCTTGTCGAGCAAGTTATTGAATTGTGCGAAAAGCTGGATGCGCGGAATGATCTGATACCGCACTCCCATATCGACGATACCGTAGCCAGCGGATTTGCCTGGTCCGAGATAGTAGACGCCATCAGGCTGATCCAGGTTATTTTCATTATCGCGAGCAAACGATGAGCCTACGGCGTGGACGTCCATCTCCGCTGTCAGCTTTGATGAAGGTCTGTACTGGCCGTAGAGCTTGAACATATTGCGCGGAACCTGCGGGATGAAATCACCGGGCGTAATGTGGATGTCATCGTCGATGCCGGGCATTCCGGCCTGCGCGCTGTCGTTGCTGCTATTGCTTCCCCCATCGACGGTCTGCGGGCTTTGGTAGGTGGCATTCAGGAAGGTGTAGTTGCTGCCCACACTCCAGTGCCGCCAGTCCTGGGCGATCTCCAATTCCACGCCATCGCGTCGCGTCTTGCCAAAGTTGAGAAAATAGCCAAAGCCGGTCTGCTCAGAGGCGACGAAGAGCAGATCGTTGTAGTTTTGACCGAAAAAGTAGTTGGCGCTCCAATGCAGTGTGCCGGTGTCGTTACTGCGTATACCCACCTCAAAGGTGCGCGAGACAACCTGCTTGAGTGGAGGATCGCTCACCAGTGCGTTTGGCAGATTGCAGGGCTTATCGGGGTCAGCACAGCCAAGCTCGATCGACGTTGGAGATCTACTGGCTTCGCTGTAGTCGAAGTAGGTATTGAAAAAACGGGAGACCCTATATGTAAATCCGGCCGCGGGATTGAAGCGCTGAAAAACATTATTGCTGGTCAGATTGCCACGCGCATCCGATGGAGGCAGGTAATCCAGATTGTCTAACGACGTGTGGTTATAGCGTCCGGAAACGGTAAAAGCCCATGGACCGTATGTAAACGTGTCGGTGGCATAGATGCTCGGTGTGTTTACGGTTCCGTGCAACCACACCTGAGTATCCACGGGATCGTCATCGGCGAACGTTGTGCCGTCTAGAAAGACCGGAACCAGCGTGAAGGAGACATTGTCCGGGTTCAGATAGCCGAGTTGCGTGAGCTGATGGTAAGTCGAAGTTCCGCGGTCCCATCCAGCTCCTACTGACAATTGGTTGTGAGCTGTCCGCCATGTGACGAGGCCGGAAAGGCCATAACTGTTTTGCTTGTCCGAAGTTCCTGTAATGACGCCGGTACATTTTTCGGAGGGTTCACCGTCAGTATCGTTCTCGAGCGCCTGAGCAAGGCAGCGCCAGTATGGATAAGGTTCTGTCGTGGCGTTGCCTGTAATCGGAAAATTTGTGTAGCCTGCGGCAGTGAGGGCAGCGACATCAGATGCACTCAGATTGTAGAGGTTCTGGTCGAAGGAATCATCGTTCAAATCGCCATTCGAGCTGTCAGCCCTCACGTAGCGATAGTATGCGTTGCCAGAGAGGGTCAAGTTATCCGTCACCGCATGAGTTACATTTAGCGTCAGTGAAGGAGAATGGTCCCACGTCACGTCCGGAATGGTGTTGACGGAGGTATAGTCCACATTCAAGAAGCGGAAGTCTGAAGTCCCGTTTCCTGTCAACCAATTGTTCGCATAAGCTCCACTCAGGTAGACACTCGTCTTTGCATCTGTCCATCCGATCTTTGCAAAAGACTGCCGCACTTCAGAGGGAGAAAACTGCCGCCACCCGTCCTCACGATAGAGATTGCCCGCCAGGTAATAATTGAAACCGCCAGGCAACACACCGCCTAGCTCTCCTTCACCAGCGCGCCGCCCGAACTTTCCGCCCATTATCTGCAGCGAGCCACCGGGCGCGGTTAGGCCGTCCTTTGTCTGCACCGAGACGGCGCCGCCCAATGTGTTCAAGCCATAGACCGGGTTAGAGCCGGGAATCAGCGCCATATCCCGGATGGCCACTTTAGGGATGAGGTCCCAGGAAACAATATCGCCAAACGGTTGATTCTGGCGAACACCATCCATATAAACAGAGAGCCCTTCCGGAGTTCCCAGCAGAGGAGAAGCCGTATAGCCACGGTAGTTGATATCCGGCTGAAACGGATTACCGTTGTTCTCATTGACGTAGACACTGGTCAAACGCTTGTTCATCAGATCCGCAAGATCGAGCGCGTTGCTATCTTCGAGGTTTTTTCCCGTCAATCCTTGCACTGGAACTGGTATCTGGTCACGAGACTGATCAGCCTGTCCGATCGGCGTGGGAGAAAAAACTGTAATGCTCGTCGAAGTGCCTTGAACAAGGAGGGTAACCTTCTGAGAAACCGGAGCGGCCGAGTTTACATGGACCCTGACTATACGAGAAACAAAGCCAGAGCTCGAAATCTGTAGCTGATACCTTCCAAAGACTAAACCGCCCAGAGAAAATGCGCCCTGCGCATTCGTCTGGAACGTGCGGTTGGTATTGGGCCCGGCGAGACTTCCACTAGCGCGCAAGCCGGCTCCGGAAGGATCGTTTACCTGGAGTCGGATCTCACCGACGTTTACGTTAGATGGCGAGGCCGCCGTTTGTGGGTAGGCAAGATGTCCAATACATAGCAAAAAAGCTATACATAGCAGAACGGGGCGCAGAATCAGCGGCATTCACTTTGGTCCTCTGTGTGACGTGATAGCAAAAATGCCCTTCCTACATTGGGCCTCTGTATATGTATTCCGGATGCAGCTGATTTGTTCAGCCTTTTTTGTCACCGGGATGGTCCGAACTTACCTGAAATTGCATACTATGGATGCAACCAGCATGTCCTCCCTATCAACCAACACGGCTATTGGTCTTGTTCTGCGCTCCTCAGTAGAGTGGATGGACCAAGGCATTTCATTGGAAGACGAAGTGCTCAGCTTGTACGACCTCATGCGGACTCGACTGTTGAGATATGCCGTGAGCTTTGGCATTAACGTGCAGGACGGTGAAGATATTGTGCAGGAGACGTTCCTTGCACTCTTTCATCATTTGCAGCGAGGTCGATCCGGAGACAACCTCCACGGCTGGCTCTTTCGCGTGACTCACAATCTGGCGCTGAAGCGACGAATGAAAATACTCAACGAGCCTGCTGGAGGGAATATAGAAGAGCTCCAAGTATTGGATCCGAATCCTAATCCCGAGGAGTGTATGCTGTTCGGCGAAAAGCACGCGCGACTTGCATCAGTTCTCCGAGCGTTATCGATTGAGGATCAGTCGTGCCTGAGACTGCGGGCAGAAGGACTCCGTTATCGAGAGATCGCCAGTATTGTTGGTATTTCACTCGGTAGTGTGTCTGCATCGCTCAGCCGCTCTCTCGCGCGGTTGGAACAAGTAGATAAGAGGTAGAACATGCCCAATCGTTCTCAACACCTATCTGATGAAGAGATCCTTCAATTCATCGATAATGAACTTCCGGCAAATGGTTCAGAGCGTCTTCGGGAACATATGGCGGCTTGCCCGAAATGCCGGGACCGGCAGGCATCGATAGAAGGCACGCTGAATACCCTGAGCGAGTTCTACACCTCGGAACAGTTCGAATTGGGTTCAATGGTGGCGCCATCTCGCACCCTCCTCCAGGAAAAACTTGTGGATGATCGCAAGAGTCATTCTTTCTGGCGTGGTCGTGTCTCAGGCTTTCATCTTCGCCTGCCGATCGCGGCTGCGATAGTTCTGGTTTTCATTGGATTCGCCTTCTATGGGGGAAGAAAAATCTGGACGGACAAACCGTCTGCATTGAGCCCTCAGGAAGAGGCTATCGTCCCGAACCGCTCTTTGACTCCTGGTGCAGTTCGCGCTGTCACGTTAAAGGACATATGCTCCTCTACGGACGATGACCTCGATCCAAGAGTGCCTGCTTCAACGGAGAGAGCTGTCTTTCAGGAATATGGCCTCCCATCCAGCGAACCCGCGCGAAAGTATCAAATCGACTATCTAGTCAATCCTCAATTGGGCGGAACAAACGATATAAAAAATCTGTGGCCGGAGCCTTATTCGAATGCCAGGTGGAACGCTCAGGCTAAGGATGAATTGGAGCAGCACTTGCACCAGATGGTTTGTGATCGAACTGTCGACTTGGTCGTAGCGCAGCGGGAGATCGCGACCGACTGGATTGCCGCGTATAAGAAATACGTGGGGCGAAACAGCTAGTCCATGCAATAAGGCCAGCAAATTACGCGAGCGCCCGATTACACATAATCCAGAAATCCGAGCAATCTGAGGTTGCGATCTATATGGCTGAAAAGTCTGCAGATCGAACTGTGCCCTAATTGTCAATTAGTGATAACAGGCCAATACGCTCATTGAGCCTCACTGCCGTTTTTTCTTTTCTAGTAGCTCGTTGAATTCGGCGCGGGGCATTTTCAGTTTTTCCGGGTGGGTGTCGATCCATTTGGCCAGGGCGTCGTATTTTTGAGGGGTCCAGCCGCCTTCGAATTCGGCTCCGTTTTTGCCGGAGCGGTTCAGCTCGAAGTTGAAGGCGTCTTCGAGATTGGTGAATTCGGCGTTGCTGATGGCTTCTTCGGCGAGGATTGCGGGGATGAAGATCACTCCGTCGGTCTTGGCGAGGACGAGGTCTCCGGGCAGCACTGTGGCGCGTCCGATCCGGATGGGAGCGTTGATAGCTGTGAGTGTCATGTCGGCCCATGCCGAGGGGTCATAACCTCGGTAGAAGCCGTTCAGATTAGGAATCTCGCGGTTCTCTTCCTGGTCGCGGATGCCGGCGTCGAAGACGAATCCGGCATGGGTGTGCGCGGCGATGCCGCTTCCCAGGTTGGAGCCGATCAGCGTTCCTTCCACGATCTTTCCGAAGCCGTCGGCTACGTAGACGTCTCCTTCTTGCAGCTCGTGAATAGGCCAACTGTTGTTATCGCTCACGCGGCTTTCGGTTTTCCCTTCTGCCGCGATGGCTTTGGCCATGTCTGGACGTAGTGGCATGTACTGCGCGGTGAGGGCGCGGCCTGCAAAAGGTTTATCGATATGCAGAGCCTGCCAGCCGCCGTCGAATTGGCACCGGTAACCCTTCTCCTGCAGGTAGTCCCAGACGTCTTCGATGGAGACATCGACGGCTCGTTTGAGGAGACCGTCCGGAAGCTTCGGGCGTCCGTCTGGAAACCGCTCGCCTTTCCAGTCCGAGGTGTAGAAGAGGGTCTGGTCTTTTGTGGTCTTTACCTGAGAAAACGCAGGCGCTGCGACTAGTACGTTGCAGACGAGCAGGATGGCCGATAGAACCCTTTTCATTCCTTCACCTTCCGGAAATCAGATCGTGTCTTTTATCGACAAAACGGGAGCATTTTGCTTGAACGTAGCATCGTCTCATATTGGTTCCGGGTCAAAGTATGCCAACGGCCATTTTGCGGGTCTGCCATTTTACGGAGCCGGCTTGTTGGGCGGTTTTACAGATATTTTTTTCATAAAACTAACGTTTTGCGATCTGCTGCGTCTATTTTGCCTGCTTTCTGATAACTCAGATGTAAACTCCCCCTTGAAAACCCCGTCTATCTCGGTGTATGGACCAGACGGCAACCAGCGAGCTCACAAATTTGACATGGCAGCAAGCCGCACCTGAATTAGCGGATTTTGACGCGGTGGTGCATTTTTACCGGCCGCGCATCTTCCGGTTCCTGCTCGCTTCGCTGGGCGACCGGGACACCGCCGAGACGCTGACACAGGATTGCTTCTTCAAAGCCTATAACGCGCGCCATACCTTTCGCGGAGACGCCAGCCTGAGCACCTGGCTGACGACTATTGCGCTGAACCTGATGCGCGATCATCTCCGCAGCCGGCGCATGCGCTTCTGGGAGAAGACACGGTCGAGTTCGGTGGATCTGGTCGATGTAAGCGACTGGATTGCCGACAACCGCAGCACGCCCGAAGATACTGTCCTTGCTCGCGACCGGGTGAAAGCCGTATGGCAGGCGATGGATCGCCTGTCGCCGCATCAGCGCACGGTGTTTCTGCTGCGGTTTGTGGAAGAGATGGAATTGCCGGAGATTGCACAGTCCACCGGAATGAATGAGAACACTGTGAAGTCGCACCTGTACCGCGCTTTGCGCACCGTTCGCGAGCGCGTAGGAGGTTCACTATGAAGAACGAGAAGATACAGAATATCGACGCATCCATCGCTCGCGAAGAGCAGGAACTCGCGGAATCACTGAAGTTGTTCCGCTCGGCGGTACACCATGTTGCCGAACGCGAGGCGGCGCAGCTTGCTCCCATGCCGCGGAAGTGGGGCTCGTTTGGCCAGCGGCTTCAGCTGATGCCGGGCTGGGCCTTCGGATGGGGACTGGCGGCGGCTCTCTGCCTTAGCGTTCTGCCGTTCTGGATACGCTCGCATCGCGCCATGCCGGCGCCTGCACCGGTAGCGCAGACACATGTAGCGCCTAAGGCAAATGTTTCCGACGAGGCGCTGCTTTCACAGATCAACGACGCGGTATCACAGGATGTTCCGGATTCACTCCGCCCACTCTCGGAGATGGACTCCTGGTCCTCGTCGACGCAATCCACGAATAAGCAATCGGAGAAGAACCATGCAATTCAGGAATAAACACTCAACCTTGCTTTTGCTGCTTGGATCGCTGTTGTGGGTCACGAGTGGCGCGCATGCTCAGGGTCCAGGTGGTCCTCCCGGCCACGGACCAGGCTTTGGGCCAGGAATGGGACCGGGCGCTCCGCCGCTGGAGCGTTCGATGCGCGGCGGATTCGGACGCTGGTGGGACGATCCTAAGATGGGCCAACAGGTGGGCATTACCACCGATCAGAAGCAGAAGATGGATGACATCTTTCAGCAGAACAAGCTGAAACTCATCGATCTGGTCGCCAATCTGCAGAAACAGGAAACAATCATGGAGCCGCTGATCGAATCCGATCAGCCGGACGAAGGCAAGATCCTCTCCCAGATCGATGCCGTCGCCCAGGCTCGCGCCGAGCTTGAAAAGGCTCATGCGCGCATGCTGCTCGGTATCCGCCGCGTCCTGACCCAGGACCAATGGAAGAAGCTGCAGGCCTTCCGGCCAGAGGGGCCGGGTGGACCAAAGGGTTTTCACGGACGCCGGGGAGGAGATAAGCAGGAGCCGCCTTCAGGGCCACCAGGAGAAGGAAGCCTCAGCCAGCCCGGACTGCAAGGAGATGGTGGCTCACCAGCACGGTAGAACAGGTTTCGTCCCCCCCGCAACAGAGAGGAGCAGCGTATGCTGCTCCTTTTTTGTTTTGACATTTCATGCATTATGCCGGTAAGCGCGCTATACAGGTTCAAGGGCTATGGGCTTTACAAGGAAGAAACATAAAGCGATCCTCTACAAGTAGTGAAAACAGCGATTACGGTATCGAAGGAAGACTATCTCAAGGCGATTCTGGAAGCCGAAAGCGAAGGCCAGATCGTGATTTCGGCGACGCTTGCGCATTGGCTTAAAGTTTCGCCGCCTGCGGTTTCCATGGCTATCCGCCGCCTGAAGCGGGATGGCTATGTGGATGTACGGGTGGACGGCGAGGTAAAGCTTACATCTAAAGGCCATGAGGTTGCGTATAAGACCGCGCTGCGGCACCACCTGATCGAGCGCATGCTGACGGAGATGTTCGGCATGCCGTGGTACGAGGTACACGACGAGGCCGAGCGGTTGGAGCATGCCGTTTCGCCTGCGTTCGAAGCGCGCCTTCTGGAGAGGCTTGGCGACAAGGGAACCTGCCCGCATGGAAACGCGGTGCTGCCAGAGAACGCAGAGAAGCGCTCCAAGCGCGGCTTGAAGACGCTGATGGAGGCGGTAGAAGGAACGGATCATACCGTAAATAGCATGTATGAACGTGATCCCAAACTGCTGCGTTTTCTGCATGAAACGGGAATTGAGCCGGGAGGCACTATCCGCGTGCTGAAGAAAAACTACGATCAGACCATTGCCATCGAGACACCGGGCGGTCAATTCACTATCGGTCCTGCGGCTGCTGACAAGGTGTGGGTAAAGCGGGCCCGCGGCGGGCGGGATTGAATCAGATTCCGCTCAACCTTTTGATGGATGGCGCACTCCAACTTCCTGATGTACTGTCTGTGTGACGGATGTTCTTTGCGCGCGCGATTCGGTACACAATCTACACGGCAATCGTGATGCTGGCGGCGTTCCAGGCACGGGCTCTCGATGCACACACGCATCTGCGCCAGCTTGGATATCAATCGTGGCAGACGGACAGTGGCCTTCCGCAGAACACCGTCCATGCAGTCATCCAGACACGCGACGGATATCTGTGGGCCGGGACTGAAGCTGGCCTGGTTAGATTTGATGGTGTGCGGTTCGCGACCTACACAAAGCAGACCACGCCGCAACTGTCGAGCGATGTGATCTATTCTCTGATGGAAGACAGGCAAGGCGTGCTGTGGATCGGAACCTCCGGCGGGTTGGTTAAATATCAAAATGGCACTTTTCAGACTGCCATTTCTCAGCAGGCTATCTGGTCTATCTATGAGAGCCGGCAGGGCTCGCTCTGGGTGCTCGGTGCAGCAGGTCTTGCTCGTTTCGATGGGCAGAAATTTGAACCCGTACAGATGCAGGAAGCTTTGAGTGAAACGAGCTCCATTGCCGAAGACGCTCATGGCGCTCTTTGGATCGGCACTGCGGAAGGCCTTGTGCATGGCAATTCTGTATCAGGCAAGCTCGAGGCTGTGGGTGTGAAGAGCGAAGTGCAGTCGCTTGTTCTTGGAGCTAATGGCGAGGTCTGGGCCGCTACCCGGAGTGGCGTGGAAGTTTGCGGTGCGGGCGGATGTCACACTATACCGTTTACCGCTTCGGTACATGTCCTTGCACCTGAAGCGCCAGGACGCATGTGGATCGGTACGGATAAAGGTCTGTTCCTCTATGAGAACGGCAAGCTTCAGGATTACGGAACGCACGGTGTGCCCTCGGGCCGTGTGAGCCTGCTCTTTCGCGATCATGCAAATGCTCTCTGGGTGAGCACCAGCCGCGGGTTTGCCCGCATACGCGGCAACGAAGTGGAAACCTTGCCGCCAGGGAATGAACTCTCTGGGAATATAGCGCTTGCGGCTTACGAAGACCGTGAAGGAAACCTGTGGCTCGGTCTGGAGTCAGGCGGTCTGGCAGTGCTGCGCGATCGTAAGTTCACCACGTACACGTCGCGCGATGGATTGTCTGACAATCACGCTCTCTCCATCGTTCAAGGTTCAACTGGTGATGCGTGGATTGGAACCAGCGGCGGAGGCCTCAACCGTTATCGCGATGGAAATTTTTCATCGTTCACCACCGCCAACGCGCTTTCGAGCAACATTGTGCTCGCGGCAGCCGAGTCAAAGAACGGCGATCTGTGGATCGGCACACCAGATGGACTGGATCAAATACATGACGGCAAAGTAGTGCGCGTCTTCACCTCTGCCGATGGTCTGATCGATGATCTGGTGCGTTCGCTCTACTTTGACTCTCGAGGAGGCCTCTGGATCGGCACGCGTCGAGGACTCTCGGTGTATCGTGATGGAAAATTTACGAACTACTCCAAGCCGGATGGCCTGGGCAGTGATCTGATTGGCGCAATGCTCGAAGATCGGGATGGTTCGCTGTGGATCGGTACACTGGGCGGACTGACACATTTCCAGAACGGCCGTTTTCAGAATTTCACGCACCGCGATGGCCTATCCAGCAATGTCATCACCGCACTGCATCAGGATGCCAGCGGTGCGCTCTGGATCGGCACCAATGACGGAGGACTGAATCTGTGGCAAAGCGGAAAATTCATCCACGTTGCCGTAGCAGGTCTTCCCGACAGCATCTACAGCATCCTTGAAGATGGCAGCGGCCACCTCTGGCTCAGCTCCAACCATGGAATTTATCGTGCACGACTCGATGATCTGAGCCGGGTTATTCCAGCTTCGGTGATCGATACCTATGGCATCGCCGACGGCATGCAGATCAGCGAATGCAGCAGCGGAGGGCATCCTGCTGCCTGGAAGATGGCTGACGGAACGTTATGGTTTGCGACGTTGAAAGGGGTGTCCATAGTAGATCCTGAGCACATGGCTGTGAACCGTGTGCCACCGTTCGTGGCTATTGAGCAGATCAGCGTGGACGATGTGCCCGAGGTCAGCACAGCTTCATTGAAGATAAAGCCGGGTCACGCACGCTTTGAGTTCCAATATGCAGGCTTGAGCTTTGTCGCGCCGCAGAAGGTTCGTTTCCGCTACATGCTTGAGGGGTTCGATCGTCGCTGGATAGACGCGGGCGGGCAACACACTGCCTATTACACGAATCTTTCGCATGGCCGTTATACCTTTCGCGTGATGGCTAGTAACAATGACGGTGTTTGGAGCGATGCTGCTGCATCCGCAAGCCTGGTCATTGAGCCGCATTTCTATCAGACCCTTTGGTTTGAAATTCTACTTGCGATGGCCGCTGTACTCCTGTTCTATGGTGGATATCGCTGGCGCGTGCGGCGCGTGGAATCGGAGTTTCAAGCGGTCCTGCAGGAACGAAGCCGTATTGCCAGGGAAATTCACGATACGCTGGCGCAGGGTTTTGTCGCCGTCTCAGTCCAGCTGGAAGTTGTAGGTCGCATACTGCAAACATCGACAGTCTCGGCGCAGGAACATCTTGAACGGGCGCGCGCTTTAGTGCGCAGCGGGCTGGAAGATGCGCGAACATCGATCTGGGAGTTGCGTTCGCAGACCGCTGCCAAAGAAGACCTGGCCACGCGCATGAAAAAGGTGGTAGATCATCTGACGGGCACTACCGGAATCAAAACGCATATCCATGTGAGCGGGACTTACCGTCCGCTTGCACCCGAGTCCGAGTCTGAGCTTGTCCGCATTGCGCAGGAAGCCGTGGTCAATGCCGTGCGGCATGGAAAGCCGCAAACTATTAACGTGTATCTGCGCTTTGATACTCGTTTACTTGAAATGGTCATAGAAGACGACGGGAAGGGTTTTTCCGGTCTGCCGCCTGAAGGACATTTCGGACTGGTAGGCATGCGCGAGCGCTCTGAGCGCATTGGTGGGAAATTTGCAATTGAGAGCAGTGAAGGCAAAGGCACGCAGGTTCGCGTGGTTCTGCCCGTCAATAAATAGACAATCATGAAACAGGCAAGTAGAGAGTGTAACCGTGACTGATCTAATTGAAATTATGGTGGTCGACGATCACCATGTAGTGCGGCAGGGGCTGGTGGCGCTTTTGAACACGGTACCCGGCTTCAAGGTAGTCGCAGAGGCTTCCGATGGCAAGCAGGCCGTCGAACTACATCGCAAGCATAAGCCAGATGTAACGTTGATGGATTTGCGTCTTCCGAATCTGGGCGGCGCCGATGCCATTGCGCAGATACGACTACAGACTCCAGCGGCGCGCATTATTGTGCTGACTACATTCGACGGGGATGAAGATATCTTTCGCGCTCTCCAGGCTGGGGCGAAGGGCTACCTGCTGAAGGGCATGAACGCCGATGAGCTCACCGATGCGATCCGCGCTGTATATGCGGGGAAATCGCGTATCCCCGCTGTTGTTGCGGAACGGCTTGCCGAACGCATGGGCGGACCCGCATTAACGGCGCGTGAGTTGGATGTATTGAAGCGTATTGTGGCTGGACGCAGCAATAAGGAGATTGCCAACGACCTGCATATCTCCGAGGCAACGGTAAAGACACACATCAACAGTCTGTTGAGCAAGCTTGGCGTGAACGATCGAACGCAGGCTGCAACTACGGCACTGCAGAGAGGGATTGTCCATCTCGATTGAGAGGGACGGATTTGACATTTATGCGTCGATGGATAGTTCTCGCTTTTCTGTTTTCTTTTTCGCTTGGCTATGTGTACTCCCAGACTGTCTGGCGTGCAGCCTCGGAAACAGAGCTGCAATCGTTGATTCCGGCGCGTGCACCGGTGCAGCAGGAGCGTATCGAGACGGAGATGCGGACTGCTTCCGGCATTACGAACGGGAAGGGCAAATATATTGCCGGTATTGTTTTGATTACGGCTGGATATTCCGCAGAAGGAAAATATTCGCATTTTTTTCTGGCGCAGACGCCCGTCAGGATCGGTACATTTACGCTCTCGCCCGGCAACTATGTCTTCGGCTATGAGCATAAGGACGAAGCGTTGCTGGTGAAGTTTTACGAGGCGGCAACAGGCAAGCCCAGCGGTACTGTAGAAGCAACGCTCAATCCTGGCATTACACGCGTGGAGTCCTTTCGTATCTGGCCCCCGAATGACCGGGCTCTTATCCAGATAGGAAGATTCAGCTTCGGCTATCAACTCGTTGAATGAAACTCACGAAGATGTAATAGAGTGAGAATCCAGAGGATAGCGGATGGCCGCTGAGAAAGAAATATCCCCCAAACAACGCAAGCTGCTGGCTGCTCTTGCCGAAAACTGGCAGACCGAAATGGTCGGCTTTTATACCTACAAGACACTGGCCGAGCGCGAAGAAGATCCCATTCGCAAGCAGACGTTGCAGCATCTCGCAGAAGCAGAAACGGAGCATGCGGCGGCATGGGCACAGCGGATTCGCGAGCTGGGAGGCAGCGAGCCTAAGTATCGCGGCAAGTTGACCGGCGATGCCGACTCGCTGGCTAATCGTGTTGGCGGAAAGCAGATGGCGCTGCGGCGTCTGGAAATCGACGAGAGCCGCGCGATTGCCCACTATGGCCAGCAGTTGAAAGAGCTGGGCGACGAGCCAAGCATCGCCATCCTGCGCCGCGTGATTGAGGAGGAGCAGGAGCATTATCGCGAGCTCAGCGATCTTATCCGTCAGCGATATCCCAAGCGCGCCGTCTCGCAGACCAACCACCAGGCTCGTGCGCAACTCAATGAATTACTGGCAAAGCGTAACCAATCGGGCAGGCAGGCAGCCGGTTGGATTGGCGATGCGATCTATGGAGTAAACGATGGCCTGGGGGCAATTTTCGGCATCGTCTCCGGCGTCTCTGGCGCGACGGTCGGCAACAGTAAATATGTATTGCTTGCTGGAATCGCAGGCATGATTGCAAGCGCTCTCTCGATGGGGTCAGGCGCATATCTGGCTGCGAAGAGCGAGCGTGAAATCTACGAAGCGGAAGTTGCCCGTGAGCGCGAATCGATCCAGATGAACGAGCCTGAGGCGAGAGAACTGTTGTCACTTTACTATCAGGTAAAGGGTCTGCCGGAAGATGAAGCCGATCATGTGGTGGAACACATCGCCAGCGATCCGGATCAATTTCTCCGCGCGCTGTCCTCGGAACGCCTGAATGCAACTGCAGAGGCATTGAGCAACCCAATTACCTCCGCGGTTTCCGGTGCGCTTTCGACGGCCATTGGTGCGTTCATCCCCATCGTTCCTTTCTTCTTCCTGAGTGGATATCCAGCGGTTATCGTCTCGGCGATCGTTTCGCTGATTGCTCATTTCGCCGTTGGCGCGGCGAAGTCGCTTATCACTGTCCGCTCGTGGTGGAGCAGTGGTATGGAGATGACTTTGGTTGGCGCGGTGGAAGGTGTTGTTACTTATGTGATTGGGATTGGGTTGGGGCGGATTGGTGCTTAGTACTGTTCCACATGTCGAGGAAGGAAAATCCCCAGGTTAGCTTCGCGAACCTGGGGCACCCGGTTCCTCTGGAAATATTTATTACGGTTGTGGCAGCACCAATACCTCTAATCCAGACGCTGCTTCACTTGAGTGATAGACCCGCTCAGTCGCTGGTTTGAAATCTTCCGGCTTGGCGTGTGGGATATCTACAAATGTCTGCGGATTACGGTCTACCAGCGGGAACCACGAACTCTGCACCTGCACCATGATGCGGTGTCCTTTGCGGAAGGTGTGATCGAGATCGGGCATGGTGAAGTTCACCTCTGCCATCTTTCCCGGAGTCAATGCTTCGGGATGCTCCCAGTTATTACGGAACTTGGCGCGCATTGGTTCGCCACGGAGTAGCTGCTGATAACCGCCCATCCGAATATCCGGAGTATCCAGCACACGCTTGCCTGTGCGGCCATTCTCCGGATCGGGATAGTCCTCTGGATACACATCGATCAACTTCACGACAAAGTCCGAGTCCGTGCCCGTGGTAGATATCTTCAGCTTCGGCGAAATGGGTCCAGCGATGGTTACGTTTTCGGTCAGCGGCTGTGTTTCGTAGACAAGTACATCAGGGCGTGTTGCTGCAAAGCGCTGATCGTCGACCATATACCGTTGTGGCACTGTATCGGTTACATATCCAACGAAGGGCACCGGATGAGCCGGATCGCTGACGTATTCGTCATACTTTTCGCCTGCTGCAGGAGGATCAAACGAAAGCTTCCCGCCAGCATGAAAATACAGAGTCTTCGCCTGCGTTTGTGGCGGGGGCCAGCTCTCATACTTGTGCCAGACATTCGTTCCCGTTTCGAAGACATAAGCTTTCGGCATCTGCGAGCCCTTGCCCTTGAGGTAGTACTCAAAAAATGGAAACTGGATATTCTGCCGGAAGAATTCGCCAGTTTTTGCGTTGAACTTAGCGTCACCCAGATGGTCGCCTGAGCTACGCGCCCATCCACCGTGTACCCACGGTCCTTCAACAATCGTATTCGGCGTCTCTGGATTCGCTTTGCCAATGGCATAGAAAGTGCGCATCGGTCCGGATAGATCCTCCGCATCGAACCAGCCACCTACTACCAGCACTGCGCATTTCACGTTGTTCATGTGCTGTGAGAGATCGCGGGCCTTCCAGTAATCGTCATACGTAGTGTGATAGAGCTGATCGTTGAAGAGCGGGTTCGATCCTTTGAGATACAGTTTGTCAAGGTTCGCAGTAGGCCCAGCGTTCAGATAAAAGTCATATCCGTTGGGAGTGCCAAAATCGAAGGAGATGTATTCTTTCGGGAGTGAAGGCTCGTCAAACGGCTTGAAGGAGGTATAGAAGCCGAAGTTGGCTGACAACATGAACGCGCCACCGTGATAGGCGTCGTCTCCCTTGAAGAGGTCTGTCATCGGAGCCTGTGGAGATGCAGCTTTGAGCGCAGGATGCGAATCAATGATGCTGGCCGAGGTATAAAAGCCCGGATACGAAATGCCCCAGATGCCGACCTTGCCGTTGTTGTTCGGTACATGCTTCAGCAGGAACTCGATGGTGTCGTACATGTCTGAGCTGTCGTCTACATCTTTCGGCGACTTCTTCATGTCGATATGCGGGCGCATCTCAACGAACGTGCCTTCTGACATATAGCGTCCACGCACATCCTGATAGACGAAGATGTAGCCGGCCTTCTCGAATTCATCCGATGGGCCGAGAGTTTTCTTGTATTGATCTTCGCCGTAAGGAGACACGCTGTAAGGTGTGCGATCCATCAAGAAGGGATAGCTCTGGCTCGCATCTTTGGGAATATAAACAGCCGTGAAGAGCCGCACACCGTCGCGCATCGGAATACGGTATTCATATTTCGTGTAGTGCACCTTGACGTAATCTTCTTGTGGTTCGGCGGCCTTATCCTGTGCAGGCGCGTAAAGCGTAACAGTGGATATTACCAGGCAAAGTAATAGCGGCGATTTCCAGCTCTTCATTCATTCCTTCTTTCAAGCAATGCGTGCAAAAAAGCAGTCTACTTGAAAGAATGGAAATCGTCGGTAGAAAAAGAGAAGGCTATCGGCTGGCAGGAAATTGTGACGCCTGAAGTCTCAAAACCGCATTTCTTCAATCCGGTGATTGTCGAAATCGCTATAGCGCACCCATTGCGGTTTGATTAGAAAATACGCAATCCCCGGCCACGTTTGATGTTCAATGCAATCAGGCCATGCGGCAAAGTAGATCTCTTTAGCCCGAACGAGTTCATCGCCTTCAGGTTCAATCGCCAGGCCTTCGTACTGCACGGTCGTCTCGCCTTCCCAGCCAATGACGACAGCGATTCGATTGTCTCTTTTCAGGTTGGGATATTTACGCGAAGACTTCACGGTGTCGAAAATAATCTCCAAGTTAGGAGAGACCGCAATGCCTACCAGCGCCGATTGCGGTTCTCCATCAGGACCAACACTCGATACCACGGCGAGCTTTCGCCGCAGAATGAATTGGTAAACTTCTTCCCGCGTGAGCATGCCTCAGCCTACATAACCAAAGCGACGCGTTCCAGTTCCTTCTGCATGCACTCGAAGGAGCAGCCGCTGCCTTCAAGCCGCACAAGAATATCCGGCACCAATGCAGTATCTACGCCATAACCATGAGCAGTAAGGAATGCAGAAACCAAATCAGCTGCCTGCCATGCATCGATACCCGATTGCATCAGCTCAGCGCGAAGATTAGCCAATTCGCCTGCGGGGAATTTTTCGACCATGTTGTTGTCAGCCATTGACCTGTCCTCTTCTTGGAACAGTCTTTCTGTTGCTGAGTCCCAGCGGATTCATGCCAGTGCGTCTTTTCTTGACGGAAAAAGCCGCGCCAGCAATTTGCCTTCCTCATACATTTACAGAAAAACTGCTCTATCCGCATCGGATATCCTGAGGGATGGTTCCGAGGCGGCTTTCTATTCTCTTAAACCCAATCTATCCGTGGTGAGTTGCTGTCTTCGTAAAAGACATTCAACATACCACAACACACATACGTTTAGGATGCGGCTTCGGTTTCATGAAGATGCAAATTGGTGCGCAAAGTACACTTAGAGGAAGAGGTATGAATCAAGTTGAAAGACGATGAGCACCGTAATCAAGAGGGTCCATCGTGGGGTTTGATGCTCTTTCTGCTGGCTTTGGCGATTCTGGTGGCCATCGGGATTGCTTATCTCATGACTGCACCCTATTTTCACCGGAGGGCAGAGAGCATCTCACCTGGTTTCAGCGCGATCTGTCAGAAGCACCGGTACGCCGTCGACAATGGGATAGCGCTTACCACATGAAGCGCAAACGAATACCTGCGCCTGAGCCGTAAGCTTTGCATGGCAGGCAGGACATACAATCAGCTCAGTGAGTTGATCGAGACAAGCATCGATACGCATGGATCAAGTGTACGCATATTACATACGGATCAGGAAAGAGCAAACATGCTGCGCGTTGGCTTGACAGGCGGATTGGGCAGCGGCAAGTCGACCGTCGCGCAGCTTTTCCGCGAGCATAG
>Ga0137415_10001119_pt1 | contig 26504 bp, 27 predicted proteins | sample CZODoug3_1_1_16f_FD_183082 | JGI IMG/M metagenome (GOLD analysis project Ga0137415, IMG submission 183082) | Vadose zone soil fungal communities from Angelo Coast Range Reserve, California, USA - CZODoug3_1_1_16fungal (Hybrid Assembly) | ecosystem: Environmental > Terrestrial > Soil > Vadose...
CCGGTGCCGGTGTTCGTGCAGCCCGAGAAGATCGGCATCCTGATCGCCGGCGATCCCGGCCGCAACCAGTCCAAGGGCTACGTGAACAACCACATCCAGGGCGGGCGCGTCAGCAAGAAGGTGGACGCATGAGGCTGCTCCTGATCTTCCTCGTGCTGCTCGGCACCGCCGGCCGCGCCCTCGCCGCCGAGGGCGAGCTGCGCTACGCCCTGCACGTCACGCTGGCCGCCAAGTGGCTCGACCCCGCCGAGACGGAGGCCTTCGCCACGCCGTTCATGGTGATGTACGCGCTGCACGATGCGCTCGTGAAGCCGATGCCGGCCGGCATGACGACGCCGAGCCTCGCCGAGTCGTGGAGCGAGGCGAAGGATCATCTCAGCTACACGTTCACCCTGCGCAAGAACGCGAAGTTCCACGACGGCTCGCCGGTGACCGCCGAGGACGTGAAGTTCTCCTGGGATCGATACAAGGGGGCGAGCGCGACGCTCCTCAAGGAGAAGGTCAAGGACGTTCAAGTCGTCAGTCCGACCCAGGCGCGCTTCGTCCTGCGCGAGCCATGGCCGGACTTCATGCTCTTCTACGGCACCACCGCGTCGGGCGCGGGCTGGATCGTGCCCAAGCACTACGTCGAGAAGGTCGGCGAGGATGGCTTCAAGCGGGCGCCCATCGGCGCCGGGCCCTACAAGGTCGTGTCGTTCACGCCCGGCGTGGAGATCGTGATGGAGGCGTTCGACGATTACTGGCGCAAGGCGCCGGGCGTGAAGCGCCTGGTCATGCGCTCGATGACCGAGGAGACCACGCGCGCGGCCGCGCTCAAGGGCGGCGAGGTGGACATCGCGTACCTGCTCTCCGGCCCCGTGGCCGAGGAGATCAAGCGCACGCCGGGCTACCAGCTCAAGGCCCCGCTGCTGAGCGGCGCGTTCTGGCTGGAGCTGCCCGACCAGTGGGATCCGAAGTCGCCGTGGCACGACCGGCGCGTGCGGCTGGCCGCCAACCACGCCGTGGACCGCCAGGGTGTCAACCAGGCGGAGACGCTCGGGTTCTCGCGCCTGACCGGCTCGATCATTCCTCGCATCTTCCAGTTCGCGCTGAGCGTCGAGCCGCCGGCCTACGACCCGGCGCGCGCGAAGAAGCTGCTGGCCGAGGCCGGCTACGCCAACGGCTTCGACGCCGGCGACTTCTATCCGTTCCCGCCCTACAACTCGATGGGCGAGGCGATCCAGAGCCAGCTGCAGGCGGTGGGCATCCGCAGCCGGCTGCGCACGATGGAGCGCGCGGCGTACTTCACCGCGTGGCGCGAGAAGAAGCTGCACGGCATCATCCTGGTCATCACGGCCGCCATGGGCAACGCGGCCACGCGCATCGAGCCGTACGCGACCAGGAACGGCATCTACGCCTACGGCTCGCTGCCCGAGGTCGACGACCTCTATCATCGCCAGGCCCGCGAGCTGGACCCGAAGAAGCGCGAGGCGATGGTGCACGAGATCCAGAAGAAGATCACCGATCACGTCATGCACGTGCCGATCTACGAGCTGGCGTTCATCTGGGGCGTGGGGCCGCGCGTCGAGGAGAGCAGCGCCGGCCGGATCCCCGGCTTCTCGTACTCGGCGCCGTTCGAGGACCTGAAAGTGAAGAAGTGAGTTATTCGCTGGGGATCGACATCGGCGGCACCTTCACCGACATCGTCGTCTACGATCACGGGCGCGGCCGCCAGCTGAACCGCAAGGTGCTGACGACGCCGGACGATCCCGCGCGCGCCGTCGCCGCCGGCGTCGAGGGCCTGCTGCGCCAGCATCGCCTGCCCGCGCGCGAGTTCACGCGGGTCGTGCACGCCACCACGCTCTTCACCAACGCGCTGATCGAGCGCCGCGGCGCCGTCACCGGGCTCATCACCACCGCCGGCTTCGCCGACACGCTGGAGATCGGCCGCGAGCGGAAGTTCGAGCTGTACGACCTCAACATCGCCAAGCCCGAGCCGCTGGTGCCGCGCCACCTGAGGCTGGAGGTCCGCGAGCGGCTGCGCGCCGACGGGAGCGTGGAGGTGCGCCTGGACGGCAAACAGGTCGCGCAGCGCGCGAAGCAGCTCATCGACGCCGGCGTCACCTCGATCGCGATCGTGTTCCTGCACGCCTACGCCAACGGCAAGCACGAGGCGGCGGCGGCCCGCGCGATCACGCGGCGGCACCGTCAGGTGGCCGTCACGACCTCGCACGAGGTCGCGCCCGAGATCCGCGAATACGAGCGCGCGTCCACCACCGTGGCCAACGCCTATATCAAGCCGCTGGCGCGCCGGTATCTCGACGCGATGGCCCGGCGCGTGGCCGGCCTCGGCATTCCCGCGCCGCTCCTGCTGATGCTCTCGAGCGGCGGGCTCACCCACGTGGCCGAGGCCGAGCGCACGCCCGTGCAGATGCTCGAGTCGGGCCCGGCGGCCGGGGCGCTGGCCGCCGCGTTCTTCGGCCGCGAGGACAGCCACGGCAACCTGCTCGCGTTCGACATGGGCGGCACCACCGCCAAGCTCTCGCTCGTCGACGGCGGCGAGCCGCTCACCGCCTACGCCTTCGAAGCCGCGCGCCAGAAGCGCTTCATGGAGGGCAGCGGGTTGCCGATCCGCATCTCCACCATCGAGCTGATCGAGATCGGCGCCGGCGGCGGCTCGATCGCCGCCGTCGACGAGATCGGGCTGCTGAAAGTCGGCCCGCGCAGCGCGGGCTCGCACCCGGGCCCGGCGTCCTACGGCCTCGGGGGCAGCGAGCCGACGGTCACCGACGCGGACTTCCTGCTCGGCTATCTCAACCCCGCGTACTTCGCCGGCGGCGAGGTCCGCGTGGACATGCCGGCGGCGCACGCCGCCCTCGAGCGGCTGGCCAAGCGCGTGGGGCTGTCGCTCACCGACGTGGCGTGGGGCATCCACGACGTCGTCAACGAGAACATGGCCTCCGCCGCGCGCGTGCACGTCGCCGAGCGCGGCCGCGACCCGCGCGACTACGCCCTGCTCTGCACGGGCGGCGCCGGGCCGGTGCACGCGTGGGGCGTCGCCCGCAAGCTCGGCCTGCGCCAGATCATCTGCCCTCCCGCGGCCGGCGTCGCCTCCGCGCTCGGCCTGCTCGTGGCGCCGGCGCGGGTGGATCGCGTGGCCACCGTCGGCATCAGGCTCGACCGCGACAGCCCCGTCGCGCTGGAGAGCGCGTTCCGCCGGCTCGAGGACGCGGCGCGCGCGGTGATGGCGGACACGGGGCTGAAGCTGGAGTCGGCGAGCGTGCGACGGCTGGCCGACGGCCGCTTCCTCGGCCAGGGCTTCGACCTCGTCGTCGATCTTCCCGAAGGCCCGTATGACGACGGCGAGGCGAGCCGCGCGCGGCTGACCGCCGCCTTCGAGACGGCGTATCGCGAGAAGTTCGCGCTCACGCCGCCCGACGTGCCGATCGAGTTCATCAACGTTCGCGTCGCCGTGCGCGCGCCCGTGTCGGAGACCGCCATGACGGAGTCCGAGGAGGGGCTCGCCCGGCACGCCGACGGAGAGACTGGCCCGGCGGTCAAGGGCACGCGCCGGGCCTATTTCCGCGAGAGCAGTGACTTCGTCGAGACGACCGTCTACGATCGCGCGCGGCTCGCCCCCGGCGACGAGGTGCGCGGGCCCGCGGTGGTGGAAGAGGAAGGCTCCACGCTGGTGATCGGCCCCGGCGGCAGCGCGCGCGTGGCCAGGAGCGGCAACCTGGTGGTGACGCTGCCATACCCCCAGGGGGGGCACAAGTGAGCGCCGACATGCGCGGCGGCACCCGGCTCGACGCGGTCACGCTCGAGGTGCTGTGGACGCGCGTGATCTCCGTCGTCGACGAGGCGGCCAAGGCCATCGTGCGCACCTCGTTCTCGACGCTGTCCAACGAGGCCAACGACTTCGCCTGCGTGCTGACCGACGCGCGGGGCCGGGCGCTGGCCCAGAACAGCGGCTCCATCCCGTCCTTCATCGGCACCCTGCCCGCCACCGTGCGCCACTTCATCCGCGAGCTCGGCGCCGAGTCGATGCGGCCGGGCGACGTCCTCATCACCAACGACGCGTGGCTGGGCACCGGCCACATGAGCGACGTCTCGGTGCTCAAGCCGATCTTCCACCGGGACCGCCTCGTGGCCTTCTCGGCCACGACCTCGCACATGCCCGACATCGGCGGCCGCATCCGCGCCATCGAGGCGCGCGAGATCTTCGAGGAGGGCCTGCACATCCCGCTGGCGCGGCTGGTCCGCGACGGCCGCGTGGACGACACGATGGTCGCGCTGATCCGCGCCAACGTGCGCACGCCCGACCAGACGATGGGCGACATCTGGGCGCAGGTCAGCGCCAACGAGCTGATGGAGCGCCGCGTGCGGTCGCTGATGGACGACTATGGCCTCGACACCCTCACCGAGCTGGGCGACGAGCTGTTCTCGCGCTCCGAGCGCGCCATGCGCGAGGCCATCCGCGCGGTGCCCGACGGCACCTATCGCTACGGCTTCCGCACCGACGGCACCGGCGCGCCGTTCGAGTTCAAGATCGCCCTGACCGTGAAGGGCGACGAGATCGTCGCCGACTACGCGGGCAGCTCGCCGCAGCAGCCGCGCGCGATCAACTGCGTGATGGCCTACACCTTCGCGATGACCGCGTACGCCGTGCGCTGCGTGCTCCTGCCCGGCTTGCCGAACAACGAGGGCATGTACCGCCCGGTCAGGGTCGAGGCGCCCGAGGGCTCGATCCTGAACCCGCGCTTCCCCGCCGCCGTCGTGAGCCGCGCGACGACGGGCCACTACGTGCCGGCGCTCGTGCTCGGCGCGCTGCACCGCGTGATTCCCGACCGCGTGATGGCCGGCGTCGGCTCGCCGCTGTGGGCGCTGAGCCAGTCGAGCACGCGCGAGGACGGCCGGCCCTACACGACGGTCCTGTTCTTCAACGGCGGCATGGGCGCCACGCCGATCAAGGACGGCGAGAACGTGCTCTCGTGGCCCAGCAACATCTCGTCGACGCCGGTCGAGGTCGCCGAGCGGCAGAGCCCGCTCTTCTTCCACTACAAGCGCCTGCGCCCCGGCTCCGGCGGCGCCGGCCGCTTCCGCGGCGGCCTCGGCCAGGACATCCTGATCGAGAGCCGCTCGCCGCGTCCCATCGTGCTCAGCGTCATGGCCGAGCGCACGAAGTTCCCCGCCCCCGGCCTCGCCGGCGGCGCGGCCGGCGGACTGGGCGACGTCCGCATCAACGGCACGCGCATCGACAACCGCAAGCAGCACGTGCTGGAGCGCGGCGACCGCGTGCTCGTGAGCACGCCGGGCGGCGGCGGCTACGGCCCTCGCGGCAAGCGGGATCGCAAACGCATCGCGCGCGATCGGGCGCTGGGCTACGTCGGGCGCGGGAAAGCAGATCGCTCGCGTTCGTGACGGTAGCGGGGAACGACTGGCGGTGACTCCGGCGAGAGGCGTTGCGGGGTTGACTACCCTGCGCTAGCTACGCGAGCTCCTTCGTGCTGCTCATTCTGTTTCTGAGCGGCATTGTACCAGTTGCCGCACCCGCCGAGCAAACCCCTGAACTGTTCCTCTTTCATTGCTGCGCCTCCCGCCAGCGACGCGATCTGATCGTAACGTAGATGCGCGTGACTACGATAGCGGCTCACCTATGGACGCTAGGAACCACGACATGACCACCCACACCTTCGCTGTCACAACCGTCGCCGCCTTCGTCGCCGCGCTCACGCTCGCGCGGTCCGCGTGGGCTGGGTGCGGGGTGCGCTCGGTAAGGACTTGCCGAGCACCTGTGAGATCAGCCGGCTAATGTAATTGGCCCGGTCAGGGGGATACTCGATATCGACCGAACGACTCCTCCGTGCATATCTTCGCTCTTAGATTGGCTCAGTGTGTGACGAGTAGCTGCCGGTCGGCCTTTGCTCGGGAATTCTTCAATTCTCAACGAAGTAAAGCGACTCAAAATAATTGGGCGCAAAAATGATATCTCTATCGAATGCCATTCTCCATTTGGGGTTGTACGGGTATAACTGCCTAGACAGTTCATCGCCTTGATACCGCTCTTGGATATATAAAGCGTCTCTCGTTGTCTGGTCTATTATCGAAAAATATCCCCTTACTTGGTCTAATGTCATCTCTTGAAAGCTCGCAATATTGATGAATAGATCAATAGTGTTACGTGCAAAACGTGCTAGGTCTTGGCTGCCAAGAAAATGCAGGCCGCACGCTTTGGAGAAGTAATCGTGAGTGAATTCGTCCCGACGCCTGCTGTCAAGATATCTGAATGCTGTTTCATCGGGGAGGACTATAGGAAGATAATGTTGGGAAGCCAAAAGAGAAACAGGAATGTCACAGATTACGTATGTTATTGATGCGTTAATTTTCTTTAACACGTATCCGATGCGGCCCCAGCCTGCACCAAGATCGAGGACTACGCATGGCTCATTGATCAGCTTGGGGTATTTCTCGGCGATAGATATTACACAATCCATCGATATTAAATAATCCCACGAGAGCATCTTTCCGTTTACATCGACCGCTATGCCGTTTTTGTCTGACGCTGAAGGCGTTACCCTTTCAAGCAAGTTGTTTTTATCTTTACTTTTGACTCTGGCATAGAGCATCCATAATGCATAGAAGTAATATTTTCTGTGCGTCGGACGTAATGCTGAAAACCAATGATTCAACAATTGCTCTTCCACACAACCTAATCCATCAATGTGAAGTCTCTTTTCAAAAAGAACAGACAGTCTCTCCCATATGGGTCCCGTCGGCTTAAACAGGTGAGACGAAGATGCATTATCTAACTTCATTCTCTCGAGTTCTGCAACCTGAGCTGGCGACAGTCTCGTGATGTATTTATTGGGAAGTCTCTGTTTTACACGCTCTTGTATCGAATGAAAGAGATCAAGCAACAGTGCTTTCGACATGCGCGCCTCCTCAAACAACGTGCGTATTTCATTTGCTCGACTGGCGGCGGAATTGATACAGCTCACACGCGGATCGCATTGAACCCTAGACTACACGGCGCGTCTCATATTATCTTTCTGATCATGCTGGACGACATTTTATTTGTACTTGTCACCTGCACCCGGGAAGAAAGTCGAAAGCGTGGCCTGGAAGCCTGCATTCGATCACTGAACTCCGAACATGCCCGAGTCCCCCTCAATGGAAACCTTGTGGTGTTCGACAATGCGTCGCTTTTCCCAGAACCGCTCCGGGAACTGAAGATCCCGGCCGTCTTTGCGATGTCGCCAGAGAACGTCGGCTATTGGGGTGCCCTCCACTGGACCATGCGAAACATCGAACGCCTGCTCGGCCGGGAATTCGCATTCGTCCACCCGATTGAGTCCGACTTCACGATCTACAATATCGAGCGACTGACGGAGGCGAAGAAGGCTTTCGACGTTGTTACCGATCTGCACACGGTCAGGACGCAGGAATTTTCGGTTCGTCTGAAGAGCCGCTACTTCAAGAACAGCTGGAATCCCTTCCGGGTCCGCCGCTCGCATGTGGCAAACCACAACCTCGTGACCGGGGAGCGCGTCTGGTTCGCCCCTGTCGGCGGCCTTAACGGAATGTACGTAACGAACTGGCACGCCAAGGTACCGGCGCTGCATCGGTTTGCACCCTTTCAGGACGCCGTCGAGGAACTGGCGGACCGCGAACAACTGACCGAGCTGGACTTCATGAAGGCGATGCACCGCCGCCGGGCCGGCGTAGGAATGGTAGATGGCGGCATCTGGTGGATGGATTTCACTGAGCCACCGAAGGCCAAAACCGAATTGAGCGGCAGTTATTCCGGCGCGGATACGCTCAACAAGTACGGGTATCGCAACACACGCTGCGATTACATCCCGAAGACGATGCCTGAGATAAAGATCAGCCGAGTTCCGACATGACCTCAAAACCGCGTGTCGTCTTCCTGGGCTCGCGGGTCCTTGGAAAGTTTGCGCTGGAATATCTGTGTCAGCGTGCGGACATCGATCTCATCGGAAAGGTTGTGCTCGCCGATTACAGCAGCGGCTATTGGAAAGAAGATCCGTCGGATCTGGCCTGGCCGCCGACACTCGACTATGCCGCGCTAGCGGATATCGACTTCGATTTGGGGATCTCCGTCAATTACTGGGCCGTGATCAAACCGCCGATCTTGGACAAGCCGCGCCTCGGGTTCTTCAACATCCATCATTCGTACAATTTGATGTATCGAGGCGTGAATATGAATACGTTCGCCATTCTGGAGGCGCGCAAGCAAAACCGTTGGTATCACGGAACAACCCTGCATCGCATGGCGCCCCGCGTTGACACAGGTGACATCGTAGCTAGCCTTAGCTGCCCGGTCACCGAGACCGATACCGCGTTCAGCCTCTTCTGCAAGGTCGAGGCACTGTGCAGGGAGCTCATCGTCGAATGGTTCCCACGGCTGTGGCTGGAAAATGTCAAGACGACGCCGCCGAGCGCGGACTTCAAGAACTTTCGGCGCAAGGACATGATCGGTCGGCGGATCGAACCGGATTGGCACCCATTACAAATCTATGATCACGTCCGCGCGCTGACCTTTCCGCCGTTCGAACGGCCTTATGTCGAGAGTGGCGGTCAGAAGCAGTACCTAACGGTCTCGCCACACGAGGGGCTCGACCTCTTCGCCGACGCCGGGCGGGGGCGTCGTGTATTTTATCTGAACGCGTAAAGCTCAATTCAAAAGCTCCGCGCAGCGACGACTGACTCATGGCAATGACCGCCGACGCTCCCCGATTCTCTTAGACAACCTGAAGCGAACACGCCGGCTCCCTTCCGGCGGCTAAAGGGGACGGCTACCGGCGCACATCCCAGGGGTGGGTTGCGGTAGTTCGCCCCCCCCTTTCCGATTCCTACGGTCCCGCGCTAGACAGTCGCGGCGGCCTCCGCCTTGATGCCCTGAGGCTAGTCGTCTGCTACGCTCTGCGCTGTGGAACATCGGCACCGTTGCATCTACTGCCGCGCCGCGTGGTTCTGCTACGAGGACTGTCCGGTGTCAGGCGCGTCGGCGTGTGACGACTGCCGCGAGAAGCTCCGCACGTCACCGGACACACCACGGCGCGTGATCGCTCTACGGGACTTGCGGGTGCTAGGCCGCCTCGCAGAACACGTAGCCGAGCGGCTCCGGGACTCACTTCGGCGTCGTCGGCAGTAACCCTGTACAGAAACCCGTGCGTGCGGCTGTTCTGTAACTTCGCGTCTGAGCCGACCAGGTCTAGCCTGGTAGCTTAGTGCCGAAAACAGTTGATTCCCGTACCGCGGTCCCTGAATTCTCGCCAACAGGAGTGCTAATCTGCAGTCCACGGATGAAAACCAAGGCGAGCACGAAGAGATACACCATTCGCGCCGTTGTCTTCCAGGAAGGTGACTGGTTGTGCGTGCAGTGCCTGGAATACGATCTCGTGACGCAAGCGAAGAGTCTTCCGCAGCTCTACAAGGCATTTCGTCGCCTGATCGTGGGCCACATTGCCCTTCGCTTGCAGCATAGCCAGCAGCCGTTTGCGGGATTGTCGCGTGCCCCCCAGAAGTATTGGAAGATGTTCCAGCGTTCGCGTCTGGCTCTGCCGACGCAGATATTTACGGAGATCGAAAGCAAGGTACTCTGAACCCATGCACCGCCGCACGTTGACGCTCGACCGCTGCCTGACCGTTTGTCGTTCTCCCCGAGGCGTGGCCTCGATGCTGGCCGTCGTCCTCACGCTGATCTTCTTCGGTCTCGCCGACGAGGCCCGCGAGCGCGAGCTCTTCGACATCGACCACGCGGTTCACGATTCGGTCCAGGAATGGCGACAGCCCACGCTCGAGGCACCGATGCGCGCGCTGTCCGACATGGGCTCCGGCAAGGTGTTGATCCCGCTCAACCTGGGACTGGCGGCATTGTTGTGGCTCCGGGGCTACGGCCAGGCGCTGGTCGTGCCCGCCAGCGGCGCCGCCTCCGTCGTTGTCGAAGGCCTGGCCAAGTGGCTCGTCAACCGGCCACGTCCCAAGAACGTGGGCTACGGCTTCCCGAGCGGCCACGTCCTGGGTGCGGTGGTGTTCTTCGGCCTGCTGATCTATATCGCGTGGAAGGTGAAGCTGCATCCGGGCTGGTCGTGCCTGGTGACGGTCGGCGGCGTCCTGCTGGTCGTCGGCGTCGCGTTCAGCCGCATCTATCTGAACGCTCACTGGCTCACGGACGTTCTCGGTGCCGCCGTCGCCGGTGCCGCGCTCCTGATCGCGATACTGCTCTATCCCGGGGCACGATTGTGTGAACGGGCGCCGGCGCGCGCATGCTGAGGTGTCTGCTCGCCGCGCTCGCGATCGCGCTGGCGTGTCCCGGCGTCTCGGTGGCGGCCGCAGCTGCCGACCCTTCGACGTCGCTGCCCGCCGCGCTGTCACAGGTCGGGGAGGACGCCGAGACGGTCTACGACGCCGTGAAGGCGGCCGACTGGTCCACCGCCCGGCGTCATGTCGCGTCCGTCCGACGCCCGGCCGCCGACATCGTGCGCCAGTGGCCGTCGAAGTCCCAGGTCGCCGCGCTCGAGTCGGCGCTGCCCGCGCTCGAGGCCGCCGTCACGGCGCGACGCCGCGACGCCGCGCTCCGCGAAGCCAACCGGTTGACGCTCATCGTCGCCGAAATGGCCAGCGTGTTCAGTCCGCCGGTCCCGCTGGCGGTGACCCGTCTCGACTACCTCGGGCGTGAGCTCGAGATCTGGTCACAGCCGAGCGATCCGCCGCGGCTGGAGGCGACGGCCGCCGACATCCGCGCGACGTGGCAACAGCTGCGCCCGACCCTCGATGCCACGCGCGACGCGCGCATCGTCGCGGAGCTGGACGCGCTCGTGACCCGCCTGCACGCGGCGCAGCCGCGGTACCGGGTGCTCGCCGGCGAGCTGCTCGACGCGGTCGATCGACTGGAAGCGGTCTTCAAGACGAAGGGGCGCCCATGATCAAGAGCCTGTCGCTGCTGACCCGCAAGCCCGGAATGACGCACGAGCAGTTCGTGAAGCACTGGCTGGAGGTGCACGGGCCGCTCGCGCGCAAGGTGCCCGGGCTACGGCGTTACGTGCAGTCGCACATCCTGGAGGAGCGCACGCGGCCGGACATTCCGTCGACGGACGTCGAGATCGACGGCGTGGCGGAGCTCTGGTACGACGACCGTGACTCGATGCTGCGGGCGCAGGCCACGCCCGAGGCGAAGGCGCTCTACGCCGACGGGGCGCTGTTCATCGGGCGGATCAAGAGCTTCACGATGGAAGAGAAGGAGATCGTCGCGCTGCGGCGCTGAGACTCAGTTCTCGCTGGCGAGGTCGGCGATGTCCTTCGTGGCCTCGGCCATGGGGACCCAGCTGTCGAAATCGACGCCACACGCACATCGTAAGAAAAGGTGGTAGCCCTCCGCGGTGGCCGGGCTGCCGTTCCCCGTCAACTCACCGCACGGCCGGTGCTCCTCGACCCATGCCTCGATCCTGCTGGTGGCGCTCATGGCACTCACCTTACAGCCATTGATGAGCGCGCGGGGAACTATCTACCAGAACTCCCGCGAGGCCAGCCGTGCGCCCTCCGCGAGGCTTCGCATCTTGGCCCACACGACGCCGGGATCGACGGCGGCTTGCCCGACCCACGTCCCGAAGCCGCAGTCGGTGCCGGCGATGACGCGCTCGCGTCCCACCAGCTTGGCGTAGCGGCCGATGCGCTGGGCCACCAGCTCCGGGTGCTCGATGTAGTTCGTCTTCGACTCGATCACGCCGGGGATCAGCACCTTGCCCTCCGGCACCTTCACCCGCTCGAACAGCGCCCACTCGTGGCCGTGCCGCGGGTTGGCCGCCTCGAACGAGATCCCGGCGGGGCGCGCCGCGAACACGACATCGATGATGTCGGCGAGCGGCACGTCGTAGTGGTGGGGCCCCTCGTAGTTGCCCCAGCACACGTGCATGCGCAGCTGCTCGGGGGGAATGTTGGCGGTCGCGTGGTTGAGCGCCTCGACGTGCAGGCGCGCCGCCTTCCGGAACTCCTCGAGCCCGAGCCGGGCGTACTGGATGTGGCGGCCCATGGCGAGATCGGGACAGTCGATCTGCAAGATCACCCCGGCGCGCGCGATGGTCTCGTACTCGTGGCGCATCGCCTCGGCGATCGCCATGAGGTACTTCTCGTGATCGTGATAGTGGTCGTCTCGGAAGAACAGCGAGATCACCCCCGGCGAGGCCGCGGAGAGAAAGCCCTCCGCCGCCTTCGCGCGCGCGAGGGCGGCGCCGATGACCTCCGCGTCGGCCTGCGCCGCGCGCGGGTCGCGGACGCCGACCGGCCCGTTGCAGGCCGGGGTCTTGCGGCGCGAGCGGCCGGGGTCGCCGAACACGCGCCGGGCCAGCTCCGGGAACTCGGCGAGGTCCTGGTACACGAGCGGATGGCTCTCGCCGCCGAAGCCGTGCAGCCGGTCCTTGATGTAGGTCGCATAGCTCGGCTTGCTCATCTCGCCGTCGTTGACGACGTCGAGTCCGGCCTCGACCTGCTTGCGGACGATCTCGTCCACCGCCGCCCGCACGCGCGCCGCGAGCGCCGCCGGGTCCACCGGCACGCCCTCCTCGCGGGCGAACATCATCTGGATCAGGTCGGCCGGCCGCGGCAGGCTGCCGGTGTGCGTGGTGAGGAACCGCTCGCTGCTCCGCTTCATCAGTGGGCCTCCATGCCCGGGATCGAGAGCACCAGGTGCAGCGAGCCGCCGAGCTCGTTCAGCCGGCGCGGGCTCCAGCGCACGAAGGCGTCACGCTCCTCGTCGGTCAGGTCGGCGCCGCGCAGCGCGGCGGCGGGATCGCTCCGGAACCGCTCGCGGAACGCGCGGTCCTTCTTGAGACGGTAGAGCAGCACGTTGACGTCGTAGCGGCTCATGTCACGTCCCACTCGAGCGCCGCGAGATCGATCCGTCCCATCTCGCCGAAGAAGCGCACGCGCGCCCGCGCGGGCGTCACGGCGCCGAGCAGCACCATCCAGTTGAGCAGCTCGTGCGAGCCCGTCGCGTGCAGCTCCTTGGTCGTGAGCGCGGTGAGGCTCGCGTGCTCGCCGCGCTCCAGGAAGCCCACGACGCGGCGGTCGAACTCGACGTCGGAGGTGCCCACGCGCGCGAGCGACAGCTCGGGAAAGTGCGAGAGCCCGCCGGTGGCGATCACCGCGACGTCCCAGGGGCCGTCCGCCACGACGCGCGCGATGTGCTGGCCGGCCGCGAAGCAGCGCCGTGCCGGCGGCAGCGGCGCCACGAAGCAGTTGACCCAGAAGGGGACGAGCGGGGGCATCGGCCGCGCGCCGTAGAGCGCCGTCAGCGGCGAGAGGAAGGCGTGGTCGAGCGGCGCCGACCACGAGGCCGCGAAGTCGAAGCCGGCCTCCAGCCCGTCTTCGAGGATGCGGTTGGCCAGGTCCTCGTGCACCGGATACCGCTCGGCCAGCCCGTCCAGGGCGCGATCGAACTCGATGGCGCCCTCCTGCGACATGCGCGACACCGACCGGCCGATGCGCACGCACATCGCCGGCACGGCGTCGAAGGAGAACACGTTGAGGTGATCGTCGGCCACGATCACCAGCGCGTCGGGCCGCCGCGCCGACAGCTCGCGGCCCATCTCGCCCACGACGGCGATCAGCTCCTCCACCATGCGCTTGCCGTGCGGCCCCACGTTCTTCTCGTAGTAGGGCGGGTGGAGCACGTGCGACATCGCCGCCGCGTAGACGATGCGGCCCATGACCGCTAGAACACCACCACGCCGCGCGCCACCTCGCCTCTGCGCAGCGCCGAGAAGCCCTCGTTGATCTCCTCGAGCGCGTAGGTGCGGCTCACCAGCTCGTCGACCTTGAGGTTGCCGGCCAGGTACTGGTCGACCAGCCAGGGGAAGTCGAGGTTCGGACGCACGGAGCCGTACATCGTCCCCTTGATGCACTTCTCCTGGAGCGCCATCATGTACGGCGTGATCGGCGCGCGGACGTTCATGGCCGCCATGCCGACGATCACCGCGGTCCCGCCGGGCCGGATCGCGTCGAGGATCTGCAGCGTGGTCGCCTCGCCCCCGATGGCGTCGAACGCGTAGTCGACGCCGCGGCCGGCCGTCAGTCCGCGAACGAACTCGACGGCGTTGGTCTTCGACGCGTTCACGGTGTGGGTGGCGCCGAACCTCTTCGCGAACTCCAGCTTGTTGTCGAGCAGGTCGACGGCGACGATAGTGCCGGCGCCCGCGAGCCGCGCCCCCTGCACCACGTTGAGGCCGACCCCACCGCAGCCCACGATCATCACGGACGCGCCGGGCTCGACCTCGGCGCAGCGGGTGACGGCGCCGACGCCCGTCGGCACGCAGCAGCCGAGCAGGGCGGCCTGCGGCCACGGCATCTCCTTCTTGATCGGCACCAGCTGCTCGGCCGGGCACACCACCTGCTCGGCGAAGGTGCCGATGCGCGCCATCTGCTTGATCTCGTCGCCGCCGCGCTTCAGGCGGTGCGTGCCGTCGAACAGCACCCAGCGCGGGGTGTCGTTGTGGCCGTCGCACAGGATGCTGCGGCCGATCGAGCAGTAGAGGCAGCGGCCGCAGTGCGGACGGAACGAGAAGATCACGTGGTCGCCGGGCTTGACGTTGGTCACGCCGGGGGCGACCTCCTCGACGATGCCGGCCGCCTCGTGGCCCAGCACCATCGGCAGCGGCAGCGGCCAGTCGCCGTTCATGATGTGCCAGTCGCTGTGGCACACGCCGGCGGCCTTCACCTTCACGCGCGCCTCGCCCGCCTTCGGTCCCTGCTGCTCGACGTCCACCACCTCGAGCCCCATGTTCGCCTTGTAGAGAACGGCGGCTTTCATCGCTGACCTCCTTGCCTGCCGGGAAAGTGCGACCACCCTACCCGCGCCCGGCCCGGCGGTCAAACAGCGCGTACAATGACGCCCATGAAAATCGCCAACGACGTCACCGAGCTGATCGGCAACACGCCTCTGGTCCGGCTGCGCCGCCTCGCCGCGGGCGCGCGTGGCGACGTGGTCGCGAAGCTGGAGTTCTACAGCCCCGCGCACAGCGTGAAGGACCGCATCGGCGTGTCGATGATCGACGCCGCCGAGAAGGCCGGCCGGATCAAGCCCGACACGATCATCGTCGAGCCGACGAGCGGCAACACCGGCATCGGCCTCGCCTTCGTGTGCGCCGCCCGCGGCTACAAGCTGGTGCTGATCATGCCGGACACGATGAGCAAGGAGCGGCGGATGCTCCTGCGCGCCTACGGGGCCGAGCTGATCCTGACCCCGGGCGCGGAAGGCATGGCCGGGTGCATCAAGCGCGCGGAGGACATGGTCGCGAGCGATCCGCGCTATTTCATGCCCCAGCAGTTCAAGAACCCGGCGAACCCCGAGATCCACCGCAAGACGACGGCCGAGGAGATCTGGCGCGACACCGACGGCAAGGCGGACATCCTCGTCGCGGGCGTCGGCACCGGCGGCACCATCACCGGCGTGGGCGAAGTCATCCGTGCGCGCAAGCCCTCGTTCCGCTGCATCGCCGTGGAGCCCGACGCCTCGCCGGTGCTGTCCGGCGGCGTCAAGGGACCGCATCCGATCCAGGGCATCGGCGCGGGGTTCGTCCCCGAGGTGCTGAACACCAAGATCTACGACGAGATCATCCGCGTGAAGAACGACGACGCCTTCACGACGGCGCGCCGCGCGGCGCGCGAGGAGGGCCTGCTCGTCGGGATTTCTTCCGGCGCGGCCATCTGGGCCGCCGTCGAGGTCGCGGGCCGGGCGGAGAGCGCCGGCAAGCTCATCGTGGTCATCGTGCCGTCGTTCGGGGAGCGCTACCTCAGCACGCCGCTCTTCGCCGACCTCGCCGACTAAGGGACATGGGGGGCCCCGACATGGCCCCCCATACCCCCCCGCCTTCGGAGCGTCCCGGCGAAGCCGTGCCGCTCCTCTAGACCGCGCCAGCACATTGGGGGCCCCGAGATGGCCCCCCATACCCCCCCAACGCTCGGGGCGCCCCGGCCAAGCCGTGGCACCCCTCGATACTCCGGCTAAGCGCGGCGCGCGGCCAGCGCCATGCCGAGCGTGACGCCGGCGATGCCGACGACCTGGACGGCCGCCGGCACCTCGTCCAGCACGACCACCCCGAGGAGGACGCCGAAGACGGGCACGAGCGGCATGAAGAGCGCGGCCCGCGCATCGCCGAGGACGCGGATCGCCCACGCGTAGAGCGCGAGCGCGGCGATCGCCACGCCCAGGCCCTGGAAGAGCGCCTGGAACACGACCTCGCCGCGCGGCGCCTCGAGCACGCGCGGCCCCGCCACCGCCGCGTAGATCGGCACGTACGGCAACGCCAGCACCCACACCGCCGCCGTCGCCGGCAGCGGATCGACTCGCCAGTGACGCGCCCCCACCGTGAAGAGCGCGAACAGCACGCCGGCCACGATGAACAGCGCGTCGCCGAGCCACGCGTGGCCGCCGCCGCCGACACCCGGCGATCCGACGAGGGTCAGGCCGATGACGACGAGAACGAGGCCCGCCGTCCGCGCCGGCCACGGCCGCACCCCGAACCAGAGCCACGCGAGCGCGGTGGTGACCACGGCCGTGACACCGGTGACGATCACGGCGCCGTGCGCGGCCGGCGCCAGCACGAGCCCCGCGTACATGATGAGCGTGTACGGCGCGCCGGCGGCGACCGAGAGCGCCGCCACACGTCGCCAGGCGACGGCGCCGGCAGGACGGTGGCGAAGGAGGACGGGCAGGCTGAGCAGACCCGCGACCGTGAAGCGAAGCGCGGCGAGATCCCAGAGCGACAGCGTGCGCTGCATGCTCCAGCGCGACAGCACGAACTGGCTGGCGTAGATGAGCATGGCGAGCACCGCGGCGCCGATGGCCAGCGCGGTGCGCGCGCGCGACGGCGTGAGGCTCAGGCCTGGGCGGCCGCCCGCCGCCACCAGATCTCGCCCGCGCGCAGCGTCAGCGTGGGCACGAAGCGGTGGCGGCCGGTGATGTGCTGGCCGTGGGCGTCCTCGTAGTCGAACGCGCCTTCCTCCAGCTCGAAGACGGCGACGTCGGCGACGGCGCCGGGCTTCAGGGTGCCGAGCCGGCCGTCCCGCCCGATGGCCTTCGCGGGATTCGCGGTCACCGCGCGCACGACGTCGGGCAGCGGCATGCCCAGGCTCAGGAACTTGCCCATGGTCGTCGGCAGGTCCTTGACGCAGCCGGCGGCGCCGCCGCTCGTCAGATCCGACGAGATCGTGTCGGGATAGAAGCCCTCGGCGAACGCCGCGCGCACCACGGGAAAGTTCACGTGCATGCGGCCGTGCGCCACGTCGAAGACGATGCCACGCTCGCGCGCGGCGCGGATGTCCTTGCCCACCTTGCCCTTGTCGTCGAGGATCCCGTGGCCGCGGCCGTGCAGGAAGTGGCTGACGATGTCACCGGGGCGCATCAGGGCCAGCAGCTCCGCGAGCGGCCGCGGCGGGTTCGTGCAGTGCAGCATCACGCGGCCGCCGATGGCGTCGGCCGCCCGCACCGCGCGCTTGAGCGGTTCCAGGCCGGCCTCGCCAACGACCTCGAGCTGGTTGCGCACCTTGATGCCGAGGATCAGGTCGGCGTGGTCGCGCGCGGCGCCGACGGCCGCGTCCACGTCGGCGTATGGCAGGTGGTTGAGCTCGCCGACCTTGAGGTACGTGAGCCCGATGGCCGAGATGTTGAGGAAGGCGAACATCCGCACCCGCGAGCGCGACAGCACCCACTCGCGCATGCCCTCGAAGTTGCCGGCGCCGGTGCTGCCGCCGTCCACCCACGTCGTCACGCCCGTCGAGCGGGCGATGTCGTCGGTGCGCGGGCCGAAGTCCGCGGCGCCCGCGAAGCAGTGCGCGTGCAGATCGATGAGCCCGGGCAGCACCAGCCGGCCGCTGACGTCGAGCACCGTGTCGCCGTCGGGCGCGAGCCCCGCGCGCACCTCCGTCACGAGGCCGTCGCGCACGCGCACGTCGAGCGCCCCGCCGAGCCCGGCGCCCGGATCCATGACCTGTCCGCCCCGCAGCAGCACGCCCATCACACGCCTCCGCCCGCGTCGGAAGAGATCCCGTAAGATCGGGCGCCGTGAGCTTACCCGAAGGCGTGCTCCTGAGCCAAGGCTCGCCGCTGCTGGCGGCATTGTCGGGCCTGGCGCGCGAGGCGCGCTGTCTCTTCTTCGCCGGCCTGCCCGGCACCGGCAAGAGTCTGTTGATCCATCAGCTCGCGCACCTCGCGGCCGCCGGCGGGCGACGCATTCACCTGCTCCAGTGGGACCTCGCGCGCCCGGCGTTCGAGACCAGCGCCGCGGGCCGGCGCTATCCCCAGGAGTCCGGCGTCACCCACGGTGTCATCCGCATCGCCGTCGGCCGCTGGGCCCGGCCCGCAGTGGCGCGCTGGCACGCCGCGCAGCCGGCCTCCGACCTGCTCATCGGCGAGGCCCCGTTCGTCGGTCATCGCTTCATCGAGCTGGCTCGCCCGGCCGCCGACGCGGCCGAGTCGCTGCTCGCGTCGCCGGCAACGCGCTTCGTGATCCCGGTGCCCTCGGCGTCGCTGCGCCGGCATCTCGAGGCGGAGCGCGCACGCCGCGCGGGGACGCCGGTGCACGCCCGCGAGCGCGAGGACGCGCCGCCCGACGTGCTGCGCGGGGTCTGGCGCGAGCTGGTCGGCGCGGCCCGCGCGCTGAGGCTGGCAGACGTTGCCGACGACGCCGCGTACGATCCCGCGATCTATCGCGCCGTGTACGAGCGGCTGCTCGCACACCGGCACGCGCAGGCCATGGCCGTCGACGAACGCCTGCCGGCGGCGGGCACGTCCGCCTACGACTTCCGGATCCCGACGACCGATCTGGTGCCGAGCGACGCGGAGGTCACGCGCTTCATCGCCGAGACCGAGCACGACTACGCCGACGCCACGGTGCTGCGGCGGGAGATCGCGGGCTGGTTCAACCCTTGATAGTCTGAACGCGGAGGACGGGCCATGACGACGACCGCGCAGCGGTATCTCACGGACGCGCAGATCGCGGGCTACCATCGGGACGGCTACCTCGCGGTGCCGCGCCTCATCGACGCCGACCGCGTCGAGGCGCTGCGGCGGCTGACCGACGCGTTCGTCGAGCGCTCCCGCGGCGTCAGCCGCAGCGACGCCGTCTTCGACCTCGATCCGCGCCACACGGCCGCCGCGCCGGTCCTCAGGCGAATCAAGAACCCGGCCGATCACGATCCGCTCTACGCGTGGCTGGCCCTGGAGTCGCCCATCCTCGACGTCGTGGCGGAGCTGATCGGCCCCTCGCTCCGCTTTCACCACAGCAAGCTGAACCTCAAAGGCGGCCACATCGGCGCGCCCGTCGAGGTGCACCAGGACGCGGCGTTCTATCCGCACAGCAACGACGACGTGCTGGCGGTCGGGCTGCTGCTCGACGACGCGACGGCCGAGAACGGGGCGATGTCGGTGCTGCCCGGGAGTCATCGCGGGCCGATCTACACGCACTTCGACGCGCAGGGACGCTTCGTGGGCTGTCTGCGCTCCGAGGACATCGCGCGCCTCGATCGAAGCCGCGCGGTGCTGCTCACGCTGCCGGCCGGGAGCGTCCACGTCCACCACTACCGGCTCGTGCACTGGTCGGCGCCCAACACCTCGCCGGGCGACCGCCGCCTGCTCATCAACGCCTACGCGGCCGCCGACGCGGTGCCCCTGGCGGCCGACCCCACGGGCTCACCACGCTACGGACGCCTCGTGCGCGGCACCTACCCGGCCGTCGCGCGACGGACCGCCGGCGAGATGCCGATGCCGCCGGATTTCAGCCGGGGCTACACGTCGATCTACGAGCTGCAGAACGAGGGCGCGGGCCCGACGACGTAGCGTCAGCCCTTGACCGAGCCGGCGGCGAGGCCCTCCACCATCCAGCGGTGGATGAACATGTAGAGGGCGACGACGGGCAGCGTGGTGATCACGGAGGCGGCCATGAGCTGGCCCCACGAGAACACGTCGCCGTAGATCAAGAGATTGAGTCCCACCGGCACCGTGAGCCGCGTCTCGTCCTGGATGAAGACCAGCGCGTAGAGGAACTCGTTCCAGGACAGCGTGAAGGCGAAGATCGCGGAGGCCACGATCCCGGGCGCGGCCAGCGGCAGCAGCACGCGCGTCAGCGCGGCCGTGCGCGTGGCGCCGTCGACGAACGCGGCCTCCTCGAGCTCTCGCGGCAGCGCCTTGAAGAAGCCGATCAGCAGCCACGTGCAGAACGGGACGGTGAAGGTCGGATACGAGAGCACGAGGGCGGCGAGGCTGTTGGTGGCGCCCAGCTCGGCGAGCACGCGGTAGAGCGGGATGAAGAGCAGCGCCGGAGGCACCAGGTAGAGGACGAGGATCAGGCTGGCGAACGACTCACGCCCGGGAAACCGCAGGCGCGCGATGGCGTACCCCGCCAGGCTCGCGATCACCGTGGTGAGCAGCGTGACCAGCACCGCGGTCACCACGCTGTTGCGCAGCCAGAGCGGAAAGCGCGTGGCCGTCCACAGCAGCGTGTAGTTGTCCCAGATGAAGGGCTTCGGCACGTAGATGCTGGTGGCGAACTGGATCTGCTCGTAGGTCTTGAACGACATGCTGGCGATCCACCAGAACGGCACGAGCACGATGAGCAGAAAGAGAACGATCCCGGCCACCGTGAACACCCGCGCGGTCGGGCTCATTGGATTTGCCGTCGGGGCGCCTGCGCAGGGCTCCGGCGCCCGACGGTCGGGCAGATCATCCGCGCGCTCATTCCCGGTCTTTCAGGAGATAGCGGCTGATGAGGGCGATGGCGACGATCAGGACGGGCACGAGGAAGATCGAGATCGTCACGCCGCGCCCCCAGCGCAGCTGGTTGAAGGCGACCTCGTACGAATAGGTGGCGAAGACCTGGGTGGCCGTGCCCGGGCCGCCGCGCGTCATCACGTACACGATGTTGAAGTCGTTGATGGTGAGGATGAACGACAGCACGATCGTCACGATCATGACGTGGCGCAGCCCCGGCAGCGTCACGTGGCGGAACCGGTGCCAGGCGCCGGCGCCGTCGACGGAGGCCGCGTCGTACAGCTCCCGCGGGATGGCCTGCATGCCCGCCAGGTACGACACGCCGAAGAACGGGAACGCGCGCCACCAGTTGGCCACGATGACGGCGCCCATGGCGCCGGCCGGCGTGGCCATGAAGGCGATGGGATGGCTGATGAGGCCCGTGTCGATCAGCACGCTGTTGAAGAAGCCGCGGCCGGGGAACGCGTCGAACATCCAGCGCCAGGTGAGCGCGATGACGACGGTGGACGTGATCCACGGCAACAGGAACAGGCCGCGGAAGAAGTTGCGCCCACGCCAGACGCCGTTGAGGACCAGCGCCATGGCCAGTCCGGTGAGCACCTTGAGGACGAGCGATCCGACGGTGAACACGAGCGTGTTCTTGACGACCTCGTGGAAGGTGTCGTCGTCGAGGACGTAGGCGTAGTTCCGGAGGCCCACGAAGCGCTCCGGATAGCCGACGAGCTTGTCGGTCAGCGAGAGCCAGATGGCCCGCGCGAACGGGTACGCGATCAGGCCGATCACCAGCACGAGGAGCGGCAGCAGGAAGAGAAACGCCGCGCCCGTATCGCGACGAAGCGCGCGCGGCAGCCTCACGCGCCGAGCGTGGAGTAGATCTCCTTGATCTTCTTGTCCTCCCACTCGATCGCCTGGTCCACCGACCATTTGTCGACGATGACCTTGGCCGGCGCGTCGGTGAGCACGTTGCTCGCCTGCACCTCGGCGGCGGCGGCGGTGATGGGCCCGGGCCAGCCGGTGGGCACGAACCACTCGGCCGCCTTACCGAACGTGCGGTAGTTGTCGTTCTTGTTGAAGTAGTCTTTCGAGGCCGCGCGCCCCTTGTCGAGCACGGGCGCGAACTGGCCATAGGAGTCCTTCATCACGCCCAGCGTCTCCTCGGGCGAGAGCAGGTGCGCGACGAGGCTCATGGCCGCCTCGGGATCCTTGCTGTTCTTGAAGACGCCGAAGCTCATCGCGATCGCCCACATGCGGCGCCCCTCGGGGCCGGCCGGATGCGGCAGCGCCACGTGATTGGCCAGCGCCTCTTCCTTCTTCTTGCGGTCGGCGGCGTCGGTGGCCTTGGCCACCGCGTTCTCCATCGCGAACGTGATGCTCGGCCCGTTGGAGGTCTGCGCGATGTTGTGCGCGATGAAGTTCTCGTTGTTGCCCGAGCCCGTCCACGTCAGCGTGTCGGCGGGCTGGATGCCTTCTTTATAGATGTCGGTCGCCCACCGCATGACCTTCTGCATGGCCGGCGTCTTGATCGAACGGTACTTGCCGTCCTTGCCCGCCCAGGCCGCGCCGTAGGAGTACATGAGGCCCTGCATGACGCCGTAGCCGTCGGCGGTACGGTTCCAGGACTGGCCCATCCCGTAGAAGTTGTCCTTCGGCCGGTTCAGCGCGTGGGCGGCCGCCTTCGCTTCCTCGAAGGTCGTCGGCAGCTTGACCTTCTTCTTCTCGAACTCGTCGCGCCACACGTACCAGAACGGCGCCATGATGTACCAGGGAATCGCCCACGTCTTGCCGTCCACGATCGTCACGGGCGCCACGTTGGCGGGCGGCTTGCCGACCTGGCTCTCGATCTGCTTCGCGAAGCCGCTGAGGTCGAGCAGCTGTCCCATGCCGGCGAAGCGCGCGGGCGCGCTCGTCTCGAGCTGGCCGACGTCGGGCGTGTTCTTGTTCTCGATGGCGGCCACGTACTTCGTCTGCATGTCCTCGAACGTGAAGTACTCGACGGTGACGCTGCCGCCGTGCTTGGCCGCCCAGCGCTGCGCGCTGGCCTCGATGGCCTTGTTGGTGGGCTCGACGTAGGTCTTGAGAATCCAGAGGCGAAGGCTGGCGGCCTTCTTCTGGGCCGGCGCCTCCCGCGCGCCCAGCGCCAGCGTCGCGCCGGCTCCCGCCGCTCCCATCAGGAAATGCCGCCGACTCACGCGCCGATGTGCCATGGGCTCCTCCCGTGTGCGCGCGAGTATCGGCGGGCCCCGCGGGCGTGTCAACGGGGCCCGCAGGCTAGATGTCGATCTTGGTCGGCCGGACGTCGACGTCGTCGGTGGCGTCGTCACCGCCCTGGCCCAGCCCCTCGAGCATCTCCTTGCCCGCGTCGTCGGCGAAGAGCACGCCCACCAGCACGCGGTCGCCGATGACGCGCACGCCGGTCAGTGCCACCACGGTGGGCTCGAAGGCGATGGCCTCGTTGGCGGCCTGCTCGACGGCGGCCTGGAGCGCCCGCTCGAACTCGTGCGGCGACTTCACGTCGGCGATATCGATGGCGGTCGTCACCTGCACCACGTGCGCGGCGGCCAGGCTCGCCACCACGAACATGGCGATGAGAAACGCGAGCCCCGCGACGAGGATCGGCGAGAGCCGGTGATGGTGTGTCGAGAGTCTGAGGCTGGTCATGACGCTCCTCCCGACCCTCGCGACTGCATGGACGGGGCCACTCGCGCGGCGCCGCGGAGTTGTAGGAGTTACGTGGAGGCGTCGGGCGCGGGGGCGTCGCCTACGAAGAACTTCAGCGACGCGGAGTTGAGGCAGTAGCGATGCCCCGTCGGCGGCGGCCCGTCGGGGAACACGTGCCCGAGGTGACCGTCGCAGCGCCGGCAGCGGATCTCGACGCGCTCCATGCCGTACGAGCGATCACGCAGCAACGTGAGGTGGTCGGCGTCGAACGGCTCGTAGAACGACGGCCAGCCCGTGCCCGACTCGAACTTCGTCGTCGACCGGAACAGCGGCAGCCCGCACAGGCGGCAGCCGTAGACACCCTTGTCCTTGTTGCTCAAAAGGCCGCCGCAGAACGGCGGCTCGGTGCCGTGATCGAGGAGCACCCGGCGCTCCTCGGCGGAGAGGTCACGCGCCAGGCGCTCACGCTCCGGCGCCGGCAGCGGCTCTAAATCGTAGCCCGACTTCGAGTGCGTGGACATTTCACACACATTATATGATCGCCCCCCCGGAGGTGGGGCTCGTATGGACTATCGCACGCTCGGACGGACGGGGCTCCGCGTCGGCGCCCTCGGCTTCGGTTGTGGCAACGTGGGCGGCCTGCTCATCCGCGGCACGCCGGCGGAGCGCGAGCGGGCCGTGGCGCGGGCGCTGGAGCTGGGCATCAACTACTTCGACACCGCGCCGATCTACGGCGACGGCCAGTCGGAGACGAACCTCGGTCAGGTGATCCGCGCGCTCAAGCCGCGGCTCTACGTCGGCACGAAGTTCCGCGTGCCCGACGTGCCGGCCGCCGAGCTGCCGGCCGCCGTCGCGCGCTCGCTGGAGGAGAGCCTCAAGCGCCTGGGCCTCCCGCGCGTCGACCTGCTGCAGTGCCACAACCTCGTCACGCGCGAGCGCAACGGCCGCAGCGTGTCGGTCAAGGACATGCGCGACGCGATCGTGCCGGCGCTGATCCGGCTCGTCGAGCAGGGCAAGATCGGCTTCTACGGCATGACCGCCCTCGGCGAGACGGCCGCGCTGCACGAGGTGCTCGACGCGGGCATGGTGCAGACGGCGCAGGTCTGCTTCAACCTCCTGAACCCGAGCGCGGCCCACGCCCTGCCGCCGCAGTTTCCCGCGCAGGACTTCGGCCGGCTTCTCGACCACGCCGCCAAGAGCCGCGTCGGAGTGATCGTGATCCGCGTGCTCGCGGCGGGCGCGCTGAGCGGGACGGAGGCGCGGCATCCGATCGCAGTGCCGAGCGTGGACCCGATCGGCTCGGCGCCGGAGTACGCCGTGGACGTACGCCGCGCGCGCATGCTGGAGGCGCTGGTGGAGGACGGCCACGCGGGAAGCCTCGTCGAGGCCTCGCTGCGCTTCGCGCTCACGAGCGGCGCGGTCTCGACCGTGCTGCTCGGCTACTCGAGCCTCGAGCACCTCGAGTACGCGGCCGCTGCGGTGGCCAAGGGGCCGCTGTCCGCGGCCGCGCTCGCCCAGCTGCCCACCCTGTGGGCGCGCTTCGCGCAGGGGTGATACCCTCGAAGCCGATGGGCCTGACGTTCAAGAAGCTCCATCCGCTGTTCGTGGGCGAGGCGAGCCCGGTCGAGCTGCGCTCCGTGCACGACCCCGAGACGCTCGCGGCGATCCGCGCCGGGATGGACGAGTACGCCATCCTCGTGTTCCACGACCAGCCGTTCGCCGACGACGAGCAGCTCGCGTTCGCCCAGCGGCTCGACGGCGCCCTGCACACGAAGCTCGGCTCGGCCGCCATCCAGAAGAACCGGTTCGGTAACGAGGCGCTCGGCGACATCTCCAACGTCGGCGCCGACGGGGAGATCTTGAAGTCCGACGACCGACGCCGCGCCTACAGCCTGGGCAACCGGCTCTGGCACACGGACGCGTCGTTCCAGGATCCGCCGGGACGCTACTCGATGCTGCACGCCAAGGTGATCCCGCCCGCCGGCGCCGACACGGAGTACGCGGACATGCGCGCGGCGTGGGACGCGCTGCCGGCGGCGACGAAGGCGCAGATCGACGGCCTGCGCGTGCACCACTCGATCGCCTATTCGCGCCAGACGCTCGGCTTCGACTTCTCGAAGGACGAGGAGGAGGCGCTCAAGGGCGCGATCCACCCGCTGGTGCGCACGATCCCGCGCTCGGGCCGCCGCGCCCTCTATGTGGCGTCGCACGCCTCGCGGATCCTCGACTGGCCCGTGCCCGAGGGCCGGCTGATGCTGCGCGATCTCATCGAGCACGCGACCCAGCGCCAGTTCGTCTACCGCCACTCCTGGCGCGTCGGTGACCTCGTCATCTGGGACAACCGCTGCACGATGCACCGCGCCACCCCGTTCGAGGACGCCAGGTATCGTCGCGAGCTCCGCCGCGTGACGACCTTGGATATGGGGGGCCCCGACATGGCCCCCCAAACCCCCCAACGTTCGGAGCGCCCCGGCAAAGCCGGGTCGCTCCTCTAAACCCGCCAACGGTCGGAGCGCCCTCTCTAATCGACGATGGAGGCCATCTGGCGCGGGTCGATCTCCAGCCACACGCTCTCGTCCATCTCGAACACCTCGTGCGGGCGCGCGGTGACGCGCAGCAACAGCGCGCCGTCCTTGGGACGCACCGCGTAGTCCCAGTGCTCGCCCAGATAGGCGCGCTGCACGACGCGGCCCGGTAGCAGCGCGGCGCGCTCGGAGGTCGGCGGGGGCTGGCGGTGCAGGTGGACGCTCTGCGGCCGGAGCGAAAACGTCAGGCGGCCGGCCAGCGCCGCGCCCTCCGGGAAGCGCGCGCGGGGGATGGCGAAGCCGTCGAAGGCCACGTCGTCGCCGCGCACCTCGGCTTCGAGGAAGTTCGTGCGCCCGATGAAGCCGGCGACGAAGCGCGTGCGCGGCCGCGCGTAGAGCGCGCGCGGCTCGTCCACCTGCTCGATGCGCCCGGCGTTCATCACCGCGATGCGGTCGGAGGTCACCATGGCCTCCGCCTGGTCGTGCGTCACGTAGACGGTCGTGATGTGGAACTCGTCGTGCAGGCGCCGGATCTCGTAGCGCATCTCCTCGCGCAGGTT
>Ga0137415_10001120_pt1 | contig 26503 bp, 15 predicted proteins | sample CZODoug3_1_1_16f_FD_183082 | JGI IMG/M metagenome (GOLD analysis project Ga0137415, IMG submission 183082) | Vadose zone soil fungal communities from Angelo Coast Range Reserve, California, USA - CZODoug3_1_1_16fungal (Hybrid Assembly) | ecosystem: Environmental > Terrestrial > Soil > Vadose...
AAGGCAGGTTTTTCCAACCCGCCGCACGCCAGCGAGCCAGACGACGGGTCGCTCCTTCCATGCGCGTTCGAGCAGTTTCAGCCAGAATCGCCTGTGTACCATACGAAACTATATTTACATATAGTAGCACCAAACGCAAATGCATTTTACAGTGCGTTGTGGTAGCAAGGCGCAAATAGCCGCATGTTTACTGTTGATTTTAGCGATGGCGGAGAGGGGGGGTGTAAGTCCCATTGCTGAGTGGGAGGTGAGAGTTGGCCAGGGGCGATATGCCTCTTGTTTTCAACACACCATTGCAATTTGCGTGAATCCCCTGATTCTACACGGTCACGAATTGACCCCCAATCCACCTGCAGTAGTAGCAAAAGTAGCAGCACGGAAGGCCATCTGTGGCAAGGGATGAGGAATCGCGGCAAATTTCGATTAGCACAGGCATCGCGGTGTACCCGCAAGATGGGCAAATGATTGAAACGCTTTTCAGCGGGACCAGGCCCCCAACCAGAAGAAAGGCCGCGACCCTGCGGCACTACACCTGGCAAGAGCGAAGAGGATGTAGTGGTCGCCCAATCCGCCAAAGAAATGGCTTCTATAATAATAAAACGGGAAAGCAGTGCGGACCCATTTCAGCAGTCTATAAAGACGCGTCAAAACTACTGTGACTTCGAAAAGCGACCCAAGAAACCGCCGCCCGCTCGCAACTCGATAGTGAGCAAATCGCTGCGCTTATGAATTGTGTTTTCGATTTCCACTTTGACGTCGTCGGCGGGGCTGTCACGAACGGATACAGCATTGTATTGCCCCTCATCCAAAAACGAGAGTGGCACGCGCAGCGTCTTTGCTTGGGGACCGCACATGACCGCCAAGAACCACGTGTTGCCTTTGCGCCGGGCGTAGGCAGCGAGTTCGCCGATCGAGGATTCCGGCAAGACGATGGTTTCGTCCCATACAGGAGGGACGCTCCTGATCACGTCGGCAGCCGGGTTGTTGAGGATGGTTTGCGGATTGGCTGCAATTGTGAGCAGAGGAGCCGCGAAGACCGCGATGCTGGCAATCTGATGCGCCACCGTCGTATCACGGCGGCGTTCGTTGAAAAGCATGGCGGTGTAGTCAGCCGGCCCGGCCAAGAGACGCGTGAAAGGCAAAATGGTTTCGTGTCGGGCGCGTTCCTTCAGCGCGCTGGACTCCATTCCTCGGATCGCTTCACGAACCAACTCGTTGGGCCAGGTGCGCTGGCGGCCCGTAGGCTTATTTGCACCGTGGAACACCACGAGAATGTGGTATTCGGCCGCCTTTTCTAAAAGTGCCTCGTATAGATCGATCACTTCTTTGGCTTCGTGATCGAAGAAGTCGATCTTGGCGCCAGTTACGCCGAGGTCGTGCAGCATCTTGAAGAATTCCTCGCGCGCTTCCGGAGTGCGGAGATCCTTGCTGTGCTTCCAGAACCACACACCGACTCCCTGCTGCCTGGAATAATCGACCACTTCCTTTCTCTGCTCTGGCGTCCATTTGCTCCAGAAGCCCTCGATCACGTTGTATTCGAACCCAATCTGGCCCGCCATTCGAGAAAATTCCTTCATTCCATCTATGCCTTCGGGACCGCCATCCAGATAACGCCAGACAGCACGACCGGGCCTAATCCATGACGTACGGATTCCTTCTGGGAACAGGTTTTGGTCAGGAGGCGGGCAGAGGTTGGGCAAGATGGCGCTGTTAACGAGCGCGTTTAGGCTGGGCCCCACCATCACGACACGCCAAGGAGTCGTGATCGTTCCGGCAATGGATGCCGGTTTGCCGAGGCGCTTGGCCTCATCTCTTCCGTACCGCAATTCGAACGGCCAGTTCAGCGGCTGCCGGTGCCCCAAACCGGTGATCCAGGCGCGTCGGCCGTCGGCCTCCAGGCCCATGCCGCTGTAATTCACCAGATTAGCTTCCGTGATGGAAGCGTAGCCAGCATCGAGAGGCAGCTTGAACGTCAGCGGTGGTCCGGCCCATTCTCCGGCGTGAACTTCGGAAATATTCTTCTTCAGGAACTCGGTTTCATAGTGGCCATCGGCAAGGCCGCCGTACCATAGCGTTGAGCTATCTGGAATGACGAAGGCGGAATACTCATCCGGTGCGCGTGCAGTGCTTTCATCACCGGGAATCACATGGCGATAGGCAACACCATCATTGAATACGCGAACTTCAAGAGTGTACAAAGTGAGACTCAGGTCATGCGTGAGAGAAAGTTTGGCTCCGTTACATCGATCGACGGCCGTACTGTGGGCGCCGTACCACGGATAAGACTCGTCGATGGAGTAGCGTTCGAGGTTGTTGAACGCGACTCCCGAGGAGAGGTCATAGCCGTCAAGCTTCATTGCGATCGAGGAAGGCTCGATCACCACTGTATTTCCCATTGTCACGGTGAAGGTCAAGCGCTCCGCATTGGGCAAGATCGTGAACTTGATCTTGCCGTCCGGGCTTGCGACCTGGACCTCTTGCATGTGAACGCGCTGCGAACGCCGAGACTTCGCCGGCTGCGATTGTGGTTGTGCTTGCGCGAAACTCGCTTGCGCAAGACCGACGGCCGCCACGGCTCCCAGGACCAAGGGAACAAGAACCGATCTTAGCTGCATGGTTCTAGCTTTCAACTGAATTCCTGGACATGGTTCCTTTTGCCAGCGATGCTTCAGACTCCCTCGCGTGGTTTTTCCTTGCGGACAAAAATATTGTCCTGCGTGGGTACAGCGTCGCATTCGAGGGCCATAGTCGTGACCGGATGATCCGGCGCTTCTGCAGGCAAGCCAGTAAGGCGGACGCGGTATTTGTCCTGCTGGAAGTTTATCTTTTCGCCAGAAGCGAGGAAGCGGGCGGACTTCACCTGCGCTTGCAAACCAGCCACCACCACGTAGTCGCCGGGCCAAAAGTGCACGTGCACATAGAGCGTATTGCCCTTGCGCGTGAAACTCGCGTAATTGGAGCGCCGCGGCTGGCACGGATCCGATGCGTAAATACTGTCACCGTTGCGGCGCATCCATTGGCCGACTTCCGTCAACACGCGGACGGATTCCTCGGGCACGCTGCCATCGGCGCGGGGCCCGATGTTCAGCAGATAGTTGCCCGTGTCGCGGGAACAGGAAATGACATTTTGAACGACTCTACGCGAACTCTTCCAATCATCATCGGCCCGCTGGTATCCCCAACTGTCGTTTAGAGTCATGCAGGACTCCCATGCGCGCCCTTCTTTGTCCGCGGTGATTTGCTGCTCGGGAGTGGAAAAATCACCTGGAAGCTTGTTGCGATTGTTCACGATAATGTCCGGCTGAAGCTCGAAGACCATTTTGTTCATTCGGTCGGACTCCCATCCGGCGGCGTCGAGAGGCCATGACACGTCGTACCAGAGAACGTCAATCTTTCCATAGTTGGTAAGCAGCTCGCGGATGTGCGTGTGAATGTATTCGACGAAGCGTTTGCGCGCAGCCTCCTCCGTGGCGCAGCGAGCCCCGTCAGGATGGTGCCAATCCATCAGTGAATAATAAAAGCCCACGCGCATGCCCTCGGCGCGAGCGGCGTCCACGTATTCACGGACTAAGTCGCGGCCCGGACCTTGTTTTGGCGAGCAGTAGTCCGTGGTTTTGGTATCGAAATGGCAAAAGCCTTCGTGATGCTTGGTGGTCATCACCATGTAGCGCATGCCGGTTTCCCGCGCGATCTTGGCCCATTCGCGTGCCGGAAATGGTTTGGGTTTGAACTGCTTCGCCAACGGAGCGTATTCGGAAACCGGAATGCCCTCATTTTCCATGACCCACTCATGGCGGCCGACGACGCTATAGAGTCCCCAGTGAATGAACATCCCGAAGCGGGCTTCGTGCCACCACTTCATGCGGCGCTGACGGTCAGCTTCATCGGCGGACGGGGCCGTCGCAGCTTGCGCCGGAGTAGCGGATTGCCCGAATCCGAGCGCCGAACCCATGGGCAACGTCGCCGCCAAGAGGGAACCGGTTCCAATCATCCAATCGCGGCGAGACGTCTTGTTTCTTGTCATCGATCAATACCTCTGCTGGCGAATTGTAGTTTATTTTTCGGCCTCGCACGGCGGCGGGGGTGTACGCCGCCGTGCCAATAAGGAAAGGCAACTCCAATGGCGAATCTAGAAAGCGAACCGCAAGCCGAATTGCAACTGGCGAGGCTGAACAGCAAGGGTGGTAATCGATCCCGCGCTTGCATTACCGACGCGCACTGAATTCCCGCTCCCAACCCCAGGGGCATCCAAATTCTGAATGTTAAGGACATTGAACGCCTCGAAACGAAGTTGAAGATTCCATCCTTCTTTATGCAAGGGGACGCTCTTAAACATTGAGAAATCCATAGCAAACACGGAAGGACCTCGAAACGGATTTTTTCCGAGGTTTCCGAATGCCCCCGATGGAGCGGCAAAGGCGCAAGGATTGAACCAAGTTTGAGCAGTGTAGGTCGCGTCCGCGGCCAGTCCACCCTGCGAGATGGTGGTCTGGCACTTTGGATTAGGGTTGGCAGGGACAGGACCTGGGGTGAAGGGGTCGGCGATTATATTGGGCCGGGCATAATCGCTTGGGCCATTGCTTCCAATTCCGCCAGAGCCCTTGAGGTTGGCGACATCGCCAGGCACGATCAGACCGTACGGTTGACCGGACCGCGCCTGGAAGATATAATTTGCTTGCCAGTTGCCCAGAATCCACGAACCTGGACCGCTACGAAGCCACCTCTTGCCTTTCCCCACAGGAAGCTCATAGACAGTCGCCCATGAGACAAAATGTTTGATGTCGTACCCGGAGATGCCCCGGGCGGAACTCAGGTCAAAATAGTTCTGCACGCTTGAACCTCCCTGGGGACCGTTCTCGACATTGAAGTAGCCGCTACTCGTGTCGATGGATTTTCCAAATGTGTATGACAGAAGGGAGATTAAACCGTTGGCAAACCTCCGCTGTAACTTGGCTTCCAGAGCGTTGTAATTCGAGTAGCCGATGCTCTGGGCATAGGTTATTCCCGAAGTCGCCCAGGGCATAAGTCGATGGCTGTCTATGCCAGCAATGTAAGCGCTATTACAAGCCGTGTCGGTTTTCGCGCAGGTGTTATTCGGCGAAGCCTGATTGGCAGCGTTGGCGTTCCCTTCGAAGTCCAAGCGGCCATTCTTGCTGCCCACATAGGCGGCGGAGAACATCAGATTCGGTGTGAACTCTCGCTGGACCTCAACATTCCATTGCTGCGAGTAAGGATCCTTGTAAGTGGGAGCGACGAAAAAACTCCCGGAAGTCCAGGGGGTCGCTGCCGGCAGTGAATTTGCAAAGGTTCCCTGAATCTGGTCGATTGTTTTCAGTTGCCCGGGGCCCAGATTGTTCCCGTTGAAATCGCCATTAAGCGCGAGCGCCCCCGGCCATACGGCTTTCTCGAGAACGTTCTGCGCGGCCTGCCCCCTGCCCGCAAGCGTATCCCAATAGAGCCCATACCCGCCACGAATGACTGTTTTCTGAGTCAGTTGGAATGCCGCGCCGATGCGCGGCCCCCAATTGTCCTTTACGGGCGGCGGCGAGAAAAATGGCTTGCCCGCGACGATCACGTTGTTGAAATGTACATCCTTGGTAAAATCACAGGGAATCGAGGTGTTGTTACAAGTTGGGGTAGTTGTAGGCGTGTAAAGCGGCGCCCCATCCGGAATGCACGGTGCTTTTTGAGCAACGCTGCAGAGTGGAGGCATGGCTGCGGCCCCGATGATCCATTGCTGGTGGAATAGATCCAAGGCATTCCACAGCCGTCCGTCCAGTGTCTTCGGTTGAGTCAAATAATCATACCGCAATCCAAAATTGAGAGTCAGCCTCGGTCGCACTTTCCATTCGTCCTGCAGGTATCCAGCCCAGGCGGCGTACTTGTACTTCACCGGGCCCGATCCCGAGACAGGCAATTCGCCACCTACGCTGCTTGGCAAACCCAAGAGAGCTGAGGCAAGCGACAGGCCGGTACTGCTGTTTCCAAGGCCTGTTTGGCCGTCCCCAAAACTGTATCTTTGGAACGTGTTCATCTGGATTCGCTTGGAATCGATAAACCAGGCGCCTAGCTTGAAGTTATGCCGGCCCTTGAGCCAGACAACGTTAGGTGTGACGCTCCAATTGGGGTTTTCCCTGGGTGCCGCTCCGCGAATACCGAAATCGCTGCTGCCGCCGGCAATCCACTCGTTGGTGTTGAGCCTGAAAAGGATCCCTGAGAACTTATCGATGTCTTTAAAGCCGAGCTGGTTCAAAGGGTCGAGCCCGAGTGGATTCTGATTTTGTTGACCGGCATCCACGGCAGGCCGGCCCGCATAGCCGGCGCGCAAGTCAAGAATCAGGTTTGGTCGAAAGGTGTGTACCCAGCCCCCGCCATAGTTCCTGCCGGCCGAGCCGCCTTCGGTGAATCCGACTTCGCCAATCGGATTAACAACATACACGCGCTGTTCGGTGTACCTGAAAAATAGATTGTCTTTTTGACTCAATCGATGATCGATTCGCACTTGAAAACTGTTGGAAGTGTTCGTTGTCGGCCTGGTTTGAATGAAATTGTGACCCAGGTCTGACGTCACCGAGTAATTGGGTAGGGTGGAGTACTTCAGGAAAAACTGCTGCATCTCCGTTGAAATAAGCGCCTGCGGGAGTTTGTTGCAGGCGGCGCCCAGCGTCTGGTCTTGAAGATTGGTTCCAGGTAACAGAGGCAGAGGATTCCCACTGGCATCGCATCGGAACGGCACTCGGGATGAACCCGAACCACTGTAGGGGTTATAGATCTGGTGGGGCGTCGTGTAGTAGGGCTGCACAGTGAAGTCTCCGCCCAACTCCGCTGCCGTGGACACATAAGAACGGTCGAGGGACGGTTTGCTATAGCGCCAGCCGTCGTAGCCGCCAGAAAAGAAAGTCCTATTCTTGATTATGGGACCGGAAAAGGTCGCCCCGAACTGGTTCTGTCGAAATGGGAAAATCTTGGGAGTTCGCGTAACCGGGTCGAAATCCGTCACGCTGTTGCGTGCATCGAAAGCGTCGTTGCGTACATACTCGAAGGCCGAGCCATGGAACGAACTGGTTCCGGATGCCGACACCATGTCCACTACTCCGCCCGTCGCGCCGCCAAATTCCGCTTTGGCGTCGTGTCCGACGACCTTGAACTCCTGGATTAAGTCAATGTTAGGAATCACAATGTATGTTGGTCCCCGTATATTTGTATTGATGATCCCATCAAAAAAGTAAAGCTTCGAGCGATTCTGTTGTCCGTGGAACGAAGCGTCAGAAAACCCGGACCCCGGAATTCCCACATTCCCTTCACAGCAACCGATGCTTTTATTTTGAGCGGTAGAAACGGGAGTGACACCCGGAGTCAGAGTCAGTAGCTGCGTAAAATTCCTGCCATTCAGAGGCAGATCGACCACAGCTCTCTCGGGAATCACGGTACCCAATTCGCTCGTTGAAGCCTCGAGCATCACGGCTTCCGCATTCACCACCACATGTTCGTTGACCGCACCAACTTCAAGTTTCACGGCCTGCGTGACGGTTTGGTTGACGCCCACATCGAACGGCGAAATTTGTGTGCTCTTAAAGCCCGTGGCTTCGACGGTGAGAACATACGTTCCGGGCTTGACGTTAATGAAAACGAAGTAGCCCTCGGAATTCGTCGTGGCCCGATCCTCAATCTTGGTGGCCTGATTGATGAGGTTGACGGCGGCACCAGCCACGAATCCACTGGACTTGTCCGTAACCGTCCCATTCACCTCTCCCGAGGCAACTTGCGCATGAACTACGGCCGCGGTCACGAAAAAGAAAGCGAGAAATATTCCTGCTATCTTCGCGATTCGCATACACGCCCCCTAGGCATGAATTCCGACGTTGCCGAATCCAGACCGAGGACAAAAACCCCGGCGGCCAAGGAATTTGCAACCAGCGAAATTGCCGGCCCGCTTTCTGTCCAAAACTGAAAAGCTTCTATCAAGCCGTATTGTAAAATTCAATATTAAAAATCTGCATTTTAAATATTGAAAAACTAAACGATCATTTGAGCTAGAATGCCGCCAGGCATTGCGGACACAGCCGTCAGACCGAGCGGATTCCTCAAACGCGGCGGTGACCACTCCGCAGAAGGAGCAGATTTCCATGATCCGGGCACGTGAATCTAAATCTGCACCAGTCGGTGTAGTCGGAAAGGTCTTGCGAATTTTGGAGGCGCTGGACGCTGCCCCCACCGGACTGCAGTTACGGGAGATTTCTCAGCAGACCAGCCTCAACAAAAGCACTGCTTATCGGTTCGTAGCGCACTTGGAAAGCGAAGGCTATCTCTTCCGTGATGATACCGGCGCCTACATCGTGGGCCCGAAACTGGCCAGGCTTGGCGCCGGAATTGCCTACCATGCCACCCTCCGCAAAATCAGCCGCCCGGTGCTGACGCTGCTCTCAAAAGAGACTACGGAGACGGTAAACCTCGCCGTCCTGGACGGGCACGATGTGCTTTACCTCGAAGTGCTGGAGAGTTCCCACTCTTTCCGCATGGCCTCTCAACCAGGAATGCACCGTCCGCCGAACTGCACCGCGTTAGGCAAAGTTTTGCTGGCATTTCTCCCCAGTGAGCAGCGCGAAGAAATTCTCCCCATGCTGACCTTCGAACGCGCAACTCCGCGCACTATCCCGAATCTCGCGCGCTTCCGAAAAGAGCTACTGCGCGTCGTGCAGCAAGGCTTCGCGATGGATGATCAGGAAACGGATATGGGAGCACGATGCGTCGCCGCACCGGTTCTCGACGAAAGCGGGAAAGTGGTGGCAGCGATCAGCGTTTCCGGACCCATCACTCGGATGAGCCGGGATCGCATTCAAGCATTTGCAGGAGCCACCAGAAGAGCTGCTCGAACAATTTCAGCGCGTCTTGGCCATTCGAATTGAGCTTCCGCATGCGATGGATTATTCGAGATTTCGACTTGCCCACAGTCGATTCACCGCGAAACGCACACCTCTGGGCGCGAATATTACGTCAAAGAGACGCACCACACCTGATCGACGACTCAAGGCACGGGATTCGGCTTCATCGCGACAGTTGCCGGCGAAATGGCAACACTTCGATTCGGCGGAGAACGTCAGCGTCTATCTTTACAGCGAGGTCTTCGTAACGACGATCCTTATATTTCGACGCCGCGACTGCCAGCACCGGAGAGATTTCAGCGGCCTTGAATTCTATAATTTGCTGATAAGGCCATTTCTGCTCGCCAGTCACAAACGGAACGAGATAATCAAGCGCCTTGTGAATGTTGCGGCCATCCGGCGTGCTAAAATTCCAGAGGTTTACTCCCACGTTTTCTCCGAGCAACCCAAGTTCAAACAGTCCCGCAAGATTCATCGTGCTGTAACCCAAGGCCTTGGTCCTCTCCAATTCCAATGGTTGCCGGCCATCGGGTTCGACCTGCAGGGCTATCCGCTTTTCGCCGGCCGCCTGAAGAACGCTTCGCGCGATCTCTGTCTTGCCAGTGAATAGCGCAAGTGAGACGAGCTGCACGTCGTAGAAAGTGCCATGGTTGTTTTTCGCAGCAGCTTCATCCTTTCCGTTCTGTGAATGCATCATCCAGTCGAGGAACTTGGCGCACCACTCTTCCATTCCTTTCTGGTCCGACGCGGTCCACGACTTCGAGCCGTCGAGCAATCCGATTGCATCCACGAGGCGGTACAGGTCGCGAGTCTCGATCAACCCAGTACCGCGCCCGGTGTTGAATCCGCGAACGCCTTGCGCAAACTCCAAATTCGGGTTCATCCGTGTTTCCGGGCTCAGAAACCATATGCGAAGTAGTTCGGTCGCATGGATGGCATACGATTCTTCACCGAGAAAGTAATAGGCCAACGCAAGCGTGTGAGTAGCCGAGATGACTCGGTCCATGTTCTTGTGATCTTGAACCTGCTCAATTTCCGGATTCACCTGCCCATCGCGCCGGGTATATGGCAATCCATTCGGTTTGCTCGGGTCTGGCCACCAATACGGCGCCAGACTCAAATAATCGTGCTTGTCCCCGCTCGGAGGTCTAATGGATTTCAACGCTACCGACAATGGCGCTTGTTTGAGCGCCGTATCTGCGTCGCTTCGCAATTGATCGAAAGCTGGATCGATGATCTTTCCAGCTGCAATCCCGCTCTTAATTTGCTCAAGCGCGGCTCGCGGAAGGGAAAAAACTCGAGGCTCATTCACATCAGGCGGGGACTTGCGCTCTTGCGCCGCGCACACGCCGAAGGCGACCAAGAACAAGACGAAATGTAGGACAGCAATGCTCCGTATTTTCATGCCACGCAAACGGGAAAGGCTCGCGCGAGCCAAGGAAACATGAGCCGATTTGATGGTAGCTTGCTGCACCGGGTTTGCACAACACCCGGCGGCAGGCACAGTCCTGGCGGAGAGGGGGATTGTAGTCCCCATTGCTGAGTGGGAGGTGAGAGGTCGGCGAGCTTTGGTATGTCTCTTGTTTTCAGTACTATTTCTTGATTTGCCGGAATCCCCTGATTCCATGCGGTCGCCTTGGAGTCATGGGCCACTACGACGGTGGAATGCTCGACATCTATTCGGACTTAACCCAGCAGTGCTCTTACTTCGGCGGTCACATTGAAATGATGGAAGTGGACGAACCGTCGAGGCCTCCAGCCGGCTGCGGTCGCCCAGCGAATACGAGAGTTTCAGAAGAGTTTCGATATTCAATCCGATTGCTCGCCGCAGGAATTAGAGCGCGCCGCCAGCACTTCGCCCGGGCATCATTGCGCGAAAGGAGTTGGACACATTGCAACCAAACTAAAGAAACTGGCGGCACTGCTCGGAATGGATGGTGTACAAATCTGCTGAAGCGTAGGTTCAATAGAGAAATATGTTCCCCGTTTCATTGACAGGCCAAGCGAGTTACCGCTACAGTACCCGACGCCATTTGCCAAAGCAGAAGCGTCCCATGGATTGGTTTTAAACGAAGCGAGACACGGAGAGGCCACGATGAGAAATCTCGAGAACAGCGGTAGGAACCTGCTGGGGCTTCTGGAAATGGCGGTGGCGTCCTTCTTACTGTTGGCGTTGACCGCATCCGCCCAATCCATGAAGCCTGTGAAGCTCGAATGCGAGTCTCTTTCGACGCCTCTGGGGATGGACGCCCAGCGGCCCATGTTGTCATGGAAAATTCAAGATTCACGTCCTGGTGCTCGGCAAACTGCCTATCAAATTCAAGTCGGTCCGACAGCCGAAATGGTTGGCAGCGGCAAGGGCGATTTCTGGGACAGCGGTCGGGTCGAAACCGACAATTCCCAGGCTGTGCCATATGGAGGTTCTGCGCTCGAACCGAGCAAACGTTACTACTGGCGAGTTTTGGTATGGGATCAAAACGGCAAGGCATCGGCTCCTAGTGAGCCGAGTTGGTGGGAGACCGGGCTTCTCCATCAGGAAAACTGGAAGGCAAAGTGGATCGGCTACGAGGAATCCGAACTGCGCCAGGTGCGAGAATCAGGAGCGGTGTGGATCACCAACGCCGACACGGAAGCGCCAAAGGAAGCAGAGAAAACAAATCATGATTTTCGGTTCCATTTTCTTCTGGCCAAGCCTGTCCGGCGCGGCACATTGTATGTGACAGGACAGCATTCAGCGGCTGCCTGGATCAATGGAAAACAAGTGCTCCAATCGGAGCCACTTCCTCCGTGGCGGCAGATGCCTTGGAAAACCTATACGATCCGCGACGTTTCGAACGCTTTGCGCGCGGGGCAAAACGTAATGGCGACAGAGGTGGTACGTTATTCCACCAGCGGAGGTGGCGGACCACACCATTTCAGCCAAACACCCATGAGCGCAGTGTTGTACGTGGAAGCGGCGGACGGCACCGTGGAGTTATTCAAGAGCCTTCCGGAGGGTTGGCGAGCTGCATTGAATGCCAGTGGACACTGGCAGGCGCCCGAATTCGACGATGCTTCCTGGAACGAAGCGATTCGCTACGTTCCGCCAACTTCCGGCTTTGAAACCGCGGAACTGGGAAATCCGTGGCCGACCGGAGCCGTAAAATCTCTTCGCCGAACATTTGAAGTCGCAAAGCCGGTGGCTTCTGCGCGTATTTATGCAACTGCCCTCGGGGCGTACAAATTTTCGATGAACGGACAAAGCGTGGGCGACGAAATTCTGGCCCCGGGATGGACGGACTTCCGGGAGCGCGTGATGTACCAGGCGTATGACGTCACCGCGGATGTGAAGTTGGGGAAGAACGCCGTTGCGGCGCTGCTTGCTCCTGGCTGGTACGCGACGCCGTTGCAGTGGTTTCGGCAGGGTTATAATTATGGGAACACTCCGCCGGCACTGCGTGCGCAGCTAAGGATTGCGTACCAAGACGGAACTGTGGACTGGATCCTGACGGATGAAAAGTGGAAGGCGGACATTTCACCGATACTCACCGCCGAAATTTACGATGGAGAAGCGTACGATGCCCGCAGGACACAAGCGAGCTGGAACACCGCAACATTCGACGACAGCCGGTGGAAGTCCGCAGAGGTGGTTCAGCCAAAAGAAACACAAATCGTTTGGCAATACTTTCAGCCGATACGCGCCGAAAAAGCGCTCGACGCGAAGAAAGTAACGAATCCGGCTCACGGCGTGTACATCTTCGATTTCGAACAGAATCTTTCCGGCGTTGCGCGCATTCGGGCGAACGGTTCTGCCGGGACTGACGTGAAAATGAGATTTGCCGAGGTCTTGAATCCGGACGGTTCACTATATGTGGATAACCTGCGCACCGCGAAGGCCACCGACCATTTTATTCTCGCCGGCAATGGCACTGAAGAGTTCGAACCATCTTTTACGTTTCACGGTTTTCGTTATGTAGAAATCTCGGGACTGAAGGAAGCGCCGCAGCTCCAGGATGTGAAAGCGATTGCTTTTCATACCGATGCTCCGTTCACGGCGACACTAAACACGGGTAGTCCCATGCTCAACAAATTGTGGAGCAATATTCTTTGGGGCCAGCGCTCGAACTTCGTCGGAGTTCCAACGGACTGCCCTCAACGCGACGAGCGACTTGGATGGACAGCCGATGCGCAGGTCTTTTGGCGCACCGCGACTTACAACATGGATCTGACGGCATTCTCCAGGAAATTCGGCGCGGATTTGCGCGGGACGCAAGTCGGAACGGCGATGTATGGAATCTTCGCGCCCGGAACCCTCACCCCGAATCCCGGCTATGGAACTGGATGGAGCGATGCTGGCGTCATCATCCCCTGGACGTCGTGGATTCAGACCGGCGACAAGAAAATTATCGAAGAGAATTGGGAAGGAATGGGGAAGTATCTCGCGGCCATTCAAGCGGCAAATCCAGACTATCTCTGGACGAAAAACTATGGCATTCCGTTCGCGGACTGGCTTGCACCCGAGGGCGTGACCCCTGTGGATTTGATTGCCACGGCCTACTGGGCATACGACGTGACGCTCATGAGCCAGATGGCTCAGGCACTTGGAAAAACAGCTGACGAACAGAAATACAGCGAGCTCTTTGAAAAGATCAAAGCTGCTTTCAACCGAGCCTACGTTCGGCCCGATGGTTTCGTCGGCGGCGTTCCACCACCTCCGGTATTCGCTTCCGGCACAGCAACGAAACTCAGCGACAAGCCAGTCGAAACGCAAACGGGGTACGTACTCGCCCTGCACATGAACTTGTTGCCCGATGCGCTTCGAAGCGTTGCGGCAAAGCGATTGGTGGATCGCCTCGAGGCCAACCATGGGCGCCTTGGCACGGGATTCCTGGGTACGCCGTACTTGTTGAGCGCTTTGACAGACACCGGACACGCCGAGGTCGCGTATCGCTTGCTTCTCAACACCGAGTATCCATCTTGGGGCTACCTCGTCGAACACGGTGCCACTACCATGTGGGAGCGATGGAATGGAGACCAAATGCGTGGCGACCCGAGCATGAATTCCTACAACCACTATGCTTACGGCGCCGTCGCAGACTGGATCTATCGCTATGCGGCCGGAATCGATACGGTGCCAACAGATCCGGGATTCCACACCATCTTTCTTCATCCCAATTTCGACAAGCGCTTGGGGAATCTTGAGTTTTCCTATGAATCTTCGTACGGAACAATTCGCTCGGCGTGGTCGATCACCGGGAACAAGGCAACCTGGAATCTGACGATACCGGCAAATGCGACGGGGCATCTGCCACTAGGGCAAGAAAAGGCACCGTCTTACAAACTTGACGGGCAAGTCTTGTCCGAGAGCCGCAGGGTTCGGGCCTTGACAAAGGACGGCAATGGTTTCGAATACGAGCTTTCGGCCGGCAGTTACCAGTTCGAAGTTGCCTTGCCATAGGTTCGGCCGGTCCGGGATCCTAACCCATCTAGGAAATCTTCCAATCACGCGGGACATCCACATAGGAGGAATTCAGCGCTGCAATGGAAGGGCAGCCGAGTAAGCGCAGGGTGCGTTCGACATCGTCGCGCAAAATCTCCAATGCGCGAGTGACACCTGCCTGACCCGCAGCGCCCAAGCCGTAAGCATAGGCGCGGCCAACCAACACGGCTCGGGCCCCTAGGCACAGCGCTTTCACAATGTCGCCGCCACGCCGCACGCCACCGTCCATGAGCACTTCCACTTGATTGTTTACCGCAGCCAGCACTTCGGGCAGCGCCCGAAGTGAGGAGGATACGCTGTCGAGCTGCCGACCCCCGTGGTTCGAAACCACAATCGCGGCAGCCCCTTCATCTACCGCACGTCTCGCATCATCCCCGGTCAGCACCCCTTTGACGATGATAGGGCCCGACCAGATTTCGCGCAGCCAACGCAGATCCTCCCAGGTGACCACGGCCCGCGCAAGGGCGGAGCCGACGTCCACAAGCGGCATTGGCCCCCTTCCCGGCACCACGATGTTTTCCAGAGGCGGCACGCCACCATCCAAGAGAAATGCGGCGAGCCATCTCGGATGTGCCAGAAAGTGATGTAGATAAGGAAGCTTGGCAAAAAGCGAGCCGCCCAACAGTTGTTTCATTCCGTTGCGTAGGTCTCGCTCTCTCATGCCCGCTACGGGGGTGTCGATCGTCACAACTAACGCGGAAAAACCGCATCGTCGTGCGCGCTCTAGAGCTGCCTCGGCTACCGCACGGCCACCCACTAAATACAGTTGATACCACACCGGCGCAGTCGAGGCGGCCCGCACGTCTTCCAGTTTGTGGCCCGAGATGGTGGACAATATATAGGCTGTTCCTGCCGAACCCGCCGCCGCGGAAGCGGCTACTTCGCCTCCCGGATGCATCATGCGACTGTAGCCAACCGGCGCGAGAATCGCGGGAAACGATAAACTGAAATTCAAAACGCGAGTTTGCAGGCTACACTCGGCAAGCGAGACTGCTTGCTGCGGCCGGAAGCCAACGTCCTCAAATACGCGGCAATTCTCTCTCAGCGTCACTTCTCCATCGGCGCCGCCGTCCAGGTAATCGAACACCACCGGCGGCAAACGGCGACGAGCGATTCGACGCAGGTCGTCGATGTTGATGACGCGAGAAGAAAGACGGGAGCTCAATGTCTGGTTCACCCACTGCCTACTGGCTGCGCGAATTTGGGAGGCTTGGTATTATCGACTCGTGGATGACTTCGCCGCCGAGCTTCCAGCCCCCAAATAGTTTCCATAGCCGACGACAACTGTGGAGGTCACCAGAACGAGGAGACTCAAGCCTACCAGCCACTTAGTTCGAAGGCCGGCGCCTTTCCATTCCTTCAAGGCGATCCCCCACAAAGTACTGAAAATAATGATGCTCGCCATATGGAGAGTCCAGCTGGAAAATTTATAGCGGCCCATCTGCGTTTCGCCCATGGTATAGAAGAAGAACTGGAAGTACCAGGTAGTCCCAGCAAGCGCGGAAAAGATATAGTTCGAAAGCATAGGCGCTTTCAAAAGATTGGATTCTGTGCTGTGGGCTAATTCCGCCATTTCTTCTGCAGGAGCATCAATCGGGTTTTCGAGGATCGGCTCGTCGCTTCGCCTGGGAAGTGGTCTGCGCACTTCGGACTTGAAGTATTGGTATCCGGTATGGTTGCGGCGATTTAGGATCACGCACCAAACGAAATTGGTGGTGAATCCGCCAAGCAGAACCAGGACCAAAACGGGGAGCCCTTGCCACAGCACGGGTGTGCCGTGACGAATGGTGATCTCTTTGACTGGATCGCCCGCAGCCAACCCATAGGCAAAACAGGCGCTCATCACTCCGGAAAACGTAGCCACCAATAAGCCCTTCTTCAAGTTGAATTCTTTGATGGAGGCGCGCTTCTGCTTCTCGGACATCTCCTTTTCTTTGGATATTCCTGCCATACCGGCAAACACGATTCCCAGGAGGCAAATTCCCACTCCTACCAGAATCGTCATACCTGAGCTTGTTCCAAGAACTTCCGTCCTGAACTGCCCACGGAAAATGGGAGGCATCAGCGTGCCGAAAGCAGCCGTGTAGCCGAGGGCCACCGCCATGCCTAGGGACATACCTAGGTAGCGCATGGTCAGCCCGAACGTGAGTCCACCGAGCCCCCACAGCACTCCGAAGGTGTAAGCCCAAAACACGCTGCGACTGGGCGTTTCCTGGAGCACGTGGATAAGATCACTAGTCATCCCAAAGGCCAAAATCCACGGCACGATAATCCAACTGAAGAATCCGCCGACAAGCCAATAGGTTTCCCATGCCCAGGTCTTGACACGTCGGTACGGTACGTAAAAGCTCGCGGAAGCCAATCCACCTAACCAGTGAAAGAAAACGCCGACCAAGGGGTTTGGTCCCAAGGAGTACCTTTCCACATCAAGATCGAAACACCAGTGCAGGGGCGAACCCCGGTGCCCGAAAAGCAGGTGACCGGGCACAAGCGGTGACTTTAGTTCGCGTGCGACCGTAACGTCAATACAAAAGCCATGTACCTATTGAAATGACAAAGCAAGCGGGGGGCTGGGATATACTTAGTTCCTATGAGAAACAGGCAGCCTCGATCCGGCCCGCCCCGACTCTATCTCATCCCCGTGCTTTCCAAGGCTCTGGATATCCTCGAATTGCTGCAGACTGAAAACAAACCCAAGTCTCTTGAGGAGATCTACCAGCGAACCAACATCTCCAAAACGACAGTGTATCGGATTCTGAAAACGTTTACGCACCGTGGCTATCTCGCGCAGTCCGAGAACGGTCTCTACCGGCTGGTTTCGAGGCCGCGGAAGGTGCGCTTTGGATTCGGGGCAGAATCCTCGGAGATGCCGTTTTCAGAGGCCGTCCGGGAGAGCCTGGCTGCCGCTGCCGCCTCTGCTGGCGTCGACTTGGTGGTCCTGGACAACAAGTACGACGCGGCGATAGCGGTGCGCAACGCTGAAGAGTTTGTCCGCCAGCGCGTCGATCTCGTTATTGAGTTTCAGATTGATCAACGAATTGCGCCGACGATTGCAGACAAAATTCACGGCGCCGAGATTCCGCTGATTGCCGTGGATATCCCCCATCCGCATGCCACATTCCTGGGCGTGGACAACTACCGCGTGGGATATGAAGCGGGAGTGTTTCTAGCGCAGCATGCCAAGAACAACTGGCGTAGCGAGGTGACCTGGGCTGTTGGCTTGGAAATCAAGGAGGCCGGCCCTCTGGTCCACAGCCGCATTACCGGGGCCTTCGCTGGCATTCGTTCGAAACTTCCAGAATTGCGCGACGAGAGATTTGTTTCGCTCGATGCTGAAGGACTCCGAGGAAAAAGCCATCGCCTGATGCTCGAATTCCTGCGAAAACATCCCAAAAAGCAAGGTGTCCTGGTCGCCGCGGCCACGGACACCAGTGCACTTGGCGCGCTCCAGGCCGTTCGGGAAGCGAAGCGTGAACGTGACGTAGCTATTGTAGGCCAAGACTGCATTCCGGAGGCGCTTGACGAACTAGAAGTCCCAGGGAGTTGCTTCATCGCCTCCGTTTCCCACGAGGCCGCAAGCTATGGCCCGCAACTCATTCAATTGGGGATGGCCATCCTGAGCGGCCAGACGGTACCACCGTACAACTACGTAAAGCACAAGTTGGTAGCCTCGGGCGCACATACGAAGAAAGCGCGGGCCGCCAAGTAGCCCGCCGATAGGGCTTGTTTCTCTATTGAAATAATTAATCTATTGCACTTACAGCTTCGTTGCAGTATGGTGTCGGGGTTTTCGGTTGCGGTTGTCCCTCGGCCGCAGTCAAATGACTGGCGGTCTTCTAGGTTATTGCCAGGGGCTCCTATTGAAGGTCCAAGAAAAGCTGCGCTATTTGGAAGATCGGTGGGATGAGCGCGTGGCAGACGCGCTGGATGACGCCCAACTACTGCGTTACCGCTCGAACGTGCTGGGCTCCGATCTTCGCATCACTAACTTTGGCGGGGGAAACACCAGCTCGAAGATTATCGATCCCGATCCGCTCGATGGTTTTCCAAAGCATGTCCTGTGGATCAAAGGGAGTGGCGGCGACATCGGCACCATACAGCGAAAGGGCTTTGCTACCCTTTATTTGGAAAAGCTGCACGCCCTTGCCGGGCGTTACCGGGGCGTCCATACCGAAGATGAGATGGTGGACATGTACCCTCTGTGCGCCTTCGGCAACAACACAGTTGCGGCCTCCATTGACACTCCTCTGCACGCGTTTCTTCCTTTCAAACACGTCGACCACCTACACCCGGACTGGGGCATTGCCCTGGCCGCGGCCGCGAACGGCCGAGAAAAAATGGAAGAGTTCAACCGCACCTACGCTCACAAGCTGATCTGGTTGCCCTGGCAGCGGCCCGGCTTTGAGCTAGCCATGATGTTGCGCGATGCCGTAAAGCAAACGCCAGACTGCGATGGTATCGTTCTCGGCGGCCACGGTCTTTTCACTTGGGGAGACACGCAGCGTCAGTGCTACGTGAACACCATCACGATCATCGACCAGCTCGGGCAATTCGTGTCCGAACACCTGGGACGACGGGGAGCAAATCTGTTTGGCGGGAACCGTACCGCCACTCTTGAGAATCATCTCTCACTCGCGCAAGAGATCTTTCCGTTTGTGCGCGGCCGTGTGTCCGCCAAGCAGCGCCTAATTGGATACTTCAGCGCCCTTTCCGAAGTTCTTCGATTTGTGAACTCGGCAGATGCCCGGGAACTGGCACATCTTGGGACAAGCTGCCCTGACCACTTCATCCGGACTAAAATCCGGCCGCTCTTCGTGCCGTGGGATCCACAAGCCAACTTGTCAGGATTGCGCGAGGCCATTGACAGGGCGCTCAAACAGTATCGAGAAGAGTACGCCGCTTACTATGCGTCTTTTGCCCAGTCCGACTCTCCCAAGATGCGGGATGCCAACCCCACCGTGGTGCTTGTGCCGGGCATTGGCATGTTCAGCTTCGGCAAAAACAAGGCGGAAGCGCGTATCACCGGCGAATTTTATACCAACGCAATACACGTCATGGAGGGCGCGAGCGCGTTGGGTTCGGGCAGCACACCGGCGGTTGTGCCGCAGGCTGGTCCGGCCGCCAAGACCGAGGCGTTCAGCGTTTTCTCCAACTATGTGGCCTTGCCACCGTCTGAGGCATTTCGAATCGAATACTGGCAGCTCGAGGAAGCAAAAATCCGCCGGCAACCTCCGGAAAAAGAATTGAGCCGCCAGATTTGCCTGGTCGTTGGAGGGGCAAACGGCGTAGGGCGAGAGACGGCGCTTCTGGCAGCCGATCGTGGAGCGCACGTGGTCGTAGCCGATAAAGACTTTGCAGCTGCCAAGGCCGTGGCATCAGAAACGCAAAAAATTAGCGGCCAGGAAAGCGCCATCGCCGTGGCCATAGATATTCGCGACCGCGCATCCATCCGGCAGGCGCTTCTTGAGACGGTTGCGACGTACGGTGGCCTCGACATCATCGTCAACACCGCTGCGATTTTCCCTTCCTCCCCGGACGGCCAAATCAATGATGCCCAGTGGGGACTGACCTTGGACATCAATGTCACCGCCAACCATCGTCTCCTCGAAGAAGCCGCGAAAATACTCCGCGAGCAGGATCTAACCGCGAGCGTTGTTTTGGTCAGTTCGGCAAACGCCGTCGTTCCGAAACAGGGGAGCGAAGCTTACGACGTCAGCAAGGCGGCGGTAAACCATCTCGTTCGTGAATTCGCAATATCACTCGCTCCGAAAGTCCGCGTGAATGGAATCAGCCCGGCAACCGTCGTCAAAGGTTCGACGATGTTTCCTCGCGATCGAGTCATCTCATCGCTCACCAAGTATTCGATTCCTTTCGACAACGGGGCCACCGATGATCAGCTTCGCACTGTGCTCGCGGAGTTCTACGCCAAGCGCACTTTGACTCATCAACCGATTGATCCACAGGATTGCGCGGCCGCCATCCTGTTTCTCGCCGGCCCGCAGTCGCGTTGCACGACTGGACATTTGATTCCCGTGGATGGTGGTTTGACGGAAGCTTTTCTTAGGTAAAGCTCGTTTTTCTCGGTCGAGGTTGGAATCGGTTGAAAGGGTAAGAAAACTCGATGGCCTTAGCGGCAAACCGGAAAGCTCTAGTCGCGGTCGATTTGGGCGCACAGAGTTGTCGTGTATCCCTCCTGCGCTGGAACCGGAACGAACCCGAGATCGAGGTCCTTCATCGTTTTTCTAACGCTCCCATTTCCACGCCAGACGGACTGTGCTGGGATATTGACGCAATATTCGAGGGTCTCATCGAGGGATTGCAGTCTTGTGCAGCTTGCGCCTCCGAGGGCATCGCATCCGTTGCGGTCGATGGTTGGGCCGTCGATTATGTGCGGTTGAACAGCAAGGGCGATCCCGTTTCGTTTCCTTTTTGTTATCGAGACCCGAGAACAGAAAAGGCGGAACTCCAGGTGCACTCTGTTCTGCCTCCTTCACGTCTCTATTCGTTGACGGGGATTCAAATCCTTCGATTGAATACCCTCTACCAGTTGTACGCTGACAAACTCGCTGGCGCTGATCCGCACTTACCCTGGGTGAACCTTCCCGAGTTCATTACCTACCGCCTGTCAGGCAAGCGTGTGAGCGAATACACAAATGCGACCCACACGGGACTCGTCGCCCTGGGAACTCCTACCTGGTGCCAGGAAATATTCCGCGAGCTCGGCTTAGATTTGGCGTCGGCGCCTGAAATTGTCCCCAGCGGTTCGGTGCTTGGGCCCGTCTCCGCGGAACTCTCGCATCTCCCTGCGTTCCGAGACACGCGAGTCATCGTTCCTGCTTGCCACGATACTGCTTCGGCCATCGCCGCGATTCCCGCGGTTGGCGACGATTGGGCTTTTATCAGTTCCGGGACGTGGTCCCTGGTGGGAACCGTTCTTGATTCGCCTTGCGTTACCAGCGACGCGCGGTCGTTGAACTTCACGAACCTTGGCGGGGTGGGTGGGAGAATCTGCTTTTTGAAAAACGTAAACGGCATGTGGTTGCTCCGCCAGTGTATGGATGAATGGGAACAGCAGGGCATGCGGTGGTCGTTTCAGGACCTACTCTCGCGCTGCGCTTCATTGCCCGTGCCTGCCGCGGTGATCGACATCGACGATCCACAATTGATGCTTCCAGGAAATACCATCGAAAAGATCAATACACAAGTAAAACGTCTTGGGCTGCCAAGGTTCGGCTTGGACGATGCTTCTATCCCTTCTCTCGCCAACACGATCTTTCATAGTATGGCCGCACGCTACGCCGAAGTGCTTGCCGCGATTTGCAAGATCACCGGAAAGAAGTTGAAACGCCTATTCATTGTGGGCGGAGGGAATCAGAATACTCTGCTTAATCACCTCACGGCGCAGCGCACCGGGCTGGAGATCATTCTTGGCTCTGCGGAGAGCGCCACCTTCGGGAATTTCGCCATCCAGATGGCGGCTCTCGAGCGTCATTGGAACCCGTCCGGAGGAGTCACGGCGGCTTCGGTAGCGAAATGGGCGGAGCGGATGCCAGCAAGTTCCTTGGTGCTGTCGAATAATCGCGAGGCCAATTAATGTCAACCACAGATATGGAAGCCAACCGGTGGAACGGAGACTTTGCTATGAAGGATAAAGCGGTGGAAGTGGTATGGAAGGCCCTCGACAAGTTCAACATTGAGCTGCCTTCCTGGGGATTCGCCAATACCGGCACCCGCTTCGGGAAGTTCATGCAATCTTCGGCCGCGACAACCATCGAAGAAAAGTTCAGCGATGCCGCACAGGTTCACGTTGTTACCGGAGCTTGCCCGACTCTGGCCCTGCACGTTCAATGGGACTTGCCCCAAGGCCTGAAGGATGTTCCTGAAGTCCAGAAGCTGGCAAAACGCTTTGCTATTCGCCCTGGATCGATCAACCCGAATATCTTTCAAAATCAAGAGTATAAATATGGGTCGGTTGGCAATCCGGATCCTTCCATTCGCCGACTGGCGATTTGCCACATTCTCGAATGTGTTGCGATCTCTAGCGCCTTGGGTTCGCGGGATGTCTCGCCGTGGTTTGCCGATGGTTCGAATTATCCGGGCACACAAAATATCCGAAAGCGAATCGGCTATTTTGAGGAAGGTCTCAGAGAAATCCATACGGCCTTGAAACCCGGCCAACGGTTGCTCCTCGAGTACAAGCCCTTCGAGCCCGCCTTCTATCACACGGACATCGCCGATTGGGGAATGGCTTTTCTACTGGCGAAGGAATCCGGTCCCCAATCCTTTGTTCTAGTCGATACCGGACATCACTACCAGGCGCAAAACATCGAACAGATCGTCGCGTGGCTCCTCCACCAGAAAATGATGGGAGGGTTTCATTTCAATGACCGGCGTTACGCGGACGACGACCTGACCCTCGGTTCGATCGACCCCTACCAGATTTTCCGAATCTTCCACGAAATCAAAATGTTCGAGTGGGAGACGCAGACCACTGCCGACATCGCCTATATGGTCGACCAGAGCCACAACCTGAAGGGAAAGATCGAGGCGATGATTCAAACCGTCTGCGCCGCTCAGGAGTTCTACGCAAGGGCAGTTCTCGTCGACCATGACCGCCTTTCGAAGCTCCAGCAGGATTGCTCGTTGATCGACGCGGAGGAAACCTTACGCGGGGCATTCTGGCAAGACGTCCGGCCCACTATCCGGGAATGGAGAAAATCACGCGGTCTGCCGGAAGATCCCTTACAGGCATTCCGCTCAAGTGGCTATCTGGAGCGCATCACCCGCGAACGCAGCGAAAAGAATCGCAACACGACGGCTAGCTATGCCTAGCTCGTGGCGGCTCAGGCCTCGGCGCGGCGGCTGTAACACGATACTCGTCCGTCGTTGCATTCGATCGCCTCTCTCGCGTCGTGCAAGAGGTCCTTGTCGGGGTGACTGGTTGTTTAAAATGGCAATCTGCCTTTTGCCAAAAGTTCCTGAAAGCTGGAATTGCCCCGCAGCGGGTCGAGTCGCGGTTCGACCGCGAGAACCATCACCGCCCAATCCCGTTCCTGATAAGCCTTTTGCAGATAGTACAGGGCCGTGTCTTTCTCGTTGAGAGCAAGGTGAATGACAGCAAAGTTGTAAGCGGGGACGAAATCGTACTTCGATTTCTCCTTTAAACGCTGGAGAATCCTTCGGGCTTCCGGCTGGCGCCCCCCCGCAGCAAGGCTGTACGCAAGCTCTGTCAACCCAACACTGCTATCCGGCATTGCCTGCAGGACTTTCTTCGATTCTGCGATCGCTTCCCCGTACAATCCTTTCTGGGCATAGACCCGCCCCAGCCAGAAATGCGTTCGATAGTAGTCGGGATTAAGCTGTAAGGCCTTTTGGCCGTGCTCGACAGCCCGATCGTAGTCTCGAGCATAGTAAAGCGTTCGAACTACCTCGGCATTGTTGGGGAGAGAGAGCGGGTCCAGCCGCATTGCCTGGTTAATCTGCTCCCAAGCCTCATCATGGCGTTTTAGCGTCACGAGGAGCGCCGCGTACAGGCGGTGCTCGGTAGAGTAACTCGGATTCAACTCGATGGCACGTTTGAACTCAGTTTCTGCTTGGGACCAGTCCCACAGCCCTAGCATGACACTGCCCAGGGCATTGTGTGATTCAGCCAGACCTTCGCCCAAGGCTACGGCTTGGTGCGCAGCATCCTGGGCTTTGGATTCGCCGTCTTGTGGTGACATGGCATCCGTAACGACCAGGAAATAATATGAGTCCGCCAGTCCCGAATACGCTTCCGCGAAATTGGCTTGTCGATTAATGGCTTGCTGGAAATAGGTGATCGCCTTCCCGTAGCCAACTACCGTAAATTGGTTCCCAAAATACCGTCCTCGCAGATAGGCTTCGTTTGCCTGCGGATCAAGAGGGAGCGGGCTGGAAGGGCCACTGTAGGCGGGATTGAGTTTTATTCTGATCTGTTCAGCTACCGCCCTTGCCACCTCTTCCTGCAAAGTAATGGAGTGACTGATGTGCCGATCGTAGCTGTGCGCCCAGACATGCACCTGGTCCGCAGTACGGATGAGTTGGGCGCTAATGCGAACCTGGTCCCCATCGCGCCGAATACTGCTCTCAAGGATGTAGTCAACCCCCAATTCTCTTGCGATCCGTTGCGCGCTTTTCGATGTACGTTTGTAAGCCATCGAAGTCGTGCGTGCGATCACACCGAGCTGGTCCGGGCTTAATGCTCCGAGTTGCGTAATGATTTCTTCGGTGAGTCCGTCGCTGAAATAGTCTTCGTTCGGGTCTCCGCTAAGGTTTTCGAAGGGAAGCACGGCCAGCATCACGTGGCCCGAATTCGACGGTCGGACAGCGTGAGTTCGCCGCCAGCCGACGTAGCCGACAAGAGTAAACACAAGCGTGAGTGCGCTGGCGAGAGCCAACATCGAAAACTGAGGCCACCGGCTCTCTTGCGGCAGCACCGGCTTGGAGTCAATCAAGTTGGGTTCATTGACCGCGGAGGTAGGATCGCTGGCGATCGCCGGCCTGGCCCCGCTTCCGTTCTCACTCTTCTGCCCAATGAAGCGATAGCCGAGGCGCGGCAAGGTCTCAATGTAAAGCGGAGCGTCGACGGAATCGTTTAGGACATCACGAATTCGCTTGATGGCATTGTTGAGTCCGTGGTCAAAATCAACAAAGGTGTCGGCAGACCACAAGGCCTGATGCAGGTCCTCGCGGGTGACCAGTTCCCCAGGCCGTTCCAGTAGCATACGCAATATCTGGAAAGCTTGCGGAGGCAGCCTTAGCCGCGAGCTGCCTTTGAACAGCTCCTGGGTGCGCAGACGCATTTCGTAGGGGCCAAAGCGGACCACTTCTGGTGGGCGCGAGTCTTCCACTCCGTCACTCCCTGGGACATAAGGGTGGGATTGTAGCATGGGGTTTCGCGGAAGCCTTTGCCCGGATTACGCAAAAGTGCGTATCTCCCTGAAATCCAGGAGGTTGAACGATGATTCAAAAAGGACTTGAAACAGAGCGGGAAAGGATTGCCCCCAAATGCTCAATTTGGTCAAATGTGGATCGCCTGAAGGTCAGGCTCCGTTCTCCGGAACAGGTTTACGCAACGAGGCCGAGTGCGTCCCGCTCGAATTCGCTCGCCTCATCTGACAGACGGAATCTCATAAAAACGAAAAGGACAACTCTTATGAAAACAAAATCAGGAATGGTTATCGCGAGCCTCGCTATGATCATCGTTGCGGCGATGCTCGGCCCCGTCGCCTCGGCGGGGTGTGGAAAGGTTGACAAACCGGGGACGGGAGCATCTCTATGGCAAGAACCGTCCAGGCAAACGGAGTCTGATGACGGTGACCCCATCGTGGGCTTCTGGAGAGTGAACCTTGTGTCCAAGGACAATCCGGGCATACCCGATGGCACCGTACTTGACGCGGGATACTCCCAGTGGCACAGCGACGGAACGGAGATCCTGAATTCTTCACGCGCTCCTGAGACGCAGAGTTTTTGTCTCGGGGTGTGGAAGAAAATCACACCGTTCCACTACAGACTGAACCATTTCGCCATTAGCTGGGCTAACGGAAACTTACTTGGACCAGGCAATATCCGGGAAAACGTCATACTGAGCCACGACGGGAACAGCTTCACAGGGACGTTTACAGTTGATCAGTACGATCAAGCGGGGCATATCCTCGTTCATCTCGTTGGCCAGATTGAAGGGAAACGCATCACCGTGGATACCTCTGTCACAGACGTGTTATGACTCGACGCTCGACGCGGCTTCGCCGCGCGAAGTATAATTGAATTGACGCTAGGGACTGCGGGATGGCGGTTTTTTCCGACCGCCATCTCTGCCTCTGGTGGCCGGCGGTAATCGTTCTTACTTCCTCTGCAGCTTATTCTCCGCGAGTTTCTCCGCTGTTTCTAGCGCTTCCGGTGCCTTCACCTTCACGTCCGGTTCCACGCCGGTCCCTTCCCAGTCGGTCTTTGAGAAGGGATTGACCGCCCTCACCTCGGGAATTCCCATTCCGAAGTGATCATCAATCCGATGAAAAACCCCCGCATGTGCGCTACCACGTGTGGTCTCACCTACAAGCGTCACACGTTTCAGCATCTTCAGGTCGTAGCAGAACTGCTCTGCAGCGGAGATAGTCGAGCC
>Ga0137415_10001121_pt1 | contig 26503 bp, 9 predicted proteins | sample CZODoug3_1_1_16f_FD_183082 | JGI IMG/M metagenome (GOLD analysis project Ga0137415, IMG submission 183082) | Vadose zone soil fungal communities from Angelo Coast Range Reserve, California, USA - CZODoug3_1_1_16fungal (Hybrid Assembly) | ecosystem: Environmental > Terrestrial > Soil > Vadose...
AATCGGTTCTTCGCGCAGGGGCCTAAGTCTAGACACGTTGCTTCGGGGAATCACGTCAGGGTGGCGATTGAATTGGTCGCTAGCCGTACTCGTGGTGTGGCTTATCGGACCCGTGACGGGACAGGGACAATCCCAGAATTCTCTTCGTGGCATGGTTCTTGTTGGCTACCAGGGATGGTTTCGCTGTCCCGGGGATGGCTCGCCTGCCGATGCGTGGAGTCATTGGTCAAAGGGACAACCGAGCGCGGAGACGATGTCAGTCGACCTTTACCCGGATACGTCCGAACTGAATCCGCAGTCCCTCTGCCGTCTAAATGGCGCCTCGATCGGCGCGAAATCGGCATATGTCTTCTCATCGTTTCCGAAGGAAACGGTCGATAAGCACTTTGAGTGGATGCAGACCTACGGCATTGATGGTGCTTTGGTGCAACGCTTCACCGGAAGCATTCCGGGGCATCGTAAAGAAGGCGACACAATTCTAAGAAACGTGCGAACGGCTGCCGAAGCTCACGGTCGCGTATTTGCGGTCGAATACGATATGAGCGGGGCACATGACGATACGATTCAAAAGCAATTGCAAGATGATTGGCAGTACCTATCGGGCGACCTCAAGATCACGTCAAGCGACCGTTATCTTCGTATGAATGGCAAACCGGTGGTGGCTATCTGGGGATTTGGATTCAACGATGGGCACCACATTGTTGACCCAAAGTTGGCGTTGCAAATCATTCGTTGGTTTCAGAACCAGGCCCATGCCGTTGTGGTGGGTGGCGTCCCGGCTGGCTGGGGCACGCTCTCCAACGATAGTGTCGCCGATCCCGAATGGGCAAAGGTTTACGCGGCTTTGGATATCGTTCAGCCATGGACGGTCGGACGATATCGAAATATGAGTAGCGTCGACAGTTGGAAGGCTACACATTTGGTTCCGGATATTGCTCTGACCAAGAAAAATCACCAGATGTATATGCCGGTCATCTTCCCTGGTTTTTCCTGGCACAATCTCAACCGCAACGACGCGGAGAATCAGATACCTCGGCTCGGAGGGAAACTGTTGTGGAGACAGGCTTATAACGCGAAGACCGCTGGCGCAACCTTCATCAAGATCGCCATGTTTGACGAGGTTAATGAAGGAACGGCCATCTTCAAAGCCGTTTCATTGCGGAAGGACGCGCCTGAGCCTGGTTATTGGTTGACGCTCGATGCAGACGGCTACCAGTTGCCCAACGATTGGTATCTACGCATCGCGGGCGAGATCTCTCGTATGTTTCGCGACCAGATCAAATCTGTACCCGACCTTCCTCTGGTACCTGATAGCCCCACCCAGCAGCACAAAAAATAGAATTCAGTGTTGCGTCTGCATAGATAGACCATCTGTAGCTGACGATGAATTGAGGAACGCATGATATCGAGAAGGCGGTTTACAGCGGCAGGATTGGCAACCTTTTATCTTAGTATCAAAAACCTGTATGCCGATATTGCGCGGCCATTCGATCGTGACTCCGAAACGATAGGTCAGGAGTTGGGTGTTTCGAGGTTCGTCAAAGTGAAGATCGGCACCGGTGGACATGGTCATTGCTACCCGGGAGCGACTGTCCCGTTCGGAATGGTGCAGCTGAGTCCCGACACATTCAATCGAGGTTGGGACTGGTGTGCAGGGTACAACTACTCCGACGAGTCGATCATGGGATTCAGCCATACGCATCTGAGTGGGACCGGCATCGGTGACATGCTCGACTTTCTGGTCATGCCATGCACAGGTCCAGTGAAGACTGTTCCGGGAACCCGCGAAGATCCTGGGTCCGGCTATCGTTCCCGTTTCTCGCACGAAGACGAAGAGGCTGTGCCTGGCTACTACTCCGTCGTTCTGCGCGACTACAAAATTCGCGCTGAATTAAGTGCTACTGCCCGCGCCGGTATTCATCGTTATACGTTTCCTGAAAACTCTAGCAGTCATTTTATCGTTGATCTCGCGCACGGATACGATGACGGCCCGGGTGTGGTGAGCTGGGCGAATCTGAAGGTGATTGGCAGCGACGCAATCGTCGGAGGCAAGAGCACCAATCGGTGGGCGAAGGGACGGGAAATCTATTTCGCAATGAAATTTTCCCGTCCCTTTGACCGGATTGAGATCGTGTCCGATGAAAAAACGTTGCCGATTGGTTCGAAAGATGTCAAAGGAACCTCTCTGAAGACGGTCTTACACTACTCAACCCACGAAAATGAAATGATTCTGGTTAAGACGGGTATTTCCGGGGTAAGCGCGGAGGGCGCGATGCGTAATCTCGATGCTGAGATCTCCGGGGGGGACTTCGACCGGGTTCGGAATCAGGCTGCGAGCGAATGGGAAAGGGAATTGTCCAAGATTCGAGTGGAGGGCGGCTCGGAAAAGCAACGTGAGATCTTCTACAGCTCGCTGTACCACTGTTTTCTTGCTCCTACGATCTTCGATGATGTCGACGGTACCTATCGAGGAATGGACGGACAAAACCATCAGCTGCCACGAAGAGCCCACAACTTTAGCAGCTACTCGCTTTGGGACACTTATCGAGCGGTACATCCCTTATTTACCGTAGTTCAGCCGGAACGTGTCCCGGAATTCGTGAACTGTTTGATCCGTATGGCACAAGAAAGCCCACTAGGCATGCCTATATGGCCTCTACAGGCGAAAGATCCGCAAACGATGACAGGTTATCACTCTGCAACGGTCATTGCGGAGGCCGTGAGCAAGGGTTTGCCGGGGATCGATGTGTCCGGTGCCTTCCGTGTGATGAAGAAGGAGGCTATGCAAAGCGATATTCGAGCTCTTCCACTCTATCGGGAGTACGGCTACATTCCCTGCGAACTCTATCGTCAGTCGGTCAGTACGACACTGGACTATGCCTACAACGACTGGGCAGTTGCTTGTATTGCTAATGCTGCTGGGGCCAAGGACGATTCCAAGTTCTTCAGGGAACGGTCGCTCACGTATAAGAATATGTACGACAAAGAGACAGGCTTTATGCGGCCGAAGCTGAAAGACGGGACCTGGGCTGAACCATTTGCGAGCAACGAGATGGGCTACTCGAACAAGTGGCGCGATTATACGGAGTCGAGCCCATGGCAGGCCACTTTCGCGGTACAGCATGATCCGGCAGGCTTGGCCGAACTCATGGGAGGGCGTGACAAGCTGACCCAAAAACTGGATGGTATCTTTGAAGCCAGTTCGGCATTACCTCCTGATGCACCCTCTGACATCGCGGGCCTAGTGGGCCAATATGCTCACGGCAACGAGCCCAGCCATCACATCGCCTACTTGTACGCCTACACGGGACAAGCGCATAAAGCGCAAGGACGCCTCTATAGCTTGATGGAAACGATGTACGATAATCGACCGGATGGTCTAGCAGGTAACGAAGACTGCGGCCAGATGTCGGCATGGTATGTCATGAGCGCGATGGGCTTTTATGCCGTGGACCCCATCAGCGGGAACTATGTGTTTGGAACACCCATCTTCGATAAAGTGAGCGTTGATCTTGGAGCGGGCAAACAATTTGTCATAGAAGCTCAGCGTTCCTCTTCCTCAGCGAAGTATATCCAGGGGATTCATCTGAACGGAAAAACCTACGAGAAGATCTGGTTTACTCATCGAGATCTTGTCGCGGGCGCCAGATTCACATTGAAGATGGGCACAGAGCCAAACAGCGACTTCGGAAGCGCACCAAATCTGGCACCTCCGTCGGCTTCTTCGTAAAAGGGTGGTCTCTGCCGGCAGGGTAAGCATCAGTCACCCACACAGTATCCGGAATGAACAGAAAGCAACTGCGGTGCAGTACTCTTTACCCCCCCACGCTGCTTGAGACCATTCTGTGCGGGAGATGGGATGCATAAAGCTATATCGGAGTATTACTTCGCTTTTCCATAAACCAGAGCGTTAGAAATCCGTTAGTAACGTTCATTAACGTTGCCAGAACCTCGCATGAGGCTTGTATGAATTGTTTCGCTTCATTGTTGCTCGGAAAATCGAGCGTGAGCGATGTCCGCAGCGAGCCTCACCGAGATGCATCGCTGCTCAAAAGGGTGAACTCGCTCTGATCTTCATTTCGGTCCAACCACTGGGAGGCACTATGAGTGAGTTCCAATATGAGAAGTGGCTATCAGGGCAGGTTGCACTGACGGAAAGAGATTTCTACGCTAACTTCTTTTCTTTTGGGGCATGGCGGACGTTTACTCTTGCTTTGATGTTAGTTCTTCTCGGACTGCCGTATGGGGCCAGGGCTTTCGGTCAGGCGGAACAGGGAACTTTCAGTGGCGTTGTCACAGATCGGTCCGGTGCAGTCGTCCCAGGTGCCTCGGTGACCGCCAAAGAAGTGGCGACCCAAACCGTCAGTGCGACAACTTCGAACCAGGACGGCTACTACACGCTGCCCTATCTGAAACCCGGGACCTATAACCTTACGGCTACGGCTAAGGGTTTTGCGACCGCGTCAGTCATCGGAGTCCATCTGACGGTAAACCTTTCGACTAGGATCAATCTTACGCTTGATGTGGGAGCCGTGACGCAGCAGATCATAGTGCAGGCAGATGCCATCCAACTGGAAACAGGCAACTCAGAGTTGGGAAACACAATTTCCCGCCAGCAGATCTTGGAGCTGCCGCAGCTCGGCCGAAATCCTTATAGCCTTGCAGTCCTGGCACCGGGTGTACTTCCAGAGACCGCGGGCGCTCCGCTTCAAACCCAGACCAATGGTGGGATGGCGAACACGGGAAATGTCCTTCTCGATGGGGGGACCCAGGTGAATAGCTCGACCGGCGATATTACCTACACGCCACCGTCTGAATCCGTTGGAGAATTGAAACTTATCACCAATAATTTTTCGGCAGAATACGGTATGTCCGGCGGGGGTATCCTGACAGCATCAACAGCGTTTGGGACCAACGCATTTCATGGGAGCGCTTACGAATATCTTCGCAATACCATACTGAATGCAAATGGCTGGTACAGAAACTCTGTGCACCTTCCGCGGGCGCCTTACCACGGAAATCTTTACGGATTCTCGATCGGCGGACCGGTACGCATTCCAAAGGTTTATAACGGGAAGGACCGAACGTTTTTCTTCTTCAATTTTGAAAAGAATCCCACCATCGCTCCTGATGCGATCACCGGGACTGTTCCGACCGCAGCTATGCGAACTGGAGACTTCAGCGGGCTCGTTGACCAAAGTGGAAAGCAGATTGTCATTTACGATCCGAATACGACGACCCTCGCTGCCGGAGGCACAAGCACCTGGACGCGGCAGCAATTCTCATACAATGGAGTCGCAAATGTGATCCCCCTAAGTCGTATCAACTCCATCGCACAACAGGTACTTGCTTATTATCCTCTGCCAAATGCTCCTGGAGTCGAAGGTATCTACAACAACTTCATCTTCTCCCCAAGTCGCACTACCGCAAGAGACAACTTCTTAGCTCGTGTAGACCAGAATATCGGAACAAGTCATAAAGCTTTTATTAGGATTGGCCGCGCTACATCATACGCAAGCACCCCGACGGTCACTCTCGCCTATCCGCAGGCGGGAGGTAATGGAGATCCTGGAATTGCCGCAAATACGGCATGGACTGGGGTGGTCAGCGATACCTGGACAATTCGACCAAATATTCTTACCGAGTTGCGCGGCAATTTCAATCGAACATTGAATGCAACACAGATGTATAGCAACGGCTTCGATAGCGGCACGCTTGGCCTGCCCGGCTCCTTTACGGCGCGCGTCGAGAAGTCGATCTTTCCTAACTTCAACATCACAGACGAGGATCCCCTGGGTCCAACTTCGTCCGCGGACTTTACGGATGGGGAGGGGAGTTACGAAGGGCAGGCGCACCTGACATGGGTGACAGGGCCACACAGTGTTAAGGTCGGAGTCGACTACCTCTTCGTCTATTTCAATGAATACCGACCGACATGGCCCGCCGGCAACTTTTCATTTGGACGAGGCTTCACTCAAGGACCAAATCCCGCTGTTGCAAATACAGACGCAGGGTGGGGGTTCGCCACCTTTCTTTTAGGCGCGCCGACGGGAGGTCAGATTACGCAGGACCCTGCGATCTCCGCATCTCAAAAAAACACAGATGCTTACCTCGAAGACGACTACAAACTAACAAAAACGTTAACCTTGAATATGGGAGTACGCTACGACGTGCTTACGGGATTCACGGATCGACATAACAAGCTCGCATGGTTTGATGAGACCAAACCGGATCCCATACTTGGGCTGCCAGGAGCGTTGCAATTCACCGGCACCGGCGGGAATAGACGCCAACAGTCTGCGACCGATTATACGAACATATCTCCCCGATTGGGTTTTGCCTGGCAACTCGGACAAAAAACAACTATCCGAGGAGGTTATGGTCTCTTTTATGTGACAAATACCGGAGGTACCGTCCTCGGCTCCGGATTCCAGGCATCGACGAATGTCTATCTGGGAACGCCGTCTCCGGCGCCGAACACTCCACCTTCGGGAGGTTCGCTTGCCAACCCCTTCGTATCTGGATATCTCAATGCTCCCAATTATTCGGTCGGCAGCAGTATCAGTGATCCGTTCGGACCGGGGACTCTCCCCACATTGCAGTCGAGAAACCTAAGTATCCAGAGAGAGCTCACAAAGGATACGGTGCTCACCGTAGCATATGCAGGTTCGCGTGGCGAGCACCTTTGGTACAACCTCAACCGGGACGCAGCGTCCATCTCTGACTTGAGCTATGGTGCAAAACTGTATCAGCAAGTAACGAATCCATATGCGGGCAAGCTTCCTGGATCTTTGGGGGCCTCGACAATCGCTTTCAGTCAGACTCTGGTTCCTTTTCCTCAGTACACGGGGGTGACGTGGAACCGTGATCCGGTCGGCGACTCGTATTACGATGCGATGACTGTGCAGTTGCAACATCAGGACACGCACGGACTATTTCTGCAATTGTCCTACACTCTCAGCAAGGATCTCGACAACATCCCAGAGCGATACAACGGCCGGGCAGGACCTATCATCGATCCGAACAACCTGGGCTCCTCGCATGCAATTGCGGAATACGATCGTCCACAATATCTCATCGTGAACTATATCTATCAATTGCCGTTCGGTCCCGGACACAAGGTACTTGGGCAAGGGATAGCCTCTCATATTGTGGCAAATTGGCAACTGGCCGGAATTACGACCTACGGTTCTGGCCTTCCAATTGTGATCACAGCGCCGAACAGCACCTACGTGCCTGGTATTGGTGCGAACGCGGACAGGTTGCACGATCCTCATTTATCTGCAGGGAAGCAGGACCCATCGCACTGGTTCGATACCACCGCTTATGGTGTGCCTGCGCCGTTCACTGTTGGAACAGGCAATCGCGTGGAACCTGATCTTCGCGGGCCGCTTTACGGCAATTGGGATCTCGGTCTGATCCGCCGGCAGAAGTTTCGCGAAGGCATCAACTTTGAGTTAAGACTGGAAGCAGTCAACGCTCTCAATAACCGAAACCTGAGTCCTCCCAATGGAAGTGTGACAGGCGGTACGTTCGGACAGATAACCGCGAGTGGGCAGGCCCGTAACGTTCAGATTGGTGCTCGGCTGGCTTTCTAATCCTCGACAAGCCGCGAACCCATTTTGCCTGGTGCTTGGACCGTATGAAAGCGGTTCGCGATGATATACAAGGATCTGATGAGGCTTCCCACAATACAATCGCTTTGCGATGATCTTTGCTGCAACTTCGGTACCCGTCCGCGGGTAGAAGACATGCTTCCAAGGCCGCGGTGTCACGTGCAATGGTTCGCTGTAGAATACCCCCCAAAGCTGGCTCTCGAGCTTTGGGGGGTATTCTACAGCGCAGTAAACTAAGTCACTCGGTCGCCCGCAAGCGTCAAATGGTGAAGTATGCAGTGCGCGAACATCTCCTTTGCGCGTTAAAGCAAACACATTCCCGCAGGTCAGTACCAAATTGGCAGAACTGGAAGATCTGGTTACCTACTATTCCCGCCAATGCCCCTATGCGAGTGGGCGAACGACCACCTCAAATTCTACAATTCTTGTTAATCGTTCCGATGATTTTTACGGGATTCTGATCCCGAATCTCGACTACCAGCCGCTTTCCGGAAAGCGCGGCCGCACGAGCAAGCATGACGAGTGAAACGGCGTTGTTCTGTGGATCAAGCAGTCTGTCAAGATGGGAAAGTGCGCTTTTCGGTTCCTTGTATATCCTCCCGTTGGCCTTTTGCCCTCTCGCTACTTCTACCTGAATGGTCGCCGATTCGCTTTCTTCGCTGGAGATTTGCCGCGACAGCTCTTCGGAGGAGTATTGGGTGTGACCTACTGCAATTGCATTTTCCATGACCGTTTCTTCCTTCTGTTGAATCGATAATCAGCAAGCTCTAGAGTCTGAGGGGTCAAAAGTCACGTTTTCGTTGTAGGAGACGTCGATTTCAACGAAGTTCCTATTATTAGGGTGTTCGAATTACATGAAGCTAATCGGCTTTGGGGAAAGATGGCAACGTTAGATTGACCTCTTACTACTTCGATAAACCAAACAAAACAAAGGGCATGATGGAGTATTTCCGTTCTCTAACGGTAGATACATATTGCAATCGGCGGTGGTGAACGGGGATCAGGAGCCACCCGAATTCGGGGTGATGTGAGTGCCGAGTCGTCCTGCGGTAAGCCGATGCTAAAATTGGGAACGCAAAATTCTTCGTATGCAACCTATGACCCCAGACGATGCCCGTATAGAAGAAATCACGAGCGTTGTCGGGAATGCAGAAGACATTGCGCCTCTTCGAAGCCATCTGAAGGAAGTTCTTGAAGGAGAAGCATTCAAGGGCAGCCAACGCAGTGGCCAATTTCTTAAGCACATAGTGGAACAGGCTATTGCTGGCCACTTCGAGTCTTTAAAAGAACGCGTCATCGGCATCGAGGTATTTGGGCGGTCAGCATCCTACGATACGGGCGCCGACGCAATTGTTCGTGTTACGGCCAGTGATGTGCGCAAGCGTCTGCTGCAACATTACGGTTTGCCGGGAACTCCGTCTGAATTCCGAATCAGCCTGCCGTCGGGATCTTATGTTCCCAAGGTCAGTCGCGAATCCTATTCGAACCGGACTAAGAGCTTCTCCCTAACACCACTTCCCACGGCAACTACACCCGTTTCCCAAGTTGCTTCGCTTCAAAACCCTTCTGCCACTACGATCCCAAGCAAACTTCTGTGGTTGGCATTCGGTTTGCTCTTGACGGTGTTGAATTTAGCAATGTTTAGTGTATTTTGGAGTCGGTACCATCAAATGGGACACGGTTCGTCCTCTACTCTTCCATGGTCGGCAGTTTTCAATTCTCCGCGTTCCACCCAGCTCATTACGAGCGATCCGAACATAGCAGAGATTCAAGGCTTTACGGGGGGTCAAATCTCACTCTCCGATTACGCTAATCAAAAGTACATCCCCGTCCCTAATTCTCTGACAACTGAACAGTACCGATTCTGTACCGTCATTCTTCGCGGGGACAAAGCTTCGTCGGTTGACCCCCCAATAGTCGCCGATGTGGCTCAGTTGGCCCAGGCGAGCTCGAAGAAAATCATCGTCCATGGTGCTCGGGGCATTCAGCTTTCCGATTTGCAAACGGACGAAAATCTGGTTTTGCTCGGAAGCCCACGGTCGAATCCGTGGGTAGGTCTCTTCGAAAGTCATCTGGACTTCAGGTTTGAATACGATAAGACGCTGGCACAGGAGGTAATACGAAATGTGCACCCTCGCTCAGGGGAACTTTCGTTGTATGTTGCGACTGCGCCGGGATGGGCGACCGGACAGTCTTATGCAATTATCGCTTTCATTCAAAATCCAGATCAAAACGGACAGGTCCTTCTCTTGGCTGGCGAAAACGGCGAGGGAACCGAGGCTGCAGGGAAGCTTGTTACGGATTTGCCTCGCTTAGCCACAACCCTTAAAAAATGTGGCATCGCTCCTTCTGGCGCACTGCAACACTTTGAAATATTGCTGCATTTGAATACCATGGCAGGCTCTCCCAGCAACATCGATGCGGCCGCATGCCATATCCTCTAAATGCGCATACTACCAATCGACTTTGCTGCTCATGATTCGAAACCGCGTCGGCGGCAGGGCTTGTCTGACTCTGTGTTGGGGGGGCGCGCAATGCTGATAGGAGCGATTTTGCTTCGGCTTTAGGGAGTTGCAATGATTGAAGGACTCAAACATTGAAAAAAAATTCTTCTATGCCTACGGTAGCTGATGTCGCCCGCATCGCGGGAGTAGGCGCCATTACCGTTTCGCGGTTCGTAAACGGAACGAACTATGTAAGCCTTGAAAAGCAAAAGAAGATTCGGGCTGCCATTAACAAACTGGGATATCGCCCCAATCAGGCCGCCAGGATTCTTAAAGGACAGCGCGCCAAGATCATCGGCCTCATCATCCCGGACCTTGCTGACCTTTTCTTCGGAAAGTGTGCCTCCGCTATCGAGGGCTATGCATCTGCACGGGGCTATATGACCTTGATTGTCGCCTCGAAGCGCAATCAGGAATTTCAGGAGAATGAAGTTGCGATGATGGTTGGCCAAAAAGTTGCCGGCCTCGTCATCGTGCCTTCACTCCCCAGTAAAAGTTTGCGCCAGCTCTCAGAAACGGGTGTTCCAATCGTGGCGCTCGATCGGCCACTGCAAGGCGTTGTTGCCGATGAAGTGGTTGTCGAGAATCTCGGAGGTGCCCAGACCGCGGTCGACCATCTTATCTGGCATGGCCACAAAAGAATTGCGTGCCTCGGTTATGACAAGAGCTCTTATTCCATCAGCCATCGCATCCTTGGCTACACCAACGCAATGCAGATGGCCAGGTTGAAACCAGAGATCCATGACGAGATTGAAACGCTCGATGACACCCTGAGATTAGTCCGCCGCTGGAAGAAGGCTCCAGATCGCCCGACGGCAATCTTTTCGCTGAACAATGTTGCGACGCGTAATCTTCTTCATGCACTTCGAGAAGTAGACTTGGCGATTCCGGATAAGATGGCGCTGATTGGATTTGACGATTTAGAATTAGCATCGCTTCTTTCGCCTTCGCTTACGGTTGTCCGGCAGCCTGCCGCCAATCTTGGCATCCAGGCAGCGCGTATTTTATTCGAGCGCATCGGCGTGACGACAGCGCCCGAGAGCGGCTTCGGAATCAAACTGGTCCTGCCCGTTGAGTTTGTTGTCCGATGCTCTTGTGGCTGCCCTTCGTCTATAAAGGACAAGGACTGAAATGATGCTTCAGCCCTTGTTGCATCCCGCTCTTTGGTTCTGCCGTTGTCGCTCCTGCCAAGTCACAACCGTGAGCGGCCCTGTCATGAAGATGCAGCGGTGAGCAACATAGTCGAGATGACTAGTGATATGTCCCAAATACGAAGCCTATAAGGCCAATTCGCATGATGCATGGGAGGTCGCGCTCACCTGATCTTTTTCGCAACGGGGTCCGCTGCGATCAATCCTTTAACCAACGATGGATCGAGGTCCGCTGTGCCAATGCGACCGCTTATATCACGAATGGCTACTCGTACGATCTTGGCGTTGGGCGGGATCGTTATGTGCAATGGGATATTCGTAAAACTGTTCTGCGCAGGTTGATCCGGAATGTTTAGACCAAATTTATATACTTTATTCGCGACGAGCACAGACTTGGAATCGAGTGCGGAGATGACAGCCACGATGGAAGTACGCTGTGAATCACCTGACCCGGAAACACTGGTGAGTGAACCGTTATCGACTATAGCATTGCAAGATGTTGAGATTCGATTCGCATCCAGTTGGCAGTGCTCAAGACGTAAACCCACGCCGTTATAGACCATTCCCGAAACGATAGCTTCGTGAAGACCGAACTGAAGGTCCTTCGCGCTCAGAATATTCGTGGGCTGTGAAGCAGGGTAATATCCTTGTTTGGCTTGAACGACGAGCTTTGGATCTCGTAGGCGGATGTCGATTTTGCGGTATTTATCATCTTGGATTGTATCGCTGGGGACGTAACTGAGAGTGTAAGAGTTGGTTGCGCGCGTGATGCTGCTCTCAATTTCATTATTGAGATCGTTTCGACCGTAAAAATACTTTCCACCTGTCTGCTTTACAAACTCCATGAAGCTGAAAGAGGTCGCGAAGGGATCGTCCGACGCAAACTGTGTAATGACGTTCGGATTGACGATATTCGATACCGGATCTTCGGGAAGGGGCTTCGTATTGACAGTGGGATCGATGACGTACACGGAAGTGCGCGAAGCCATCAGAAGATCGAGCGTGCTTCCGACGGCTTTCTTAAGAAGATCGAGCTGTGTTCCGTTGAGTAATGTCCCATTGACGCCGGGGAAGCTCCGGCCGACCCATATGATTTGTTTGCTGCCCTTGTTTCCGCGACTAAATAGGGCCATCTGTTGCAGTGCCGACAGGGAAGCGCTCAACTGCTCAACCACGGCACCTCGGTTGAGTTTGCCAGTTAATGAGGCTTTATGAGAGTCGATTGCAGAGATAAGAGCATCACGATCTCTCGACAATGCCGTTACGGGATGAAACCCAGCATCATTGAGCCACAGTATGATAGCGGGTTGTTTTAGTAACGCAGGCTGCGCTTTCAGGTAGCGATCTATTTCTTCTCTTGAATACGCTGTTTCTTCAAACGGTGTATTCATTGCATCAATTACAAACATCGTAAGAGGCGCATTCCCCCAATCGTCACGCCCATATTTGTCTTTCGGAGCTTTCTCCGGAATAGAAGAGGTCTTCTCGGGTGCATCAAAATTGCGAATGTCCTGTGCTGCACCGTTTTGGTAGATAGAGAAGTCGCTACGATCCAAATTAGTCACTACGCTGCCTTGAGCGTCCGTGACAACGACGTCAAGGACTACAAGCTGGCTCTGAACCCGAAGAGTAGAAGGGGACGAACTATCTTGAGCAAAAGAGGGTAAGGGGGCCAAGGTGAGGGAAATGCTAATTCCGGCGAAACTCATGAGGATAGAAGGCAGGAAAAGACACGCCAGGGATTGCCGGTATGAACTCGAGGAGCGAAGAAGAACTCTCATTACGATTCTGCTCCTATGGCGATAATCCGAGGTTGCAAAATATGGTTGCGTGACCACTAAGTTAGTTATCATAGTACACTTGTCTGCCCAAGGAAGGCGGGTAAAACGGGTGCTTGCTCGCACGAAGAAAGCTACATGCGGCGGCTTCAATGCATGGGGTGTCGGCAAAGAAATCAGCCTCTTCCGGAGGCTGCCTGAATGTTTCTCCTGGACTATCAGAAAAAGAAACGTGTTGAAACATTGTAAAAATTAGCCCTTGACACCGTGTGTTTTTGACATGTAGAGTTTCGATCGATCCAGATGACAGCGTTACCATATATACCTAAAAAATGAGCGATCCCGCACGGGTAAGAATGGGACGCAAATCCGGATTCATTCTGAAATGGAGAGCCGAATAATGATTGCCTCAACAATAAGTCGAGTGATGGAGGCTATGAAAAGCCACACACGAGGTAAAGGGAAGCGGTCATTGGGTGGACTGATTCAACTGCTTTTTGTTGTAGCGGTGGTTCAACTCGCTCCCTTCGCTATCGCTCAGAGTACGGGGCAAGGTATTATCTCGGGCGTCGTTACGGACTCGGCGGGTGCCAGCGTTGGGAATGCCGCTATAACGGTCCGTAACACTGACACAAACGTTTCTATAAATGCCGTGACGAATAATACGGGCTACTATGAAGTCCGCGCATTGAACGCGGGGCCGTATGAGATTTCTGCGTTGGCCACTGGGTTCGAGAGGTTTGTGCACTCCGGGATCGTGCTCTTGGCGGACGGGCATCCCAGTGTGGATATGATTCTCAAGATCGGTAATCAAAACGTGTCGATCGTCGTCAACGGCGGGACGCCATTGATTGATACTCAAGCGGTGTCGATAGGCCAGGTCCTCACTTCCGAGGAGATGTCCGCGTTGCCCAACGGACAAGCGCCTATCTGGCTCGGAATGCTTGCGCCGGGAGTCCAATCAAACTACGCCCAGAACTATAGTTTAGGTGGAGCAGATCCAAACTGGAATGGATCTGGTCCACAGTTTGGCGCCTTTGGGCGTATCGGAGCAAATGAATTTAGTCTTGATGGCGCGCCGAATATGGCAGGCCAAAGAGGCCAGGCGATCAATCTGTCGCCAGAAGAACTGGGACAGACGAGTATAAACATTACTCCGTTCGATGCTGCGGTGGGACATACGTATGGCATAGCACTCACTCAGACGACGAAATCGGGGACAAACGACCTGCATGGCGGCATACGATACAGAAGATACGATCTGAGATGGTTTGGGATGCAGCATTTTCAGAGATTCAACTATCTCTATCACACTCAGAAAGATAACTGCTCCTCTAATCCGAATACAACGTCCTGTGCTTCTGATAGGCAGCTTTTCGGGTATCCGGGGACACATCTCAACTACGGGGATGCGGCGATCGGTGGTCCCGTTTTTATTCCAAAGATTTTTGATGGGCGCAATCGGCTCTTTTTCTTTGTAGGGGTAACGGATGAGGCCCCTAATAATGCTGGGTCGACTTCAATTGCGGTTCCGACGGCTTTGGAACGCACAGGAGATTTTTCGGATCTAGCGACGCCTTCCATCGCCCCAGCAAGCGCCACTGCGTTCACGTCTGTTTGCGGTACATCGGCTCCCTATTATGGGCAATATCAGCTCTATAACCCTTACTCCGTGACGATCGACTCAAAGGGTGTGCCTCGCCGTCAACCGTTTTGCGGAAACAAGATTCCTTCCGGCATGATCACGAATCTACCGATGGTCCAACTCATTAACTCCATCATGCCAAACCCAACTAACGGAGCAGTAACGGGGAACAACTATACCTATGAACAGGTCAACTGGAACACGTATCGTGCTGTCACTAACCGCTATGACTATGCGGTCTCTCAATCCGACCATACCTTCTTTCGGTGGAGCAGGGCTCATTACTATCAGTTGGCGCAAGACTTTCAAACAAATGACTTGGGCAGACAAGGTGTTGACCATTGGATCTCGACCGGAGCGCTTGGCTGGTCGCATATCCTTTCTCCGAAGACCTTTGTCGATGCAACTGTGGGGGCGACGCAGTGGACCGGATATGGAGATAACTATCCCGGGTGGCAAAGCTACAAGCCAAGCGACCTCGGTTTGCCCAGCTATATGGATACATATGCCGGACAATATGCTCAGTTTCCGATCATGGCTATTAGCGGATATCAAACGATTGGCAAATCGGTTATTAATGTGACCCACTTTCGCACGCTGGCGCTTCGGGGAAGTCTGACGAGCGTATGGGGAAATCACACTTTCAGGGGCGGCGCGGAGTGGCGGCAGCAAAATGCCGCGGGTGGCGGTCCGGCTGCATCGAACACTACGGCTGGTCCATCCGGGCAATTCAATTTTGATAATACTTACATGCAGCAGAACAATGGCACCGATGGAACTTACCCAACAACTTCTACCGGTCTGGGGTACGCATCCTTTCTGCTTGGCATCGATTCCACCGCGCAAGCGACAACTGCAGCGTCGACGTCCCGTTCAAACCCCTACTATTCTTTCTATGCGGGAGATACGTGGCGTGTCTCGCGTAAGCTTACCTTCGTGCCAGGAGTGCGCTATGAATTTGAGTACGGTCCGACAGAGAAGCACAATCGCCAGATCGTCGGCTGGAATCCTAATGCGCCATTGACCTTCGCATCCATTGCGGACAATGCGTATCAGACAACTCTTGCATCGGTCACAGCGGCTCAGAGGGCCGTTATGCCGGCTCACCTCGATGTCAGGGGCGGGCCAATTTACGCCGGAGTCAACGGTGCCTCAACTCGTCAATGGGTCAACAACTGGAGAATCTTGCCGAGAATCGGCGCCGCTTACTCGGTCACACCGATGACAGTGATTCGGGCGGGTTGGGGAATGTTCTACGATACGCTCGACGTCTTGAACGAAAATGCAACTATCGATAGCGACGGTTTTAGCAGCAATACAGGTCCGGTCTCTGCGTCAAATACCTTTGGGACAAACTTCAAAGTTGGAACTTCTCCCATGTCGGACCCCTTTCCTCTAAGCAACGGATCGCGTTTCGTCTCTCCGGTTGGAAGCTCTCTGGGGGCCGATTACTATGCGGGAAGTTCGGCGACCATCGGCATCTACGATCACAATCGGACGCCGGCGCGATCGCAACGCGTTCAATTCAGCGTCGAACACCAGATAGGCAGTTCCACAGTTGTACAGTTTGCCTATGTTGCGTCACGCACAACAAAGATCACGCTCGATGGGAACGCCAACTCTGCCCGTACTTACACCGCCGGATATATAAACGCCACCTCAGTGCCGGAATCCTTCTTCGCAGGAGGAACCCAACCGAATTCAGCAATGAACAGTATCCTCAGCACCAACGTACCGAATCCGTTCTATATTGCCAACCTGGCTAGTTTGGCGACAAGCGATCCAATGTACTATAACGTCCTTTCCAAAAGTAGCTACATCAATTCAAAGACGATTCAGATTGCGAACCTGGTTCGACCCTATCCTCAAATGGCGACGCTACGGCTCTACAACTCTATTGGAGCTTCCCAATTTCAGGAATTTCAAGCCAACTTAAGCAAACGTATCAGTAATGGTCTAATCGCGAACTTCGCTTATCAAAAGAATTACCAAAAGGATCGCGATTATTTCGAGAACACATTTGACGCTCATCCCAGTCTTGAATCAAGCCTTCAAAGCCCTCCATGGCGGATCACCTCTACCTGGGTGTACACCCTTCCTTTCGGGAGAGGGATGAGATTCGCAACGGGTGGTTGGAAGAGTGCGGCTTTTGGAGGATTTCGCCTCTCAGGGTCATTTGAGGCGAGTCCCGGCACCCTGCTTACCTTTGCAGCGAATGGCTCAGGCGCTGGCCAAGGCAATGTTTTTTTTGTAGGCAATCCGAGTAGCATTCGCCTGAATAAACAGATTTACAACGTTAACAGCGGCTCTGGCGTTGCGACGGTTCAGGGCTTCAATACTCAATCTGTGACCGCCACGGCATCGACAACGAATTCCATCACCACTTGCACCTACACCGGCACAGGCTTTGTACTTCTTCCTGCGTGTCAGCCAAATAATTACAACCTGCGAGTTTTCCCGATACACGTCGAAGGCGTGAGGTCACAGTCTCTCGCCAACTGGAACACGACTATAGGAAGGACATTCAACACAGGTGAACGAGTCAAATTCGAGGCGCGTGCCGACTTGCTCAATGTCTTCAATCATCAGAGAGTTGCGGCCGTTGGAGCGGCCCAAATGAATACGACAAACTCGCAGTTCGGCTTGGTTACGGCTGATAATGGAAATGGACGTAACATCATTCTCCAAGTGCTTGCAAACTTCTGAAGGATGCTCGTTTTGTTTCAGCCCACAGTTCATCGAGCGTTTTGGAAAGTGCCCAGCTCCTCCTACCCCTTCCCGCGTGTTCTAAGCCTGAGACGATGAACCGAGTGTGTGGATCAGGTTACCGAAAAGCCTGCCGGCTATGGGATCGTGAGTGGCCTCGAAGAGCATCATCTCGCTTGCCAGGACTCGTCCCGTGCCTATACGAAGGTCAACTAATGGGGACCCGCTGTATTTTGCAAGATCCGTCGGTGTTTTGAGGTATCCGTGAATATCGACGACCTCGGCGAGCATGATTGCATCATTCCGACCGAAATCAATTTGATAGACACCCCGGCACGCCCTGGGAATTAGACCCCCTCCTAATTCAAACCAGGCGAGATCCAGCGATTCGAGACCATTGAAGACAGGTGATTCGGAAAGATGCATCGATGCGATTTCCCCGGGACAGGTGCGAAAGTGTTTGACCTGGTCCGGAAAGAGCGTCGGTAGCTTGGCACCGGCCTGCACGAGAAGCACTTGGCCACCAGAGCTGACAAATCGCTTTAACTCGTTTGCGATTTTGGAGTCGCCGAGAAGCATCTCTGCGTTTGGAAAGACTATGACTTCCCCCGGTCGGGCATCATCCAGGTTCTTGATCTCACGAGCTTCGATCGGCCAGGGCTCGAGTTGAAGATTGCTCTTTGGAGCAAAGATCGCGATAGGGTGCGTCAGGCCCTCCATGGCCCATGAACTCGTTGCGACAACAATTTCATATAAGTTTTCGCTTCGGACAGTCCCATCCACCTCAAGAGTTAGCGCAAGGCTAGCATTCACACGCGGAGATGGGAGTTCCCGCGGAAAAGACAGAGCAAATTCCGTCCAGACGTTTGAATAGTAAGGAACGGACGAGATTTCTTTGGAACCGGTAGCGAGTACATTGTTGCCGCTCTTTATCTGCCAGATAAGCTTGCAGTGGGTAAGATCGCGGCCGTCGCTAGAGTCGTTGACGATGCATGTTCTGATCTTCGGGCTGGAACCGGCATAATAATGGCGTCCGTAGAGTTCAGCGCTGACCAGAACCGGCTGCAATGCCGTCCTGAGGGCGTAATACGTTGTAAAAGGCTGGATGGTATCGGTATTCCATACGTCTTTGAACCAACTGACATAAGAGAAGTGCAGTATCCCGGAGCATTCGTCGCGGTTGGTGCGCCGTATCGTTTCAGCCAACTCTTTAGTCATAAACGCCTGGCGCCGAAGAAAGATGGACGGGTCTCGATTTTCGTAGGCTTCAGGGCCGACAAGAGACTGAGGCGTGTGGTGTTGAAAGAGGTAAAAACGGGTGGCATGGCCGTCGTCGTTACGTGGATACCCGGTCGACATCTCCTGACTGATCAGAGGTCTGCCGGGATATAAAGCCGATTTGCCGAACTCGCCATGGAAGAAATGAAAAAAGGTCGGATCGTACCAACCGTAGTATCGGTGGGCGTCATCGATGTCTCCATCATCAAAACTGTTTGTATGAATCAGGTTTTCGTACTCGATCCCAGCCTCCTTTCGACAGTAGCTTGAATCGCAGATCACAGGGCGCGTCGGGTCTGCTGCCCGAATCGACCTGACCATGTCATTAAGCACTTCCCACTTCTGGCGCAGAAGCGTCGGATTTTTCCGATCGATGATTTCAAACTTCATCTCATTATTTACTGTCCACAGAATGATGGAGGGATGGTTGCGGTACTTGTGAATCAACGCCAGAAACTCGCTCTTCCACTCTTGCAAAAGACTTTGGGAGGGGAGATCTCCTTGTAGCATCAACCAAGGCCATGTGCCCTCATAGGAGACTGCCATGCCGGCCTCATCGGCGGCCTTGAGCCAACTCTTGGTAAATGGAACTGTATGGGAGCGTGTGACGACGACGTTCCCGTCCTTGGCGAGTTGCATGAAATGCTTCGCGAGCGCGCTGTCGTTTGGGCGCAAGGCGTTCGGAAAGTGATTTGCTCCTCGCAGCCAAAAAGGCCGCCCATTGAGAAGGAGCCGCCCTTTATCGACAGAAAATGTTCGAAACCCAACTGAGAGTTTCTGCTTGTCCAATATTTTGATGCCCGAGCTAAGAGTGATCTCCAGTTGATAAAGATTTGGTTCGTGGGGCGACCAGAGCTTAGGAGTGAGGTTTGGCGTAGACAGCCGCAGAGTTTCAGAGGATACGCCGATTGCTTTTGTTGCGGCATGCATCTCCGAATAAAGTATTTTGCCATCGGACACGGAATTGATGACGTAGGAAACGGCGATATCTTCTGTAGCCCTCTTAGGGCTACGGATGGTGATATCGAAATCCAATCCGTCCAAGCGCGGTTTCGTGTATACGTCTTCGATGTACACCTCGTTTGTGACGATCAGAGTCACAGGTTGCCATATACCACTGGCGCCGTTGGGGTACATGCCGTGAGGGAGGGAATGGAGCATCTCATTGGTGACTTCAACAGTTACTGCTACCCCGACGACCTGATTTTCGGGCGAATGATCCGATAGCTCACCCACAACGTGGACTGCGAGCACGTTCCTACCTGTTTTCAAAGCACGGCTCAAGTCGCAACGTACTTCACCGAACATCCCGATATGTGAGCCTACCTTGATGCCATTCAGCCAAATCTCGGAAACCTTAGCGATTGCATCGAAGCAAACCTCAAAACGCTTATTCGCGGCTGACTCCGGTAGATCGATGTATTGGCGGTACCAGCCGCTTCGAGTCCGGCGCCAGTCGAAGGTGTATCCGTCAAGCCGTTCGATTTCCTTTTCGTAAAACTTGTCGCAAATGCCCTTCGATGAGGAGACGCCCTTCAATTTTGGAAAGCCCGTCTCTCCGTGAAGCCAGGAGAGCGTCGGCGTCCAGAAATTGGGCACGTCCATGACATGCCATTGGCGATCGTCCAAAGTTTCCGACTGAGGCTCGGAAGCCGATGTGAGTTCGTAATCTGGAACAAATAGCCAATTTCCGTCGAGAGAATATTCCATTCTGGGTTGATCCGGGGGAGGAAAGCTGAGAGGGCGATATGCGTCGCGCTGTTGCGCCCTGAGATGTTGTTTGTCAGCTCTAGGTCGCTGCCAAATGGTATTCCCCAAACCGTCGATCGCAGAAGTGCATCGTGAGGAGAGCGAGTTTACTGTGATGTCCCGAAACTCAGCCGGTAACCACCCTCCGCCAAGTGATATGCCACCTTCATTCCAAGTAACATCATCGTCTACCACGTTGATGCGAGGAATAGCTTCTTGATTCAGGAAGATGAGCAAGCGGTTGCCACGCGTGACTGCTCGAAGTTGATACCAGGTTCCAGGTTCAGGATGAAATTCCAAAGAGGCGATTCCCAAGAATCGCGCTCCCCCATCCGGGCCGTATCGAGCCAGATATAAATGATTGTTGTCGCCGCCGCGCAGAGCAAAGACATAGCGGCTATCTCGGTCTCGGCATTTAATGCCAGCCCATATTTGTACCTCGGGCTCCTCATGAGGAGCCCGAGCAAAAAAAGAAAATTCACAGTCGGTCCATGACTTCTGTTCTATTGCAAAGCCGTCCTGAATGACAACGGAATTCTGCAGACGTTGTAGTGCGATTCTTCCAAAAGACTTCCATTGATCTGAAAAGGAGCCCGGAAGCGTTTGATCTTGAAAGATACCTGCGAAAGAGCCAAGTTCTGCAGCATGGACACCATTGCTCAACGCATAGGCGGAAGCGGCTGAAATCTGGCCAAGGAAGTTTCTTCTAGTGAGCACTTAGACCTCCTCTATATGGTTGCGTTACCATAGGCGGCAATTGTATATTACGCATCAGGTGTGGGAATCGAAGGTGTTAGCCTTCGCTGAGCATCGATCCGAGATATCTTGGGAGCAAGATTGCGACCTGTATGTACGTCCTACATAAGCGCGGTACTTTTGGTCGTACTTGCCCCTGCGGCGACTGCCGCAACGCGGTTTGCTGCGGCGTTCGCGCCTACGGATACCATAGTGAAGGCTCCCGAACGGAGTTTCAGGCACGATCTTTGTCTGAACGGCGCATGGCAGTTTCAGCCAGTCGCTTTGCCTGCTAATTTTCGAGAAGGTATTGATCCAGCTCCGCAACTACCGCTGCCTACAACGATTGCTTGGGAGAAAGTGCCCGTTAAGGTTCCCTCTCCTTGGAACGTAAATAGCTTCGCCAACCGTCGAAATGAGGGTGGAGACTTTCGCGCATTCCCAAGCTATCCGGTAGCTTGGGAGACCGTCGAGATGGGCTGGTTACGCCGTGGCTTTCGTATGCCAAGCGACTGGAAAGGCGATCGGCTTATCCTGCACTTCACCGCTGCCGCAGGCGACATTCGAGTCTTGATAAATGGCAAGGAGGCGGGCAAGAAGTTCGACCTCTTTTTCCCATTTGACCTGGATATCACAGATCTGGTTAGGCTGGGTGAGGACAACGAAGTTCTCGTCGGAGTGAGAAAGGCTTCGCTCTTTGATGTGAAGGGCAAGTACGGCCGAAGGGAATACCAGGCTGGCTCGTTCTGGGGACAACACATCGTTGGCATCTGGCAGGACATCGATCTCATAGGAGTGCCAGCCGTCCGGGTAAGTAGTACCTTTGTCCAACCAGAAGTCGACAAAAACCTGCTCAGGACAGACGTGACGCTTCAAAACGACACCGGGAGCGATGCGAAAGTAAATGTGTCAGCTACTGTGCGTCGTTGGATCTCTCTGGCGGATAAAAACGGCCTCGGCGCGCCTGAACCACTATGGAAGCTCGCGGACCATCCAGATCTCCGTTTCAAGGGCGAATCCGTTGTGGTGCCGGCTCATGGAGAAAAGACGGTCAGGCTTGAAGAACGCGTTGATTCGTCACTTCAACTGTGGTCCCCCAATCAACCTGCGCTGTATGGCTTGATCGTTGATGTGCAAAGTGGGAGCCAGCTGATCGATCAAAAATATCAGCGGTTCGGTTGGCGCCAGATCAAGTTAAAGAGTTCCCAGATTCTGCTGAATGGCGAGCCCATCATTCTGAAGGGCGACTCCTGGCATTTTCTGGGTATTCCCCAGATGACGCGGCGATATGCCTACGCCTGGTTCAGTGCGCTGCATGATGCTCATCTGAATGCAGTACGTTTGCATGCCGAACCATATCCCGAGTTCTACTTGGATGTTGCCGACGAGATGGGCATCCTGGTTCTGGACGAAACCGCGATCTGGGCTAGCGATGGCGGCCCCAAACTGGATTCTAATAATTTCTGGCTGGATACGAAGGACCATGTGGCGCAGTTGGTGCTGCGCGACCGCAACCATCCATCCGTATTTGGCTGGAGTATTTGCAATGAAGTGAAACCGGTTATCCAGGGAGTTTTCCATGGGCCGCCGGAGATGTTGCAGAAGCTTATTGACTACTATTCTATCTGGGCAGAGATTTGCCGCCGCCTCGATCCGACGAGACAGTGGATTTCCGCGGATGGTGACGAGGATGGTGCAGGGAAGCTAACGGTCGATATGGTGCATTATGGAGGGACGGCGTCCATGGCCCAGGCGGCCAAGCTAGGTAAGCCGTGGGGTGTTGGAGAGGCTAGCGGGGCCTATTATGCAACCCCCGAACAAGTTGCAGCAACAAATGGGGAACGCGCCTATGGTTCGTTTGAAAATAGAATGGAAGGTATCGCGATTGAGGCTTATCAAAACCTGTTAAGCCAGCGAAAGTACAACGCGAATTATCGGAGCGTCTTCAACTTGGTTTGGTACGGACTACGGCCGCTGCCTCTCGGAATGTCTGACACCTCTCGGCCGCCTGAGCTTACTGACGGCGTCTTTTTCCCACCGTTCGAAGAAGGCAAACCCGGCGTCCAGCCGGAGCGGATTGGCCCATATTCGACGACGCTAAATCCTGGCTACGATCCGGCTCTCAAACCATACGAAACCTGGCCGCTCTTTGATGCGATCAAAGACGCGAACAGTGATCCGGGGGTGAAGTTGCCCTGGACGGCTCAGGTTACGTCTTCTACCAAAAGCAGGCCTGCGCCCACTCCTGTGCACAGCATCGATATCCTCTCCGGGCCCAAGGGCTCGCTGCGGACACAACTGAGCGCAGCAGGTGTACCGTCAGAATTGCTGGGTCACAATGACGTCCCGAATCTGTTGTTCATTGATGGGCGAGATCCACCCGACGAAACCGCGCGTCCAATGATGGATCGAGTCGAGCGTATGGGAGGAACCGTCGTAGTGTGGGGTTTGGCTCAGGACACCTTGTCACAATTGAATAGGCTGTTGCCTGCGCCCATTGAATTAACAAGTCGAAGAAGTTCTTCTCTTTTGCCCGCAGCCTCCAGTCCGGTGGTCGCGGGGTTGAAGCCATCGGATCTGTATTTTTCCGAATCCACACCGCCCATTATTCTCGATGGCGGGTTGGGGGGCAGATTGGTCGCTCAGGGTACGATTCTATTGGAAGCCTCAAATACCGACTGGCTCAAGTGGAATAAAGAAGCCGAATATGCGAAGACCGCAATGGTCCTTCGCTCGGAGCGTGAAGCTAAGCCATTAGGAGCCGCACTAGTCGAGGTCAAACAAGGAAGCGGCATGCTCCTCGTAACCAACCTGCCGACTTGGTCGCATGTTTATAAGGCTCAGGGAATGACCCGGCAGCTCCTCACTAATTTAGGCATTGAACTGGCACCACAGGTCGACATCGGAGAGCCCTTTCTCCGAACTGGTAGCCTCGTGAGAACTTTGGCAGCGGGTCACTTTTCTAACGAAACAACGGATGAATTTGAAGCATACGTGGACTCCACGAAAGCGGAAAAGATCCAGGAAAACGACAGAATTCATGACCTTAGATGGGTCAGCTTAACAGCCGAGACCGATGGGTTCAAGTTAACCGGGCCGCCGCTGTCCAATTCTCCGAGCAATTCTGTTGTGTACCTCAGCTTCTGGATACAAAGTCCAAGATCATTGGATAATCTTTTAATTGAGCCGAACGTTCCCAGGCTGGACTTAGACTTAAATACCAAAGATTCACTTCAGGTGTTTTTGAATGGAAAGAATGTATTCAATCGTCCGGCCAAAGGCGGAACAGCAATAGCCGCCGGCTTACCGTTACAGCAGGGCTGGAATCATTTTCTAATTCGATTGCGTCACAATACCGACGACGACATGTTTTCTGCACGCCTTGTGTGCAGCGACACAGGCTTCCTCAATGCGCTCCACTCTGCTTTGCAAAAACCGTGACAAAATTTTCTGAGCACCTCTAGCAGTTTGTGTGTTCTGCGGAAGGCTTTCCTTCCCTCTAATTGCTAAGAATTGCGGCTTGACACCTGCGAGTCGTGACCCATATCGTAGGCAGACGGATGACAGCGTTACCATAAAGTAAAGAGCAAATTTCCTCAAGGAAGAAACTTTGCACAATTTCGAATGGCATAGGGTATTCGATGAAAATTAGTCATCTGTTCGGCTACGGCTTCGCGGCTCTTGTCGTCGCGTCCTCCTTTGCGCAGGAAAGGGCAAAATATCTTGATCCGAATGTTCAGATAGAACAACGCATCGACAATCTGCTTCAACACATGACAATCGAAGAGAAGGCTTCCCAGGTTTCGGACTCCTGGGGGTCGCAGGGAGTCCCTCGTCTTGGCATTCCGTCTCTTCTCAAGACAGAAGGCTTGCACAGCCAATCATATTCCACTGGAGCAACGATCTTTCCTCAACCGATATCCATGGCAGCGACCTTTGACCCTGAATTGATTGGCAAGGTCGGAGATCAAACGGCCATCGAGGCGAAAGCCGCTCATCTCCGTGCCTCCTGGTCGCCTGTGCTTGATGTTGTTCGGGATGTTCGATGGGGCAGGACGGAAGAGACATACGGGGAGTCACCGTATCTTGTGAGCCGCATGGGGGTGGCGTGGATCAATGGATTCCAGGGAGAAGGAATGATTGCTGTTCCGAAGCACTTCGCCGGCCATGGCCAACCAACGGGAGGACGCGATAGCCAAGATATTGGTTTGTCCGATCGCGTTATGCGCGAGATTCACTTGCCGAGTTTCAGGGCAGCGGTTGAGGAGGCGCATGCGGGCGGAATCATGGCGGCCTACGGCACCTGGGGCGGGGTTCCCGATAATGCGTCGATTATGCTGCTCCAAAAGATACTCCGCCAGGAATGGGGTTTCGATGGCATGGTGGTTTCGGACTGCGGTGGCCCGGAGCACTTCCTCACAAAACACGCTATTACGCAATCACCAGAAGAAGCTGTTGCCCTTGCCGTTGCTGCGGGCGTAAACATGGAATGCGGCGGCCTGTATAAGTCAGCGATGAGGAAAGCAATTGCTGACGGGGTAGTGACGGAGACTCAGCTTGATGAGGTGGTTCGGCCGACCCTGAGAGCAAAATTGAGGCTAGGACTTTTCGATCATTCAGCGCCCGACAAAATGACTTGGGAGAAGTTGCCCGAATATGACACGACTGAATCGCGCGCACTTGCTCGGAAGGTCGAAGTGGAGGGAGCCGTACTACTGCGGAATGACAGTCATATTCTTCCATTAAACAAAGACCTCAAGACAATCGCAGTTATCGGTCCGAACGCCGACCTTGGTCAGACTGGCGATTATTCTCCAAAACCATCTCCCAATAAGTTGGTTACTGTCCTTCAAGGGATCAGGTCTCATGCGGAATCGACTACGCAGGTGCTCTATGCCCCCGGGCTGACGTCACCTCTATCGATGGACACCTCAAAATTTCCGGAGGCTGTTTCAGCGGCGAAGAAGGCAGATGTTGCCGTGGTGGTCGTAGGCGATAATTCTCATCCCGGCGGGGGAGAACAGACTACCGGTGAGAATCGAGATGGCGCCACTCTCAACTTTCCCGGAGCGCAAAGGGATCTGATCAATGCGATTTATGCGACGGGAACTCCGGTCGTGCTGGTTATCGTGAATGGAAAGCCATTCACGTTGGACTGGGAGTCGGAGCACATATCGAGCATTCTAGTGACTTGGTATCCCGGTGAAGAGGGAGGTGACGCCACGGCTGATCTGCTATTTGGCGATCGGAATCCTTCAGGACGACTTCCGATCACATGGCCAAGGAGTTCCGGTCAACTTCCTCTGACCTATGACTATCATCCTTCGGGAAGAGGCTATAG
>Ga0137415_10001122_pt1 | contig 26491 bp, 25 predicted proteins | sample CZODoug3_1_1_16f_FD_183082 | JGI IMG/M metagenome (GOLD analysis project Ga0137415, IMG submission 183082) | Vadose zone soil fungal communities from Angelo Coast Range Reserve, California, USA - CZODoug3_1_1_16fungal (Hybrid Assembly) | ecosystem: Environmental > Terrestrial > Soil > Vadose...
CCGCCCTTTCGCCCGACGGGAAGAGAATCGTCTGCGTCGCACGGGATTCGTCCGGCAAGAATCTCCTCTGGATCCGGCCGCTCGATTCGCTCTCCGTGCAGCCGCTTCCGGGCACGGAGAACCCCTCTTTCCCGTTCTGGTCGCCCGATGGTCGCTGGATTGCCTTCCTGTCCGACCGCGGGGCAAGGGAGACGGCGCCAGGGACTCCAAGCCCGAAAAGGCTCTACATAATTCCTGCCGACGGCGGCGAAGCTCAGCTCCTCGTGCCACATGCCTACCACCCATCCGATATCGCGTGGGCTCCGGACGGACAGCGCCTTGCCTTTGTGGGCAAGCTCCCCCACGATGAGCCCTCTAGTGACGTCAAGGTCATCACGCGGATCCGGTACAAGTCTGACGGGGACGGATTCTGGGATGGTCGGTACCAGCACGTGTTTACGGTGGCGATCCCTGATCTCTCCGCTCTCGTGGTCTCGTCAGGCGCGCACGCCCCGAGTGCCGTGCAGCAGCTGACCCGGGGGGATTTTGATCACGTCGATCCGGCGTGGTCCCCCGACGGACGCACCCTCGCGGTCATCGCCAATCGCAGCCCGGACGGGGATTTTTCCAACGTCACAGACGTCTGGCTTTTGCCCGCCTCAGGGGGAGAGCTCCGGCGTTTGACGCGTTCGGTGGGACCATGCACCCAGCCGTCGTGGTCGCCGGATGGCACGGAAGTGGCGTATTACGGACACGATAATGCGGCCATGAGTGCGACGAACACCAATCTCTGGGTGGTGCCTACGTCTGGTGGGGATCCCGTGAACCTCACCCACTCATTCGATCGCAGCTTAGGTCATCACATCCTCACGGACATGCGCGCGCACCCGGACGTCGGCGGGCCTCGATGGTCTGCGAGCGGCGAAGAGCTTTTCGTCCTCATCGCCGAGGGAGCGACAGGTCAATTGGGTGTTGTCGATCGCCGCCGCGGTGAAGTCCGCGTTCTCACCTCCCGACGACGTGAGATCTTTGGGGTGTCGATCGTGGGTGACCGTGTCATCATCGCCGCCTCCGACCCCCTCACCCCCGGCGATCTGTGGACGCTGTCGGTATCTGACTCCACCTCCGAACGCCGCCTGACTGCAGTCAACCAGCCCCTGCTCGATGAGCTGACGCTGAGCGTGCCTGAACGCTTCACCTACGAGGGTGCCGATGGCTGGCCGATTGAAGGGTGGGTGATGCGTCCGGCGGGCGCGACAGATGGCACCCCAGCCGCCACGGTGCTCCAGATCCACGGTGGGCCCCATGGGGCTTACGGAGAGGCCTTCGTCCACGAATTTCAGGTGTTGGCGGCTAACGGATGTGCGGTCATCTACACCAATCCCCGGGGGAGCCAAGGGTACGGGCAGCGTTTCACCTCCGCCACGCACCACGATTGGGGCGGGAAGGATTATGAGGATATCATGCGGGGGTTGGATGCGGCGATTGCCCGCTACCCTTTCATTGACGCCGCCGCGTTGGGCGTTGCTGGGGGGAGCTACGGCGGGTTCATGACCAATTGGATCATTGGCCACACGGACCGATTCAAGGCGGCCGTCACCATGCGGTCGATCGCCAACAACCTCAGCCAGTGGGGCACGAGTGATCTGGCGTTCATGAAGGGGTTTTGGGAGTTTCCCGGCGAGCCGTGGGACACCCCGACCTGGTACTGGGAACACTCGCCCCTCGCGTACGTTGAGCGCATCACCACCCCGCTGCTGATTCTGCACAGCGAGCAGGACCTGCGCTGTCCCATCGAAGAGGCAGAGCAGTTCTTCGCGGCGCTGAAGAAATTGCGCCGCGAGGTGGTCTTCGTGCGTTTCCCGCACGAGAGTCACGATCTTTCCCGGAACGGTCAGCCCGGCCACCGAGCCGAGCGGCTGCGCTGGATCGTAAAATGGTTTGTGGAGCATCTCCCGCGCTCTGTCTCCGCCCCCGCGCGCGAATCGGCGGTGGTGGACGGCGGGGGCGCGTGACGCCTAAACGTCCCTCGTCAGGCGGGAAATCGTCCGCCCCGCGGATCTACACGCGCACCGGCGACAGCGGAGAGACAGGGTTGATCGGCGGACATCGTGTGTCGAAGGACCACCCGCGCGTCGAGGCGTATGGCGCCGTCGATGAACTCAACGCCCATCTGGGCGCCGTGCGGGTCCAGACGAATGACACGCAGCTCGACGCGCTCCTCTCCCGTATTCAGCACCGCCTGTTCGACCTCGGTGCCGAATTGGCGACTCCCGCAGGGGGGACGAAAAGCGCATCGGCGATTGACGACACGGATGTCGCAGACTTGGAACGCGCGATCGACATGTACCAAGTGACGCTGACCCCGCTGCGCGAATTCATATTGCCCGGGGGCGCCCCGCTGGCCTCCACACTGCATGTGGCCCGCACGGTCTGCCGCCGGGCAGAACGCCGCGTCGTCGCCCTGGCACGGGAGGAGCCGGTGCGGGGTGAGCTGTTGCGGTATCTCAATCGGCTATCGGATTTGCTCTTTGTTCTCGCCCGTGTCGCCAATCAGCGCGCCGGTCGTGCGGATGTGACTTGGCAGCCCAAACAGTCCCCCTAAGTCCTGCAGGACATTGCCGGATCGACGCTGGGGCCGTGATTCTCTGGAGTTAATAGATATGGTTTGCACACATCTCCACGAGGGCACCATTCACCTTGATGCCCGGGCTCTGCCGGTCGCAGCACGAGGGACCGTGCCGTCATTCTCGCGCCGCGATGTGGTCGGATCTCGGGACAGTCGGCGCACGCCACCCCCATGATGGGCGGGCTGACACGGCTCTCGACTTTCTCTGCCCTTCGCCACCGCAACTACCGGCTGTTTTGGACCGGCATGCTCGGCTCGCAGGTGGGGACGTGGATGCAGAGCACCGCGCAGAGCTACCTGGTCTGGGAACTTACCCGCTCTCCGCTCGCCACGAGCCTCGTCACGCTGATCTTCTCCTTGCCCTCGACCCTCCTGTCGCTGGTGGGCGGGGTCGTGGCCGACCGGGTCGACCGGCGGCGGCTCATCATGACCACGCAGACGGTGTTCTTGCTGCAGGCCATCGCGCTGACCGCGTTGACCTTTACGGGGCTCATCCGGATTTGGGAGATCTATCTTTTGGCGTTGGTCAACGGGATCGTGATGGCCTTTGACTCACCGGCGCGGCAGTCGATGCTCCCCTCCCTCGTGCCCCGAGAGGATCTGAGCAACGCGGTCGCCCTCAACTCGACTGTCTTCAATGCGAGCCGTGTGGTCGGTCCGCCACTCGCGGGCCTGGTGTACGCAGCGGCCGGCCCCGGCTGGTGTTTTGCCATCAACGCGGTCTCTTTTGCCGCGATCCTGTATGCGCTCACGTACATTCAACTCGCCCCCGTGCAAAGCGGCATCGTTCGCACCCACCTGTGGGACGACTTGCGCGCGGGATTGGGCTACGTGCGCCGCCATACGGTCGTGCGCACGTTGTTGGTGCTCGTCGCGTTACTGGGGACTCTGGCGTTTGTGTACATCATCCTGATGCCGGTTCTATCCAGTCGAGTGTTGGGCGGGGGCCCGCGCGAGAACGGCTACCTGCTCGGCTCGGCCGGCATCGGGGCCACGGCCGGAGCTCTCATCGTGGCGACACTCCAACCCCGCCGGCCTGGGCGGATCATCGTCGGATTCAGCTACGCGGCGTCCGCGGCGCTGGTGGGACTCGCCTTGTCCCGGCAGCTGTTGCTGTCGATGGCGCTGACGGCGGCAGTGGCCGGATGCGTGATGGCCGTGCTGGCGACTTCCAACGCCGCGATCCAAGAACACCTGTCTGACACCCTCCGCGGGCGCATTATGAGCATCTACACGCTGGCGTTGATCGGGAGCGGACCCCTGAATGCGGCCATTGCCGGTACGTTGGGGAATGCGCTGGGGGCGGATTGGGCGATCGGGATCAGCGGGGTGGCGATGGCCGTGGGCGTGGCCTTCGTCACCATGCGCAACCGTCTGGTCGCCGACCTGGATCTCTCTAACTTGGTGCCCATCCGCGAGGACGCCGCGGAGGCGACGACTGATTCGTAATGGGGTGGGCCGTTAGCGGAGCAGGATCGCCCTCTTGACCGGGTTAGAGTCGCACCACCACCAACAGCGCCAGCGCGGCGCCGACGCTTGCCGTCCCATAACAGATCACAGCCAGCAGGCGCCCTGCCTGGTGCAGCTGCAATCCTTCCGCCAGCGTGAACCGGATCCGGTGTGCCGCGTGGAACCATGGCAGCGCGATCAGGACGAACAGGTAAAGGCGGGCGATGGGGTGGCTCACCAGCGCCGCGATGCGCGCATGCTGAAAGGCGGTGCCTCCCCATCCCAGAGGGGCGGCCAGACCCGTCAACGCGATGGAGACGGGAACCAGGAAGGCCGCCACCGTGCCTCCGGCTGCGAACAACAACCACCAAAATGGTTCTGCGGACCTGCGCATCGATCAAGTCCCTACGATCAGCCACAGAATCAACACGGATAGGGCTCCCCAGACCGCGAAGTTCGCAGCCACGATCGTCGCTGCCGGGACCCGACGGTCCCGGAGTCTGATCACAACCGTCATCGGCGTGAGCTGGAGCCACGTCACGCTGTGGTAGAGGGCTGCGGCCAGGGCGACTAAGTGGAACGCCAGCACCGCTGGCTGCGCCAGCCAGTGCAGATATCTCTCATACGACGACGGTCCTCCTGCGATACGCTGCAGGAAGATCAGGAAGACCACGAGGTATGCGGCGATCAGCACGCTCGTGAGCTCCCGGACCATGAAAAGAACGTAGGCGCGGGAGCGCAGCCACCACAATATCGGCATGGGGCGGACGAGCGCCTTCACGCCCCACCTCCCGGGCGCAGGGCCCGTTTTATCCAGTCCACGGCGGTGCTCAGCTTGATCTGCTGAATCGCCGCCGCCGGATCCACATCCGCGGGGCACACGGTCGTGCACTCTCCCACCAGCGTGCAGTCCCAGACGCCGTGCTCATTGGCCAAGACGTCCTGCCGGCTGGCGCGGCCCTCATCGCGCGAGTCGAGGTTGTACCGATGGGCAAGCGCAATCGCCGCCGGTCCCAGAAACAGGGGCTTTAGGCCGTACATGGGGCAGGCCGCGTAGCACAACATGCAGTTGAGACACATGCTGAACTGTTTGTACTGGTCGAGCTGCTCCGGAGTCTGCCGGTACTCGCCCGCACTGAGAGGCGGCTCCGCCGCTCGCACGATCCAGGGCTGAACCTGAGAGAGTTTCTTCATGAAATCATCGAGGACGATGACCAGATCCCGCTCAATCGGGAAGTTAGCCAGTGGCTCCACGCGGATCGGATGAGGATAGTACTCTTTCAGGAACGTCGCACAGCTGAGTTTGGGGACCCCGTTGATCATCATGCCGCAGCTCCCGCAGACACCCATGCGGCAGGACCACCGGTAGGCAAGCGTGCCGTCGAGTTGATCTTTAATGTAATTGATGGCGTCTAAGACGACCCAGTCCTCGTGGTAGGGGACCTGATAGCGCTGAAAGGTGGACGGCCCCCCGCCATCGGGTTGATACCGGAAGATCTCGAGACTCACAGTGGGCTCTGGCATCGTCATCGGCCGTACACGCGTTCTCCGGGCGGCCAGCGAGTAATCCCGACCGCGAGCAAATCCGTCCGGGGTGCGCCGTCGGTCCGATAGACCAGGGTGTGTTTGAGAAAGCGGGCGTCGTCGCGGCGGGGGTAGTCGGTGCGCTGGTGGGACCCTCGCGATTCTGTGCGCGCGAGCGCAGAGTGCGCCACAGTTTCTGCGATGTCCACCATGAACTCCAACTCAAGCGCGGCAGTGAGTTCTGTGTTGAAGCTCCGGCTGTGGTCATCCAGGCGAAGCTGCCCCATGCGGCCCTGCAGGTCAGCTAGCGTCGCACACGTCTGCCGCAGCGTCGCGTCATCGCGGAAGATCCCGGCACCGCTCTCCATGGCCGTCTGCATCTCCGTGCGCAGCCCAGCGATGCGTTCGCGACCTCCCTTTTTGGACAAGTAGCGCTCGGCGATCCGTCGCGCCTCGTCTCGTGCAAGCGTTGTAAGGGTGGCGCGATCTCCCGGGGAGTGCTGGCGGACGAATCGTGCCGCGTGACGACCGGCTCGAGCCCCGAACACGAGGCACTCCGGCAACGAGTTCGAGCCAAGCCGGTTGGCGCCATTGATGCTGACGCAGGCCACTTCGCCGGCGGCGTAGAGGCCCGCCATCGGGGTGGCTCCATCGAGATCGGTGTGGATGCCTCCCATCATGTAGTGAACTACGGGGCGCACGGGGATCGCCTCGCGCACCGGGTCAATGCCGACATAGCGGCGGGCGAGCTCGCGCACAAACGGGATCTTCTGATCGATCTTCTCCTCCCCGAGGTGACGGACATCCAGCAGGACATAGTCGCCATGCGGCCCGTCCAGAGTGCGGTGTTTCTGCCGCTCGTAGATAAACGCTTGCGAGAGCTTGTCGCGAGGACCCAGCTCCATGGCCCGGAGGCGCGGCCATGGCTCCGCGGGTCCAAGCCCATAGTCCTGCAGATACCGGTAGCCGTCTTTGTTCACGAGGATTCCCCCCTCACCGCGTGCGGCTTCGGTGATGAGGATTCCCGTCCCCGGCAGCCCCGTGGGATGGTACTGGACAAACTCCATATCTTTCAGTGGGACTCCGGCGCGGTAGGCCAGCCCCATGCCGTCCCCAGTTTTGATCGCCGCGTTCGTCGTAAAGGGGAAGATGCGTCCGGCGCCCCCCGTGCACACAATCACCGCTTTCGCAGCAAGCAAGTGCATGACACCCGTGCGCAGCTCGAGGGCGGTGATGCCGCAGCAGCGGCCGTCGGCGACTAGCAGTTTGGTGACAAACCACTCATCGTAGCGGCGGATCGAGGGGAACTTCAAGGACGTCTGAAACAGCGTGTGCAGCAGGTGGAACCCTGTTTTATCGGCCGCATACCAGGTGCGTTCGATTTTCATTCCGCCAAACGGTCGAACGGCGATGGACCCGTCCGGCTCGCGGCTCCACGGGCAGCCCCAGTGTTCCAACTGGAGGAGTTCTTGAGGGGCCTCTTCGACGAAGGCCTCCACGGCCTGTTGATCTGCGAGCCAATCCGATCCGCTGATGGTATCGACGCAGTGCGCCTCGAAACTGTCGTTGGCCTTGATGACCCCGGCAGCCCCGCCTTCGGCGGAGACGGTGTGGCTGCGCATGGGATAAACCTTGGAAACGATGGCCACATCCAGCGTGGGATCGGCCTGCGCCACGGCGATCGCGGCCCGGAGGCCGGCCGCGCCTCCGCCGACCACGATGATGTCGTGCTCATGGCTTGGGATGGATTCGGTCATCGTCACGGAAACGGTCCTACCTCAGCGCAGCGGTGTTTCTGGTTCGTGTTTGGAGCCATAATCATCCTCCTAGCGTCCTCGGCCGCGGAAGACTTTTAGCCCCCGCCTGCGCCGTGGAGGCCCGGGGCCGTCATCTTCGTCGGATCGAGCAGCTCGTCCAGTTGCGCGTCGCTGAGGGCCAGTTGCTCTCGCGCCACGTCGCGGATGGTCCGCCCGGTGGCCGCTGCAGTCTTGGCGATCTCCGCCGCCTTGTCATACCCGACAACAGGGGCCAGAGCCGTCGCGAGCATGAGACCCCGTTCGACCAGATGCGGGCCCGCGTCGGTCGCGGTCAGCCCGACGATGCACTGCTCGGCAAAGTTCTTAGACGCGGAGGATAGGAGTGCGATGGACTGCAAGAGGTTGTGCGTCATCACCGGCATCATGGTGTTGAGCTCAAAGTTGCCCCACTGGTTTCCCAGCGCCACGACCTGATCGTTTCCCTGTACCTGAGCGCACACCTGGATGACCGACTCCGCGATGACGGGGTTCACCTTGCCAGGCATGATCGACGACCCAGGCTGCACGGTCGGCAGTTGGAGCTCGCCGAGACCCGCGCGGGGTCCGGATCCCATCCAGCGGATGTCGTTCGCGATCTTCATCAGTCCCGTCGCATATGTGCGGAGGGTGCCAGATGTGAACACCAACGCGTCGAGTGCTGCCTGCGCCTGGAAGTGGTTGTTCGTCTCCCGGATCTCGAGGCCGACCAGCTGGGACAAGCGCGCACAGGCGCGGCGCGCAAACTCTGGGTGCGCGTTGATCCCGGTCCCGACGGCCGTGCCGCCCAGCGGGACTTCACTCAAGTCCTGCTGCGCATACCCCAGCCGGCGCAGTGCCCGTTCCACCTGACCGGCGTAGCCGGCGAACTCCTGGCCCAGGCGGATCGGGGTGGCATCCATCAGGTGCGTGCGGCCCGTCTTAACGATCGCGTGGAACGCTTTGGCCTTCTGTGCGAGAGCCTGCTGGAGGACCTGCAGCGCGGGCTGGAGCGTGTGCGCGAACTCCGTCAACGCCGCAAGGTGAATCGCCGTCGGGATCACGTCATTACTGGATTGGCAGAGATTGACATGATCGTTCGGGTGCACGAGCTTGCTGCCCCGTGCTCCCCCGAGCAATTCGATCGCCCGGTTCGCAATGACTTCGTTGGCGTTCGTGTTCGTGGACGTGCCGGATCCGGTCTGAAAGATGTCCAAGACGAACTGGTCGTCCCAGCGGCCGTCGGCGACTTCAGTCGCCGCCTGCACGATAGCCCCACCTAACCGGTGGTCCAGCAGGCCCAGGTCCATGTTGACCTCGGCCGCCGCGCGTTTGATGAGCCCTAGCGCGCGCAGGAACGGTCGGGGGAAGCGCAGTCCACTGATGGGAAAGTTGCGCACGGCGCGGGCGGTCGAGGCGCCGTAGTAGACCTCGGCGGGCACCTGCATCTCTCCTAGTGAGTCACGCTCTACCCGGAACGATGACGCACCCGATGCTGGTACGTTGGGCCGTTGGGGCCCCTCCGCGGATGGGCGACGGGGCGGTTGCTGGGGCCGCTGGGTGGCCGACTTACGAGATGCCGAGCGTGCCATCATCCTCACCTCGTGGGAGGTCGTTCACGACGTGTGTCTCCGCTTGGAGACCCGTACCAGGTCTTCGTCGATGTCTATACGCATGTGGTTCTGGATCTGGGTGACAATCTCTTTGTTCAGGCGGCTGCGGCGGACGGGGTGAAAGAGGCGGCGCTCAACATCCATGGAGGGACTGCTGGTCGACCAGTAATCCGTCTCTCAGAATACGGCGCTGCGCCGTGCCGGTCAAGAAATGCCGCCGCAATTGCGGATACTCGATGATTTGCGCTACACTTGACGCGGTTCGCCTCCCGAAAGAAGGATGTCGCCAATGTCGGTCCTTGAGCAACTCACCCCACCTAAAGAAGGCCAGCGCATCACGATCGCCGACGGCCACCTGGTCGTTCCTAGCCAGCCCATCATCCCCTTCATCGAGGGTGATGGGACGGGCCCCGATATTTGGCGCGCGAGTCAACGCATTTTCGACGCGGCAGTAAAGGCGTCGTACGGCACCCAGCGGCGGATTGTGTGGTTTGAGGTGTTCGCGGGGGAAAAAGCCCACACGAGATTCGGGACCTGGTTGCCCGAAGACACGCTGCGCGCCTTCCAACACTACGTCGTGGGCATCAAAGGCCCCCTCACGACGCCGGTGGGTGGGGGCTTCCGCAGCCTGAACGTCGCGTTGCGCCAGATCCTGGATTTGTATGCGTGCGTGCGGCCGGTGCGGTGGTTTGAGGGCGTTCCCAGTCCCGTGAAGCACCCCGAGCGCGTGGATGTCGTCATCTTCCGCGAGAACTCGGAGGACATCTACATGGGGCTGGAGCACCCCAGTGGATCCGCGGAAGCGAAAAAGCTCATCGAGTTTGTGCGCAAGGAATTCGGCTGGAAGGTCCGGGAGGACTCCGGCGTGGGACTGAAGCCGATGAGTCCGTTCGGCACCAAGCGGCTGGTGCGCAAGGCCATTCTGTACGCGAAGGAGCGCGGACGCCGCAGCGTGACGCTCGTGCACAAAGGCAACATCATGAAGTACACGGAGGGGGCTTTTCGGGAGTGGGGGTACCAGGTGGCCCACGACGAATTTGCCGATCTTACGATCACCTGGGACGAGGTCAATCGCCACCTCGACGGCAAGGTCCCGCCCGGGAAGATCCTCATCCAAGACTACATCGCTGACGTGACCTTCCAGCACATGCTCACCCGGCCGCGCGACTTTGATGTCCTGGCCACCGGAAATCTCAATGGGGACTACCTCTCTGACGCCGTGGCCGCGCAGGTCGGCGGGATCGGGATGGCCCCCGGCGGCAATATCAGTGACGTGCATGGGGTTTTTGAAGCGACGCACGGCACCGCGCCCAAGTACGCCAATCAGGACAAGGTCAACCCGGGCTCCCTGACGCTGTCCGGGGTGATGATGCTCGAGCACCTGGGGTGGAACGAGGCGGCCGGGCGAATCACCAAGGCCCTCGAGAAGACCTTTCGCCAAAAGATTGTCACCTACGATTTGGCGCGCCTGATGGACGGCGCGCGGGAAGTGAAGACCAGCGAGTTTGCGACGGCCGTAATCGACAATCTGGCGTAGGCTGGCTGATAGACACGAGGCGGGAAATGCGAGGACGACCGAAGGTCACGATTGTCGGCGCAGGGATGGTCGGCCATACGACAGCACACTGGCTGGCCTCGCAGGAGCTGGCCGATCTGGTTCTCGTCGACGTCATCGACAAAATGCCCATGGGCAAGGCCCTGGATCTCACCCAGGCTTTGCCGGTCGCAGGGTGGGACGTGCGGGTGGTAGGCAGCAATGGGTATGCCGAGACCGCTGGCTCCGACGTTGTCGTCATCATTGCGGGGATCGCGCGCAAGCCAGGCATGACGCGTGAGCAGTTGCTGGAGACCAATACCGGCATCGTGCGGGGCGTCGTGGAACAAGTGATGCGGTACTCTCCTGAGGCGTTTTTGGTCGTCGTCACCAACCCGCTTGATGCCATGACGTACCTGACCGCCAAAGTCTCGGGACTTCCCCGGCACCGTGTGATTGGCGAGTCCGGCGCTTTGGACTCCACGCGTTTTCGCGCGTTCCTCGCGATGGAGGCCGGCGTGTCGGTCGAGGACGTCTCTGCCATGGTCATCGGCGCCCACACGGACAAGGACATGGTGCCGCTGCCTCGGTTCGCCTCCATCGGGGGCGTGCCCCTCGCGCAGTTCCTCTCGCCAGACCGCATCGCCGCCGTCGTGGCCCGCACCCGTCGGGGCGGCGCGGAGATCACGGAGCTGGTGGGCACGAGCGCCTTTTTCGCACCCGGGGCGGCTATCGCCCAGATGGTCGAAGCCTTGGTCCGTGATAAGAAGCGCCTCATCCCGTGCAGTGTCTACCTGAACGGGGAGTACGGCGAGCGGGATGTGTGTATCGGCGTGCCCGTGATCCTGGGCGGCGGTGGTGTGGAAAAGATTGTCGACCTTCCTCTGGATGCTCAGGAGCGGGCGGCATTCAAGGCATCTGTTGCCGCAGTGCGAGAGCAACTGGGCGCGTTGAAACTCTAACGTCCGGGTCAGATCGCACCCCGTGGGGATGATCCTACTGCTTGCCGCGATTGCCGTGGCTGTACTGCTGCTTGCCCGTCTTCCCGACCTACGCGCGGTCCTCGTGGCCGCGATCGTGAGCAGCGCCGTGGCAGGGATCCCGCTAGCTGCGCTTCCGTGGTTCCCGGCCTCTTTCGGGGCGCGGATAATCTCGGTTGGGTCCACTGGCGAGTTTGCGATCGGCGCGATCGTGGTCACACTCATGCAGACCATTGTTCCCAACCTCATCGTGTTGGGGGGAATTCGCCGGTGGCTGCAAGCCCAGCGCCCTCCTCGGTGGTGGGGAATCTCCCCCGTGTCATCGGCTGAAACGTCGGTGTGGACCTCGCTCACCAGGGGAGTGTTGGTGGTCCCCGTGGGCGTCGTGTATGGGCAGCTCGCGCTGGTCGCTACGCTGGCGATGTGGTCGTTCGTGATCATCCTGAGCGATCGGGCATTCGTATTGGCGCACTTTCCGCGATCCCTGGTACTGGTCCCTGAGGTCCAGGTGATGGCCGCGGTCGGTGGGATCACCGCGATCGCGGTTCAGGCTGCGGTCGATCGGAAAGCGGCGGCTGCCCGGAGGGTGGGAACGGAAAAGTGGTGAGCTCGCCGCAGGTGGAAGGGATGGACATCCGGCCCGTTGTCCTCGAAGGGCAGGTAGTCCGGTTAGTTCCCTTGACGCGAGATCACCTTCCCGCACTGAGCGCGGTCGGGCTCGATCCTGAGTTGTGGCGCTGGACGACGCAGGTCGTCACGACCCCGCAGCAGATGGCCGCCTACATTGAGGCGGCGCTCACCGATCAGACGCGGGGGACGGCGTTACCGTTTGCGACCTGCTTGCGTGATGGCCGCGTCATAGGCAGCACGCGGTTTGGGAACGTCGAACGGGTGAACCGGCGGGTCGAGATCGGCTGGACCTGGATCGCCCGGCCCTGGCAACGCAGTGCCGTCAACACCGAGGCGAAGTACCTGATGCTGCGTCACGCGTTTGAGCAGTGGGGGTGCCTTCGGGTGGAATTGAAGACCGACGCGTTGAATCAAGTATCCCGGCGGGCCATCCTCCGGCTCGGCGCCATGGAGGAGGGCGTGCTGCGCAAGCACATGATCACCGAGACGGGGCGGATTCGCGACACGGTGTACTTCAGCATTCTGGACACCGAGTGGCCTGCTGTCAAAGATCGGCTGCTGGCCATGCTGAGGCTCAGCCGACCGGACCCCACTCGGGAGCGTCACCGACCTCCGACTGATGTCTGAGGCTTGCAGGAGACTGTGAAACTCCACGAGTTCCAGGCCAAAGAGATGTTCGCCACGTACGGGATCCCCACTCAAAAGGGCCTCGTGATTGAAGACCCCGCGCAAGTCAACAGTCTGTCCTTAAAGTATCCCGTGGTCCTCAAAGCCCAGGTGCTGGTCGGCGGGCGAGGCAAGGCCGGGGGCATCAAACTGGCCGCCACTTCTGAGGAGGCACGCGCGCGCGCGGCAGCGATCCTCGGGATGGATATTAAAGGAGAGCGCGTGCGCCGGCTGCTCGTGGCCGAGGCGGTCGACATCGGCGCCGAATATTATCTGGCCTTCATCATCGATCGCACTTCCCGCCGGCTCACCGCCATCGCCTCGGCGGCCGGGGGCATCGACATCGAAGAAGTCGCCCGCACGACTCCCGAGAAGATCGCCCGGCAGACCGTCCCGCCTTTTGTGGGATTCCACTCCTACCATGCCCGGAAGCTCGGGAGGAGCCTGGGCCTGACCGGAACGCTGCTGTCGGACTTTGTGACCATTGCGGGAGCCTTGGCCAAGTTATGTATCGCCGAGGATGCGGAGCTGGCGGAGATCAACCCGCTCGCCGTTGTCGGCGGGCGGTTACTGGCCGTCGACGCCAAGGTGATTATCGACGACAACGCCATATTCCGCCATCCGGCCCTGCCTGCAAATGAGGAGCTGACCGAGTTGGAACGGCTCGCCCGCAGCGCGGGGCTGGCGTATGTGGAGTTGGATGGAGACATTGCCATCATCGGAAACGGTGCCGGGCTGGTCATGTCCACGCTGGACGTCGTGGCGCACTATGGAGGGCATCCCGCCAACTTCCTTGACGTCGGGGGCGGAGCCAGCACGGAGAACATGCGCCAGTCCCTCGCGATCGTGGTCCGCAAGCCCGGCGTGCGCGCCTTGTTCATCAATATCTTCGGGGGGATTACGCGCTGCGATGATATCGCCCGCGGCATCGTGGCGACCCCGCCGCCGGTAGGCATGGTGGTGCGACTGGTCGGGACGAACGAGGCGGAGGGCCGCAAGATTCTGGAAGCGGCCGGCATTAGCGCCTACAGGGACCCGCAGGAAGCCGCGCAGGCCGTCGTGGCCCTCGCGGCCTCTTCCACGAATCAGGTCGGGCGCGTGAGGAAGTAGGCTCCTCCCCATGGGCGTGCTGATCTCCGCCAAGACGCGTGTGCTTGTCCAAGGCATCACCGGCTATCAGGGCGAGTTCCACGCCGCCCGCATGCGCGAGTTTGGGACGCAGATCGTAGCTGGCGTGACGCCCGGGAAAGGCGGGACCAACGCCCAGGGCGTCCCGGTGTTTGAGACCATCGCCGAAGCGGTGGCCGCGACGGGGGCCACCGCCGCCTGTCTGTTCGTTCCGGCGCGGGCTGCGAAGGATGCGGCGCTGGAGGCGATCGAGGAACGGCTCGATCCCGTCGTCATCATCACGGAAGGGATTCCGGTCCACGATTCGGTGCAGATTGTGGCGTGGGCCAGTCAGACCGGCGTACGCGTGATCGGACCGAATTGCCCGGGGTTGACCACTCCCGGACAGTGCAAGATCGGCATCATGCCCAACCCCCTGTTCACCGAAGGGCCCGTGGGGGTGATCTCGCGCAGCGGCACTCTCACCTATGAAATCGTGGCCGCCCTAACGCAGCACGGCATCGGCGAGAGCACCGCCCTGGGGTTGGGGGGAGATCCGGTCGTGGGGATGAGTTTCACCGAGGGACTGCGCCTCTTTGAGGACGATCCGCAGACAAAAGCCGTCATTCTCATTGGCGAGATCGGCGGGAGCGCGGAGGAGGATGCGGCGCAGTTCATTCGAGCTCACATGACCAAGCCAGTTGTCGGCTATATTGCGGGGCGCACCGCACCGCCCGGCAAACGGATGGGACATGCCGGCGCCGTGATTTCCGGCACCGCAGGCACGGCTGCATCCAAGATCGCCGCCCTTGAGGCGGCGGGGGTCAAAGTCGCCACCCTGCCCTCCGACGTCGTGCGCTTAGTCCGGGAGGTGCTGTAACATGGATCGGTGGCGGGAGGCATCCACCGCGGCCCCCGGCGGGAGTACACGAGGAGGTGACGTAGTGCAGAGTTTCTTGTTGCGTTGGTTGTTCAATGCGGTCGCGATTTATCTGACGACGCTGATCATTCGGGGGATCACCGTCCCGGATTTCAAAGCGGCCGTGGTCGCGGCCCTGGTCTTGGGCATCGTCAACGCATTTATCCGTCCGCTGGTGTTGATTCTGACCCTCCCCGTCAACATCCTCACCCTCGGGTTGTTCACCCTCGTGGTGAACGCCCTAATGCTCTACATCGTCTCGGCCATTACCCCGCTCCAGGTGACGACATTCTGGGCCGCGCTCGTGGGCGCGCTGCTCATTGCGCTGATCAGCATGGCACTGAGCTACGTCCTCGTACGGTAGGGGTGGTAAACTTGAAACTATCGCGACGCCTGCGGTCGGCTGGACCAAAAGACCGGCGAGCGGCGCAAAAGAAGATTACGCGAAGCGGAGGTCCCGTGGCGCGAGAAACGATCCTCCGGCCACCGGCGCCCGTGCCGGTGGCCGACCTACAGTTAGTGATCGTCACCGGGCTGTCCGGGGCGGGGAAATCGAACGCCATGAAGGTGTTCGAGGACCTGGGCTTCTACTGCGTCGACAACCTCCCCCCCGCTTTGCTCCCCAAGTTCGCCGACTTGTGCCTGCAGTCGGAAGGGCGGGTGCGTCGCGCGGCCCTGGGGCTGGACATCCGTGGCGGTGAGTTCTTCAACGACTTCTTCGGCGCGCTCGGACAGCTGGAGGCGATGGGCGTCGACGCCCAGATCATTTTTCTGGACGCCGCGGATGACATTCTGGTCCGCCGCTACGAGGAGACGCGGCGCAAGCATCCCCTGGCGCACACCGGCGGCGTGCTGGAGGGCATCCAAGCCGAGCGGCGCCGCCTCGAGGCAGTCAAAGAGAAGGCCGACAAGATCGTCGACACCTCTACCCTCAGCGTGCGCGAACTGCGCAATACCATCGTCGAGACCTTTGTGCGTGGCGGCGAGGCCTCCACGCTGTCTGTGACCGTCGTCTCGTTTGGGTACAAGTATGGGATTCCGCTCGACGCCGACCTAGTTTTTGACGTCCGGTTTCTCCCCAACCCGCATTACGATGAGGCGTTGCAAGCTCTGCCCGGGAGCAGCCCGCAGGTGCGCGCCTTTGTGTTAGACGCGCCGGCGACCGGGGAGTTCATGCGCCACCTCACGGAGTTGATGAATTACCTTCTCCCGCAGTTTGTGCGCGAGGGGAAGTCCCACCTCACGCTCGCGTTGGGATGCACCGGCGGCAAGCATCGTTCGGTCGTGCTGGCCGACGAGCTGGGGCCTTTCTTCACGCGCGCCGGGTTTCGCGTCGCCATCCACCACCGCGACATCGGCAAGGAGTAGCGAGTGCGGCTCCGATTCCGTCGCTTCATCTCGTGGTTCGTGCCAGGGCTCGGGGTGAAGCGGTGGGTCTTTGCGATGGCCGGGGGCTTGCTGTTGCTGGCCGCGGGCGTGATGCTCATGGCCAACGTCCGCCCGCTCGGGTGGCTGGACGTCACAGTCTACCGCGTCGCAGTGTCCGTGCTGACCCTCAGCCGCGGGGTGTTGTCGCCGGTGGAGCTGGGCACCGCTCTGATTGTCGGCGGGCTGGCCGTGGTCTTCTGGAGCTTGCGCGGCGCGGTGCGCGCGGTCGCCACCGCGCTGTTGCCCCCGGGACGGCAGCAACTCGTCGAGGTCCTCGCGAAGCAACGCCAGCGTCGCCGGGGGCCGCACGTTGTCGTCATCGGTGGCGGTACAGGGCTCTCTACACTACTGCGGGGATTGAAGTCGCACACCACCAATCTCGCAGCTGTCGTCACCGTGTTTGATGACGGGGGGAGTTCGGGTCGCCTGCGGCGCGAGTTAGGCATCCTCCCGCCCGGAGACATTCGAGACTGTCTGGTCGCCCTCGCCGAGTCCGAGCCCCTGATGACCCGACTGTTTGAGTACCGGTTTCACGGCGGTGCCCTCGACGGTCATGCCTTCGGCAACCTGTTCATCGCCAGTCTCACCGGCGTGACCGGCGACCTGGAAAGCGCGATCAAGGAGACGAGCAAGGTCCTCAACATCCGGGGGCGTGTCCTCCCATCCGCGGTCGAGGACGTGACCCTATGGGCAGAGTTCACCGACGGCACGATCGTGGAAGGTGAGTCGGAGATCACCCACACCCACAAGCGGATCCGCCGCGTGGGCCTCAAACCCACCGATGTGGGGGCCGTGCCCGAAGTCTTGCAGGCGCTGAGTGACGCAGAGTTGATTGTGCTCGGCCCGGGAAGTCTGTACACCAGCGTGATCCCCAACCTGCTGGTGCGCGGGGTGTCGGATGCCATCCGCGGCAGCCGGGCGCTGCGGGTCTACGTGTGCAACGTGATGACCCAGCCGGGTGAAACTGACGGATTTTCTGCGAGCGACCACGTCCGGGTGTTGCGCGAACTTATTGCCCCGGACATCATCACCCATGTGCTGGTTAACGTCCAGCCGCCGCGCAACCGGGCCCTGGTAGCGCGCTACATGGCGGAAGGCTCCGAGCCCGTCCGGCCCGATCTCGATGCCATCGCCGACCTGGGTGTCGTCCCCGTGGGCGAGGCGCTGATCAGTGAAGAACACCTGGTCCGCCACGACCCTCGTCGGCTGGCTCTCGCCCTGCTGCGCGTGGTGGAAAGCGCTCCCGCGATGACGGTCGCCGTCCGCTAGTCGTTGTACCTCCGCCGCTCCTCCGCGCCGCGGAGGAGGGGACGGCCCGGGTCGCGCGAATCAGTAGTCCCGGTGCGCCGTCAGAATCTTTCACCAGATGCTGGCGGAGTCTGCGATCATCTCAGCGTCCATGCCTAAAGTCCTACTGGATTGGTTTTACGTCGCGGTCTTTGCGGTCGTCGGTACGCTGATGGCCGTATTGCCGTTGGCCGTGGTGTGGGTGCTGGCGCCGCGACAGGACTCCCCGCAGAAGACCACCACGTATGAATCGGGTGTCCTCCCCTTCGGGCAAGCGTGGGCCCAGTTCAACGTCCGCTACTACTTATTCGCCCTCATCTTCGTCGTGTTTGACGTCGAAGTGATCTACCTCTATCCCTGGGCGGTGGTGTTCCGACAGCTTGGCCCGGTTGCCTTTGTGGAGATGCTGGCGTTTTTGCTGATCCTGCTGATCGGGCTCGTCTACGCTTGGAGAAAGGGAGCGCTGGAGTGGGTCTGATCCCCTCGCCCCGTGCGCGCCGTCGCCTCGGCACCGGTGCGCGCGGGCATGTTCTGCGACCCGGGCTGGCGAGCTAGAGCATGAGTTGGGCGCTGGAGCTCCTCAAGGCCATCGGCCTCACCCTTGTCATCTTTACCTTCCTCGCCGTTGTGACCGCAATGATCGGCGTCTACGCGGAGCGCAAGATCGCCGGGTGGATCCAGGCCCGCCTGGGCCCCAAGCACGTGGGGCCGCAAGGGTTGCTGCAGACCATTGCCGATACGGTGAAGTTGCTGCAGAAAGAGCACATCACCCCCCGCCGTGCCGATGTGCTCATGTTCAACGCCGCACCGGTAGTCGTCGCCGTCGCCGCGTTGCTGGACTGGGTCGTCATTCCGTTTGGGACGCTGGGTTCTCGCGTGCTGGTTGTCCGCGACATCAACATTGGCGTCTTGTACTTTTCAGCCATGGCGTCCATTACCGTGCTGGGCATCCTGACGGCCGGGTGGTCGAGCAACAACAAGTATGCGCTGCTCGGGGGATTGCGTTCTGCGGCCCAGCTGATTAGTTACGAGCTTCCTCTCGCGCTGGGTATCATCTGGGCGGCGATGGTGGCCGGGACGCTCTCGACGGTGGGCATCGTCGAGGCCCAGATCCAGCAGGGCGGATGGTTTTTGTTCACGTTGCCCCCGCCGATAGGACGGCTGGGCGCGCCGTTTGGGATTCTCGCGGCCGTCACCTTCCTCGTGGCGGCGACGGCAGAAGTGAATCGCGTGCCCTTTGATCTGCCGGAGGCGGAGTCTGAACTCGTCGCTGGATACTTCGTCGAGTACACCGGGATGCGCTTTGCGCTGTTCCAGCTGGGCGAGTACGGGGAGATGTTCGGCATGGCGGCCCTCGCCGTCATCATGTTCTTGGGCGGGTGGGCAGAGCCACACCTAGCACCGTACCTGTGGGTCGCCGTCGCGCTGGGCGCGGTCGTACTGGCCGCGGTGATCCTGCTGACCGCCCGGCACAGCCTCATCATCCGGCCGGTCCTGATCCTGGCGGTGTTGACTGCTGCAGTCAGCCTGCTGATGTCGGTCGGCATCCATCTTCCCTCGATCGTGTGGTTCTTGCTGAAGCTGTTCACGTTGGTGTTTTTCCTAATGTGGGTCCGGTGGACGTATCCTCGGCTGAGGCTGGACCAACTGCTGAACCTGTCTTGGAAAGTCTTGTTGCCGCTGGGCCTGCTCAACCTCCTCGCGACCGGGCTGATCCTCACCCTGGGAGGGCGGTAGCCGATGGGAGAGCTAGGGGTGTTCATCATCCTGGCGCTCGTGACTCTCATCCCCGCCGTGGTCGTGGTCACGTCGCACAACATCGTGCGGGCCGCCCTGTCGCTGGTGCCCTCGTTCCTGGGGGTGACGGGTCTGTATATCCTGCTGCAGGCCGAGTTCGTCGCCGGGATTCAAGTGCTCATCTACGTCGGGGCCATCACGGTGCTTCTGCTCTTCGTCATCATGCTCACGGAGGGCGGCACCGGGGTCCGCCTGCGGCAGGTGAACGAGCAGGTCCCGCTCGGCGCGATGGCGGCAGTCTGGCTGGCGTTTGTCATCATCGTCATCCTGACGCGGACGGTGTGGCCGATCGGGGCCGGCTCTCCGCCTCCTTACAATGCAGTCGCCATCGGGAATGCGTTCATGACCGACTACGTGCTGATCTTTGAGGCCACCAGCCTCGTCTTGTTGGTGTCGTTGATCGGCGCGATCGTGACGGCGCGGGGAGAGGAATGATGCCGGCCTGGCGGCAGGCAGACCGCGCGGAACACGGAGTACACCGATGCAGGTAGGGCTCATGCACTACCTGGTTCTAAGCGCCCTACTGTTTTGTACCGGGCTCTATGGTGTGGTGACGCGCCGGAATGCCGTAGCGATCCTGATGGGGATCGAACTAATGCTGAATGCGGCCAACATCAACCTGGTCGCGTTCAACCGCTATGTCACCCCGACGGCGGTCGGCGGACAGGTTTTCGCCCTGGTCATCATTACCCTCGCGGCCTGTGAGGCGGCCGTGGGGCTGGCGCTTGTGCTCGCTGCCTACCGCAGTCTGGAGACCACCCAGGTGGACGAGATCAACATCATGAAATGGTGACACCCGTGTCTGAGCACTCAGGCATTTCATAGCAGCGATGTTATCGGTAGCCTGGCTCATCCCCCTCCTGCCGTTCATCGCCTTTTGGGCGATTCTCTTCCGCGGGCGTCGACTGCCTGGCGAGGGGGCATATGTCGCCATCGGCGCACTCGGGCTCTCGGGGCTCATCTCGCTTGTAATCTTGGGCCAGGTCATTGCCGGGGCGACCTACGAGGCTTCCCGGACCTGGGCGGTGATGGGCCGGTATGCGTTCGAGATCGGCTACCGGATCGATCCCCTGGCCGCCGTGATGCTGTTTGTGGTCACCGTCGTGGGGTCGCTGATTTTCATCTATTCCACTGGGTACATGCACGGCGACCCCCGGTACCCGCGGTTCTTCGCCTACCTGTCCCTGTTCGCGGCATCGATGCTCACGCTAGTGCTGGCGAACAACTTTCTGCTGCTGTACGCGGGCTGGGAAGGCGTGGGGCTGTGTTCGTACCTGTTGATCGGGTTCTGGTTCGAACGACCCGCGGCAGCTCGCGCATCGATGAAAGCGTTCCTGACGACGCGCGTGGGCGACTTGTTCATGTTCGTGGGCATTTTGGTGCTCTTTGCCTCCGTGGGGGCGCTGCACTTCGGGACGCTCTTTGCCGCGGTGACCGCCGGCCAGCTCGCCGGACCGCTGCTGACCCTCGCGGCCATTCTGGTCTTCGGGGGAGCGGTGGGGAAGTCGGCGCAGGTGCCCTTGCACGTGTGGCTCCCCGATGCCATGGAGGGCCCGACGCCGGTGTCGGCGCTGATCCACGCCGCCACCATGGTCGCCGCCGGCGTATACCTGGTGGCCCGCACCTACCCCCTGTTCTTTGGTAGTCCCGACCACACCGCGCTCACAGTGGTCGCGTACATCGGGGGAATCACCGCGATCATGGCCGCCACCATTGGCATCGTGCAGGATGACATCAAACGCGTGCTGGCCTACTCCACGATCAGTCAGCTCGGGTACATGATGTTGGGGTTGGGTGTTCTGGGCTACACGGCCGGGGTCTTCCACCTGATGACGCACGCGTTCTTCAAGGCGCTGCTGTTCTTAGGGGCGGGCTCGGTGATCCACGCCATGGACACGAATGACATGAAGGCGATGGGCGGGCTGGCCCGCGCGATGCCGACCACGTTTGCGACCATGCTCATCGGGAGCCTTGCCCTCGCAGGTGTCCCTCCGCTGGCCGGATTCTGGAGCAAGGATGAAATCTTGCTGGAAGCATTTCATCACGACCGCGTCCTGTTCTACCTCGGGGCGGCGGGGGCGTTCGTCACGGCGTTCTACGTGTTCCGCATGATCTTCCTCACGTTTTCCGGCTCCCTGCGCAGCCAGGGTGCGCACCCCCACGAGTCCCCTAAAGTCATGACCGTCCCCCTCACGATCCTGGCCTCTTTCTCGGTGGTGATTGGACTAGTTGGCGCGCCCTGGCCGGTCGTCGGAAACCTGTTTCATCGTTTTGTGCATTTCGAGGCGGCGGAGGCAGTGCCGTTTGACCTCTCCTTCGCCCTCCTCTCCACGGGGATTGCACTAGCCGGTGTTCTCGCCGCCTCCGTAATCTACTGGTGGAAGTGGGTGCCTTCGGCGTCGCTGCGCCGCCTGTTCGCGCCGCTGTACAGCCTGCTGGTGCACAAGTACTGGTGGGACGAGCTCTATACGTTTGCCATTATCCAGCCGACGCTGTGGGCCGCGCGCCAGCTGCGCACCTTCGACATCTACGTGATCGATGGGGCGGTCAACGCCGTGGGCGTGATCTTCGTGGGATTGGCGCGTCTGTACCGCATCGTGGATCTGTACGTGGTGGATGGCGCCGTCAACCTCGTGGGGTGGATCACCCAGGCCATCGGCAATGCCCTGCGCCCCATCCAGACGGGGCGCGTGGAAAATTATTTGTTGGTCATCGCGCTCGGCGTGATCGCTCTCGCGGTCCTCGGAGTGATTCGCTAGCGCGCCCCCAGCAGAGAGGGTGGCGACAAGAATGCGGAGTCCAGTCGGAGGCGCACGATGCTCAGCCTGATCATCTTTCTGCCGTTGGTAGGCGGAATCTTCATCCTCTTTACCTCGAAGGCCAACGAGTCGCTGATGAAGGGGGTCGCGCTGGGGACCTCGCTGGGCTCGACGATCCTCCTGCTGTTCGTGACGGTGCTGTACAAGATCGGCGGCGGGATGCAGTTCGTCGAGCAGCACAGTTGGATTCCCACTCTGGGCATCATCTACCACGTCGGCGTCGATGGATTGAGCCTGCCGCTGGTCGCGCTGACGGCCCTGCTGAGCGTGCTGTCGATCGTGTACTCGTGGCGGATCGAGGTCCGGCTGAAAGAGTACCTGTTCTTGTTCCTGTTGCTCGAGACAGGGATGCTCGGCGTCTTTGCCGCGCTGGACTTCTTCCTCTTCTATATCTTCTGGGAAATCACGCTGGTGCCGATGTACTTCCTGATCGCCATCTGGGGGGGCCCGCGCAGAGAGTACGCCGCCATCAAGTTCTTCCTCTATACGCTCATCGGCTCGCTGGCCATGTTGCTCGCGATCTTGCTGATGTACTTCAATTCCGATCCCCACACGTTCAACATGCTGGCGCTGGCCCAGCAGCAGCCGCTTGCCGGCAAGCCGGTTCTGGCGGCGCTGGCGTTCTGGGGGTTCTTCCTCGCGTTCGCCATCAAAGTGCCCATGTGGCCCTTCCACACCTGGCTGCCCGACGCGCACGTCGAGGCTCCGACCGCGGGCAGTGTGATCTTAGCCGGCGTGTTGCTGAAGATGGGGACCTACGGGTTTGTCCGCATCAGCCTGCCAATGCTGCCAGACGTGTTCCGCACCTACGCGCCCGCAGTCGCGGTTCTGGCGCTCCTGGGCATCGTGTACGGCGCGTTGGTGGCCTTGGCCCAGACGGACCTGAAAAAGCTCGTCGCCTACAGCTCCGTTAACCACATGGGGTACGTGATGCTGGGTGTGGCCGCCGCTGCGGCTGCGTTCGGGGTGCCGGAGAAGGCTGCCGCCGCAAACACCGCCCTCAACGGCGCGGTGTTCGAGATGGTGGCGCACGGGATCGTTACGGGCGCGTTGTTCTTGATCGTCGGTGTGCTCTACGACTACCGCGCGCACACACGCGGGGTCGACGAGTTTGGTGGCTTGGGCGCTCGGCTACCCGTGTACACCGGCATCACTACGGTCGCGATGCTCGCCTCATTAGGATTGCCGGGGCTCATGGGATTCGTAGCTGAGTTCTTCATCTTCGTAGGATCCTTCGGGATCTTCCCGTACCTGACCGCGGTCGCCGTGACGGGAGTGGTCTTCACCGCGGCGATGTTCCTGTGGACCATTCAGCGTATCTTCCTGGGCCCCGTCAACGAGCGGTGGGCCGCTCTCCCGGACATGGACACCCGAGAACAGGTGTCCTTAGTCCCCCTGGCTGTGCTCATGGTCGTCTTCGGGCTGTTCCCCAAGCCGCTGCTGGATGTCATCAATGGCGCGATGGCTGTGCTCGTGACCGCCGTGCGGTGAGGCGATGAATCTCGCAAATCTGCAGGCCGACCTGTGGTCGCTGGTCCCGGAGTTGTGGCTGGTGGCCGTCGGACTGCTCGTGCTGCTGGCCGATTTGGTCATCCCGCCCGGCCGCAAGGCCGCGGTCGGCCTCCTCGCCATGACCGGGGTGCTGATGGCCCTCATCCCGGTGACCTCGATGATTCCCTGGCAGGCGCGCACGGTGCTGTTTGGCACCTACGCGGTGGATGGCTTCGCGGTCTTCTTCAAACTCATCGCGATCGTGGCCACCGTATTGGTAATCCTCTCCGCGATCGACGCCATCGGCAAGCAAACCCCCTCTGAGGGGGAGTTCTACGCTTTGCTGGTCTTCTCCGCCGTGGGCCTGATGATGATGGCGGCCGCCACGGATTTGATCTTGCTGGCGCTGGCCATTGAGTATGTCAGCCTCACCTCGTACGTGCTGGCGGGGTTTCTGAAGACCAACCCCAAGAGCAATGAGGCAGGCATCAAGTACTTCCTGTTCGGCGCAACTGCCTCAGCGGTGATGTTCTACGGGTTCTCGTTCGTCTACGGCCTGGCCGGGTCCACCAACCTGAGCCAGATCGCTGTGCGTCTAGCGGGCGCGCCCGCCCCGGCGCTGTACTTGGCACTAGCATTAATGTTGGCCGGCTTCGGGTTCAAGATCTCCATGGTGCCGTTTCACCAGTGGACGCCCGATGTCTATGAGGGTGCCCCCACACCCGTCGCCGCGTTCTTGTCTGTAGGCTCGAAGGCTGCAGGATTTGCGGTCCTCGTGCGGGTCCTCGTCGGCACGTTCGATCCGGCCCGCGTGAACTGGGTGCTGTTGATTGCGATCCTGTCGGCCGTGACGATGACGCTGGGAAATCTGCTGGCGTTGCCGCAACGGAACATCAAACGGATGCTCGCGTACTCCAGCATCGCGCACGCTGGCTTCATTCTAATCGGGGTCGCCGCGTTCCAAGGGAACTTCGGCATGCCGGGCTTGCTGATCTACCTGCTCGGCTACACGTTCACGCAGCTGGGTGCGTTCTTCGTGGCCACCCTCATCGGCTCGCGACTGGGGACCGATGAGATCCCCGACTACGCGGGCTTGGCGCAGCGGGCGCCGGTGTCGGCACTCTTGATGACGATCTTCATGCTTTCATTAACTGGGATCCCTCCGACGGCGGTTTTCTTCGGCAAGTTCTACGTCCTGGCCGCGGCCATCGACAACGGCCTGCTCTGGCTCGCCGTGGTCGGGATCGTCAACAGCGTGATCTCCCTCTACTACTACGTGGGCGTGATTCGGGCCATGTACGTGATGCCGGCCTCGTCGTCTGCTCCCCTCGTGGAACCGGCTGCGTTGCAGGTCGCCTTAGGGGTCGCGGGTCTGGGGACGCTCGTCATCGGACTCTATCCGGATCCGGTCATTGCCCTCGCCCGTTCGGCGGCGTTTTTGCTCCGGATGTAAACTGCGGATCAATCACCCCTCCGATCAGTGTGTCATCGTAGGGAGGCAGAAACCGCGGCCGCGGTGTGCGGATGTGCGCCAGTTATTGCGGCCTTTTCACTCGTCTGATATGATGTGCGCGTACATGCAGAACCCAGGACGATGCGGGACGACCCGCCGTACCTGGGTTTTCTCGGGATAGCAGGTTCCGGGAACCCGCGAACCCGCCCCCTCTGATCGGGGGCGGAATTGTCTTCTCACCACTCCAGGGTGCGGTCACCACGCGATGGATCGGGTAACGGCGATGACGGACAAGCATGGCCCTGCGGAAGACAATCTCCTGCAGCTAATCGCATCTAAAGAAAAAGAGCTTGAAGCGAAGGTCGCTCAAGCCAAGGCCGAAGCCCGCCGTGTCGTGGACGAGGCGACCCGGCAGGCCCAGGCGATCCGCGAGCGCGCCCGCCGCGAGGTTGCAGACCTAGAGAGCGCGGCGCAGGCGGCAGCTGCGCAGGAAGCCCAAACTCTGGCCTCACGGCGGCTCGCGGCGGCGGAGGCCGAGGCGCAGCGGGTGGGCTCGCGTGCATCCGAGCGGATGCGTGAGGCCGTGGCCCTCGTCGTCCGCCGCGTCCTGGAAGGTCTGGAGGAGCAGACGGCGGTGCGGGAACCGGTAGGCAAGCCGGCCCGCGCAGGGTCGGATGAGGGGCGCGCTCCATGATCGTGGGGATGAGTCGTGTGCTGGTGTTCGGGCCGAAGCGGCTGCTCGGCCAAGTGATCGAGGAAGTCCAGCGGCTCGGCACGGTGCACATCGACCGAATTGAAGCCAAGGACGGCCCCGCCGTCCACCCGCTGCAGTTGTCCGAAGAAGACACAAAGACTGTGCAGGTGCTGGAGCGCGCGCTCGCGCGCGTGGACGGGCTGTTAGGGTTGCTGCCACCACTCGCCTCTGAGCCCGTTTCTCTCCCCACGGACTCCACGCTCGATGCGATTGACGCGGAGACGACGGAACTCGATCGTCGGGTCCGGGACCTCACTCGAAGGCGCCTCGAACTGGAAGAAGAACGTCAGTTGATTGGCTCCTACGAGGGCGCGATCCGGGTCCTGTCCCCGCTGCTCAGCGCGCTGTCCGGCAGCCAAGCGTTTCAGACGATCGGGTTTCTCCTGAACACGAAAGACCTCACCGTCGTCGCGGCGTTGCGGAACGAACTAGTCAAGGCCACCGACGGCCGGGTCGAGGTGGTCAGCCGGATTGTGGACGACCGCCGCATCGGTGTCGTCGTCGCGTGCCTCCGCCCGGAGGCAGAACGTGTTCGCGCCGTCTTGTCCCGCATCGGGGCCGCTGAGCTCCGGCTGCCGGCGCGATTCGCCCAGGAGGGGCCCGTCGAGACGATTGCCACGATGCAGCGGCGGAAAGCCGAGATCCCCGCTGAGCTGGAGC